>Ga0307978_1002720_pt1 | contig 12329 bp, 8 predicted proteins | sample OrgLakmetage1056_FD_203151 | JGI IMG/M metagenome (GOLD analysis project Ga0307978, IMG submission 203151) | Saline water microbial communities from Organic Lake, Antarctica - #1056 | ecosystem: Environmental > Aquatic > Non-marine Saline and Alkaline > Saline | place: Antarctica: Organic Lake...
TCACGACCGATGCGCAGGATGAAGAAAGTCCCAAAGATGATTCCAATGTCTTGAATAAAGTCAAGAGGCACGCCCGTTGGTGGATGGTGGGGGGCATTGCCGCTGTCACCTTTTTCATTTACTCTTTCTCCACCAAAATGAGTGCCGGAAGCAGGCAGAGGTTCCACCCGGACAAAAACCCCAAGGTCCACAAGACCGAAGGGCTTCCCAGTGTTCCTGTTGCTGTTGCTGGCACTAGTGACGACGACTTTGCTGGCGGCGACGATGATTCCTATGATAGTGTTATCCCCGCCATTGCGGCAGATGACGACATTAAAGATCCCAATGCCATCGAGCTCTTTTACGAGGACCAGTCGGTGGACCATTTTGACGCCGACAACACGGACACGTGGCCGCACCGCTATTATACCTCACAAAAGTTCTGGGGTGGCCCTGGTAACCCCATCTTTGTCATTATGGGTGGTGAAGGCGCTGTGCAAAACATTCTCTATCCCTTCGTCTCCGAGGTCTTGGCAAAGGAACACTCTGGTTTTGTCTTGCAGACGGAACATCGTTTCTACGGCGAATCCCAGCCGACCAACAAACCAAAGGGCAAGGCCACCAACAGCGAGCTTCGCAAATTGCTTTCCCCCGAACAAGCCATGGCGGATTTCCTTCAGTTGATACGACACATTCAAGACGAGCTCGAGTGCTCAACCCACCGTTCGTCTCCCAACTATTGTCCCATTGTTACCGTGGGAGCGTCTTACCCTGGATTCCTCGCGGCCATGATGCGTTTCGTCTATCCCGACGTGGTTGACATTGCCTACGCGTCGTCGGCTCCCCTGCCCTTGTACTCACAGGAACTCGATCCCTACGCGTACTTTGAAAAGGTGACCGACGTGGCTGAAGAAAGCTCGCCGGGCTGTGCCAAGGCCGTCAAGGGAACGCTGCTGGAGATTGAAGTGGCGCTCCATGACCCCAGCTGGAACTTTGAGGAGGTGGCTGAGCAAATGGGAATCTGCGTTCGCTCGCTCCCAGCTTACATTGATAACCTTGACACGTTCCGTGATGTTGTCACCATGGTACGTTGCGGCCACCGCCGTTTTTTATCAATTACCCGTTCACGAACTCATTGGCTGGCAGTCTGACCAGAATTATTACTTTAAACTCGTCTCTCACACACGTACCTTTTTTTCTATTCACTCCATCCATTCAGGTGGCGGCTACTTCGTTCGCGGATTTCAATATGGCATACTATCCCCCCACGGAAGATCAAGATCTTGTCAAGGCGTGCAAGATCTTCCAGAACGACGACGATAGCGCCAGAGAAAAGATGAACAAGTTTTACAAGCTCAAGCACGACGATGCGTCTAACTGCTACGACTTGCGTTATGAACTTCCTAACGGCAAGAACGCTACAATTTCTAGTTCGGACTGGTCTGGCGTCGGCGACGGTGTCACTGGGAAAATGTGGGATTTTCAGACTTGTACCGAGCTTGTCGTTCGCGCTGGATTCTCCGACAAGAGCATGTTTATCCCCCGCAAATGGACTCTCCAGTGGCTTACGGATCATTGCCAGAATCGCTTTGGAGCTACGCCGCAGCCTTTTCGTTTGATGGATAAATGGGGCTTTGAAGACTTGGTCGGCAATGGTGGATCCTACATCCTCTTTACCAATGGACTCCATGACGGATGGTCCGTTGCGTCGTATTTAGAGGACCTTTCGGATACAATTGTCACTGTGAACATTGCCGATGGAGCTCACCATAGCGATCTTGGTCACGTATTTCCTTTGAGCGACACGAAGAAAATGGCGAGAGCGCACGAGGAAATCAAGAAAGTGTTGGCCGGTTGGCTGGTTGATCTGTACGGTTCGGGCTCGACGCATTCCAAGCAGAATCATTCGTCACTCCGTTCCTAGTCACACACTCTACTACTAGCAAGCTACTACTAGACCGAAAGATAAAGATATACACAGATATATAAAATAGTTAAAAATCGTCACAGTAGCTAGAGGTGGAGTTCGACTCTAGTACGACGTAGAGGATTGTCTGTATGTGACTGCAACTGCGTCGATTGCGTCGATGCATGACCGATGCGTTGCGGTGTCGGTCAGTTCGAACGATTCCGACGGACCTAACAAAGAACAAGTGCATTCAGTTCCACTCCCTTTACCGTCGGTACCATCCTGCTTTGCCAAACACACGATCTTTGCGTGCAACTGCACAGGTAGATGCCGTATGCCGTCTCATTGACGTCGAACGAGTACCTCTTTCACCAAGAGCCGACACGACGCGCCCAAAGTGGTGATGGAACGACGGATTCACCGCTGGAGAATAAGGAATGATCTAGAAACAATGCGCTAAGAGTGCAATGTGGTATAAATTATTGCTGCCGTCGCTCCAAAATCGGACTGTGGGGTCATCAGAGCCGTCTCATTGATGTCGAACGCCATACGACCAATGACCGACCTCACGACAACTTGAAAGATATTGGAATTTAGAGTCTCGCTCGACAACCGTGTTCCTTCACATGTAGTACAGCCATCGAACAAGATAACCATTTCGCCACGCCACGCCGTCCAACAATGAAAGGGTTCCCAAACAGGGTAGAAACTCCCCTGTTCCCAAATGGCAATCAGCAACCAGAGGACCGGTGGGGAATACGTCAAACAGTCAGCAGCGGACGAGAAGTCATGTTGGGCTGCCTTCGAAAGAACCCCAAACTTCCGGTCGCAATGACCTTCAACTTTTCCGGTATCGAAGATTTTAAACCAACTAGTGTCTTGCTTAGTCTAGCGAAAGCCAGCTATCTCAACATGCATGGCAAGCTGCAAGCTACAAAAGTGTAGCGAGAGCCGGCGCATGCAAGAGGCAAGCTGAATGTCACCACAAGCACACTTTGGGGAGATGATAACTTTAAGTTACGCCAAGGTATCCACGGATCCGTGACTTATATGTACATAGATGGCCCCGCCTATAGTCCTACGAGAGGGAAAGATCAGAGTCCAAGTTCCGACGCAACTCTTGACTACGGCGACGAGACAAGAAGTGTCGTTAACGTCAAGCTCCGTTACACCCAGAGGACGCTCCGTTACGTCACGCTAACGAAACGTACACCAATGACGCACACTCTAATGGCGTGTCTTCTCTCACCATAGCCCCCGCCTCCGCGACTACCATCGTCTCAATGGTCTACTGTCTATTTCACTACGGTAGCACCGCCGAATTTACAGATCCATCCTTATCCTCGTCACCGTGCGATCCGAAAACCACTACGTAGATAGTCTACAGTAAAGTCTAAATTAAATAAAGTAAGCGCCAGACGATGCTCCCAACGGACGTCGCCACGACAAGTTCACCATACTTTCTGAACCGCACCGACATTGAGTCAGTCACATCTCACATGCATCGCAATTCCAAACTCTTCTGCACGTTTCGATTTGATTCATTCACAGCTACCGCCGGTATAATACGTACTGTAGCTGCCATCTCATCACAGTGTCAGTTTTCCATTCCAGCGTGATCGATCCCCTTCTCGAGCAGCGACGGCCCAAAGACGACCAAACAAAGCCTACCGGTACTTACAAAGCATAGTTCCATAGCGCTCGGTCCCATATTCTCGAGAGAGTTACAGTCAAGAGATCACCATTCAAAACGGACAAAGCTCAAGGCTAGTGCAGTACTACAATCCCACCACGATGGAGCAATCATCCCAACAAGAGCCCGTCACCATGACAACGGCAACGGCAATCACAGGAATCGCTAGAACGGCGGTTGAGATCCCCTGCTGCCTTTGTGGCACCATGATATACCCCAACGCGGCCAATCAATGCTCAACATGTTTGGCACAAGAGTTCAACCTTCAAGGCCGGTTGCAGCGAGGCCCAGGTGGTTCCGATTACGTTATCATTCACCAGTGTCGTCAATGCCGACGCTTCCAACGCACCGAAAAAATATTTGACCTCGTCGAGCCCGAATCACCCGAGCTCTTATCAATTTGCCTCAAGCACATTCCCGCTTTGTCGTCTCCAGCGGAAGACTTAAAACTGATCGAAGCCGGCTGGGTATGGACAGAACCTCACTCGATGCGATTCCGACTAAAGCTGACGGTGCGAACGGAAATACAGAGCGTTCAGGTTCAGCAACGAGTCATGGTCGAAATGCGGTGCCACTGGAAGCAATGTCCCGACTGCAATCGTGAATTCACCAACCGAACGTGGCATGCCTTGGTTCAGTTGCGTCAAAAGCGCGCCGACGATGCACCCAGGAAGGGTCTGGCAGCCTTGGAAATGGCCTTGGCCAAAAACAAGGATATTCGCAAAAATGTGCTGCGCATTGACGCAACCAAGAACGGCTTTGACTTTTACTTTCTCACAACTGTTCATGCGCAAACGTTTGCCGGCTTTTTGCAACGCGCCGCACCCATGCGGGTCAAGACGACCAAGAAACTCGTTTCCGCCGACTCGCACAGCAATACCGCCAACTTGAAATATACGATTACGTGTGACCTTGTTCCCTTTTGTCGAGAGGATTTGCTTTTGATTCACAAGAGCGCCAAGGGAAAATTATCTGGTCGACTGGCGCTCGTGACCAAAGTATCGAGTGGTATTCACTTGATGGACGCTTCACCAAAGCGAGAAAATCTGGCCGACAGTCAAATGGAGCTTTCCCCGGAAGCGTACTACAAGTATGAAAAGTCGTATTCGGTACTGCAAGCGTCGCATCGAATGATTCGTTTCGTTGTGTTGGATGTGGAGATGTGTCAAGACGACCAGCGAGACGCCAATGGAGATGCCGCAGCAGACACTCTTCTTTACAAGGGCCCTACCAGTGGAGTCTCAAAGTTTGCCTTGGCGGATGTGCAAGTCGCGCGAGAGTCCGACTTTGGCTCGAATGACGAAGTCTTTAATTGCGTCACGCACTTGGGCCATTTGATGCGTCCAGGCGACATTGTCATGGGGTACGATATAGCCGCGAGCGTAAGAGCTGATTGGGAAATGCAAGAGAGCTTTCACAACAACTTTGTACTTCCCGACGTGGTTTTGGTCAAGAAGTGTGGCAGTGGAACGGCCGAGCCTGAAACCAAAGAACAGAGCGATCCGCAACGGAGAGTGACAAAGAAAAAGGAACGCCGCCGTCGACGACAAGAGGGCAAAAAGGCGAAAGAGTTGGAGGAGAGTGCTGTGCGCATGGGGTTCTTTGAAGATGATACTGCGAATGCGGCCTTTGAAAGAGAACTCGAGAGCGACCCCGAGCTTGCGGAAGAGCTTGCTGCGCTGGAGCTGAACTTGGCGGCCTTCGAAGAAATGGATGCCGAGGCTGCGTCAGGAGCTGCACTGGGTTCCGACGATGCTACTGCTCCATTTGAGGAGGGCACTCGAATCGTCGACGAAGAGACCTGAGGTTGTGGACGAGACGTACTGGTGTTGACGAATGTCAATCGAAATGGCTGTTCATCGGCATCGGAAAGACGATCCTTTTCCAACGCGCTAGATTGGATCTCCTGAAATACAGTTACAAACAATGCAACACAATGCAACACTACTGTAGAGTCTAGCTAGTCTACGTCGTGCGTAGGCAGGGGCTACAATGTGGATATAACAAGATAGAGTCACGTACTGTCTCTAGTCTAGCTACATACTGTAGACTAGTGTGCTCCAAAGTCAGAATAAATGTCGCGCACTGTACCCCCCTGTGTGAATGCACAGTTGAATGCGAACCTTCGCTGACCGTTGATGACTGATGACCGGTGATTCATTCTTTTTTTCCGATTTACTTTTCATAATAGACCATGGGAAAATCAAACAAGCGACCGCGCAACACCAAGACCGAAGGCTCCGAGGCGCCACCAACGTCACCCAAGACCTCTACTACGACCAAGGTACCTCACAGCAAACACAAAGTGTCACTTCCTCTCGCCTTTCCCACCAACTTGGCCACTCCCAAGGAAGCCTTTCTGCGCAACCAGCCGCCATACCAAAAGAGCTTTCGAGCAGCCCTCGAAACGGCCTATGAAGGCCTTATCGTCGACGATGCTTCCTTTCAGGACGAGGCTTCCATTCAGAACGCCTTGGATACGCTAGAACAGCGTGGTTTCTTTCGCACCGATGTCACCCAGCCGTTCGGACTGGGTACGAAGTGTGCAAAGACATATGTTACGCGATGTCTCTTGGGAGAACGAGGAACGACGTACAAGTACCTTGGCTTGCGCATGTTTTCATATCCCTGGGATTCTTCTGTTGCTACTCAAGACAAACAGTTTCAGCGGGCTATAGAAACAATGGCTGCCCTTAACCAGTCCTTGACCGCCAGATCACAACATCACTTGACGGAACTGTCAGCCAAGCGACAATCTCGTGGCGCCGAGCCGTGTCGAGAACGGCCTGGCTTTGATATTAGCTTGATTAATCGCATGGAGAACTCGAGTAACTTGAAACCAGAGCCTGTGTTGGGACACGGTCGTTGTTCCGTATCGTGGCATGCCGATTCGAGTCTCGAGCACTATTCGACGATTGCCGTCTACCACACGCTACAGCCATCCGTAGCAGTAGCCAAGTCGACCACAAAAGAGGAACCAGGTGCGTGGTCCGTGGTACTCCGTGTCGCTCCTCACTCGGAAGGACCCACGGCGGCACGACGTGGGACCGACATTGATTCTTCCATTGTTACCGAAACGCCGCCGCTCGCAGTGTCGTTGCCGACGGGTGCCACCTACTACTTGTGCGAGGATTTCAATCACCATCATCAGCACGCCGTATTGGCTGAGGGAGACGCTGGTATCAGATTCTCGTCGACGCATCGTTTGCTTCGTGAGAGCCACAACGTTGCCTTTATGCGAGAGCGATGCAAGAATACGTGTTCCAACTTTCACAAAAAGGGACCCAAGATTTGGAGGTCCGAGCAGCTGCTCTTGACAGAGATGGAGACCGAGTGGTTGCGCCAATATTTTATTCAAGGAACCAAACACAATGAACTGTTGTGGTGTGCGTGGGGTGACGATATACAGAGCCTGCTGCAGTATTGGGGCAAGCTCGAGGCGCGGACCAAGGCAGTCGTGGACTTGCTGCAACACGCGGCCGAGGGCAAGTGTCTTTCTGCGGAAGCGGTCAATAAGCAAGGCCCGCCGCCGCCAAAGTCCGAACGGCGACTACGCGACAAGCGTAGAAAGGCAGTTACCGTGGTGAACGATATTCTGGACCGTGATGCAAACTCCAAAGATGCTGCACAACTATTGTACGAGCCATTGGTCGCTCTACTATTGGAACGGGCTATTATGCGAGAGCTGTGGAACAAGCGGGAGCATGACCACGTCTTTCATGAAATGGAGCCATACCATCGTCCCATGGACATTCCTTTTGCCTTTAATGTTGCCAATGCCGACGAAAAGTCAGAGCAAGGTAGCTTGGTGGCCAAGTCGCCCATGCCCGGAAGCGCCAAAGACTTGCGCAGTCTCGGAGAACGCCTGATTGCGTATGGGAGGGCTTGGATATCTGGTCTATCAAGCGATCTACCTCGCGGTCCTGTCGTCGCAGAGACTGTTGTGGCTGCGGCAACTGTGGTTCCGCGCATGGGCTCGGACGGCGGCGACAACAAGCACGCCCGATCGTTGACTTGGGAGGGATGGAATAGCCGCAGGTTTGGATTGGAGCTGCAGAGTCCTTGGGCAGAGCTTCTTTTACAAGGCAAGAAGGCGATTGAAACGCGATCGTATGAGTTACCGTCAGCGTTGATTGGAAAACGAATTGATATTCTCCGGTCCGTCGCAGGAACTGCCAGAGTCAGCTCGTTGGGAAATTCCATTGCCGTCGGTTCTAACCTAACTCTACCACCGGTTCAGCGGTTGGGATGGTGCACCTTTGAGCGTGTGATTCACTATACAGATAAGAGCTCCTTTGAAGCCGACGAGAGCTCCCATTTGGTCACAGAAAAGAGTGGCTACGCTTGGAAGGACGGGGAAACCAAGGTGGTCTATGGCTGGCGAGTGGGCGAGTACGGAATCTACAAGGATCCGTCTGATTTTGGCACCGTTTCAATGCTGGAACGGCGCATGCGTTCGCTCTTTGAGTTGCTCATGACGGAAAGAGAGCAAGCGGCCATTCCCAACAAGAAGGCTGGTGAGAAGCGGACAAAGTCACACGGTAAATCGGACAACAAGGACAAGCGAAAGAAAAGATACTAGTGTAAGAAGAAATGTGTCTTGATATAGTTTTGGTAGAGTGGATGCGGGCCGCCTTGGAATCTCTACTAGCTAGTCGAGTCCGCTGTACGTACGAGTATCTAACTACCGCAAACTACGACGATGTCCTTGCTCATTCGCTCCCCCTACTACTACTAGTACTAGCTGTATGCGAAACCCGGAGTAAAGGAAGAAGACTCGCGCAAAAGTTTCACAATGGCGCGTGCGCATGCACCATGCAGCTGTACGCTGCACGCTTAACAAGCTTGCACCTTGCACGCCCTCTACTTCTACAAACCATAGTATTCTAAGCTAGCTAGTCTAGTGCCTAGTGCACCATACGCACATGAAGCTGTCCTCTATCGTGTCCTCTACTCGCGCACTCATGAAGTGAATTGCGATGAAGCGCTTTCGCTTTCGCTTTGCCAGAGCCGTCCTCGGCAGTGTCATTACTCTCCTTTTTCTAAGCCTCCTTGTTTTTGACGGCATCTTCTGGCGACTCTCTTTCATGTTTTCCTTGTCCTTCTCGCCGCAAGTTGTCAACAAGGAAGTAACACAGAGAATATCAGTAGGAGGAGTCAGTGGTCATGAGATTAACTGGAACAACGCTACAAGAGCCTCGATAGGGCATCGACGACCCACCGACAAAACGCCGGATAGTCTCTTGCTCACTTTGCGCGCTCGGGTCGCCACAAGCGTACAGTCGACCCGCAATATCAATGAAACTGCGAGCATGCGTCCTATACCATCCACAGCAAGAACGATCGTCGTGCAGCTCTCGGGAGAAATGGGCAACAATCTGTCCAAACTCGCCCACGGCTTTGGGCTGGCGCTCTGGTTGCAACGAGAATTTGGGATGGACACCTCCATTGTTTTGAGGCATCAAGAGCGCCCAAAGTGGGTCAAGGGACAGCGCGCCTTGCAAGAGTGTTTTCCAGTGACGGCACGCTATGACTTTGGCGCGGGGAATACTGCTATATTCCAAGAGCGCGACAAGGAGCAAAAGGAATGGCTGGGATCATCGCTCGACAACGTTAACAGTCTGAACGAGTCGCAAGTCTCCGAGACCCTGCAGTACTTTGTAGGGCTGAATCAATCTACTGTCGACAATATTCATGACAGTACCATTCGCCTTCCCTTTCTACACGCCGACCTGCTGGTGGCATACGATCACTGGACGGACAAGTTTTACGACGATTATCGTGACATATTTCGCTTTGATCCATCCTGTTGCAAGGTCCTTCCCGATCCCGACGAATCTGTCTTTCACTTTCGAGCTTATTTGCTGGAGCTTCCGCGAAAAGCATTGCAAAAGGGCTACCAAGAGCTGTCACCCAATCAGACGGCGCGTGACCTCTTTGGGCACCTTGGTGCGGGAGACAAGGTGGCGATTACCACTCGCTTTGCCGCATCCCTCGCACAACCGTACGTGGATGCTTTGGAACGCCGAGGCATGCAAGTGCGCGTCATTACCAACCAGACCGACACGGAAGACTTTTGCTTTCTCCTGAATGCCCAAAAGGAAATGGTGGGATTGGCGCGTTCCACATTTTTCTCTTGGGCAGGCGTCCTGTCGAATTGCTCTCGAGTGCGTGCCTATTCGATCGACAGTCCGCATCGACAAAAGGCCGTGCCCAATGTCTTTGATCATTACAACTGGACGCATGCCGCTTTAAAGAAATATTTCTTATTCGAGCTCTACACGGCTGATTGAGTCCATGTCATTGTCGATTGACGTCGTGTTGCCACTGCGCAAATGGATAGGAGACACAAGCTAGCATCCTTCTGGAGTTGTCTTCCACCGAGGCGGCTGGGAACGTTGATAACAACCACAACTCAGACAGCGTCGACGATGACAATAGCAATAAGAAGAAGCCAGTCCCAAAGAATTTTTATCATTTGACAGTTTATGGTTCCACCCGATGACTGTGAAAAGGTGTGGCAGTATGTTACACGCGCCCGCACCGAGTTGCGCGATCCGGGCCTATTTCGCTGGCCACACCACGCCAATTTACTCTATTCCTTTTTGGATGTCCAGCAGACCACGGTAGTGATAACAACAATACTGAAAATGCAGCAACCGTAGATGCTGCCATTCTCCAAGGCCTTGAGAATGCGTGTCGCGCGTGTCGAGTGAGTATCGATCGATACGGAACCTTTGGGGGAAACCACCGGGGCATCTTGTCGCTCTACCCAGCATGGTACCGACAGCTGCCAATACTTGGAACCAACGACAAGAATGACCAAGTAGTAGGACCACTGATTCCCTTGCAGGGCTTGTTGGAGCAACATTTTCCTGATTGCAGCGACCAACGCAAAGGAGGTGGCGTGTACAATCCTCACATGACAGTGAGTCACTTTATTGACCTGCCAGCGGCCTTCGTTGGAAAACCGCAAAAAAAGCTTGGTGGCCAACAACGACACTGCCTTGGAGTTCCCCTTGGCGAAATATATATCTCGCAACGAACTGGCGACAATGGCCAAATTGAACGATTGGTTTGGGAGCGTCTGGTGAAACGACAGTGCACCAGTCTGCCGTTAAATTATGTCCACATGCCCATCGAAGAAGGCGACTGGGTGCGAGACGAACGCATGCAACTCAAGAGTCGTCGCAACGGAGCTAACAAACGACGAAACGGACAAGGAGGACGAGGCGCAAGTAGCCAGAAGAATAGGCAGGGTCGCGGACGTTCGTCGCCCCGTGTTGCAGATGCCCCCGAGGTCATTGAAGCCAAGAGTGCGGCACGCAAGACCAAGCGAGAAGCCTTGGATGCTGAAGCTACGAACGCGAGTGACAGTTACAGTGATTCTAGCCTTTCCGAGTGACACCTTTGCGAACAGAGTAAACACGATAGGGGCTGCGCAGTACAGTGGCAAAGACTGCATTATAGGCGTCCGGAATAGTTGCAGTGACGAGTCGAGATGCGCTGTTGGCTACGAAAGATACACGTACAGGTCGCAAGCACTTGAAATTTAACCAGCATCAGTCAGAATCTGTATCCCCGGTTCCATGGACTCTTTTCGACTGGTTCCATCTTCATTTTGGTGACACCATCGCAGTAAGTGTCCGACTTTTTCAAAAGAACGGCAATCCTCCTCTCTAGCTCTACCTTCGATGTGTCCGTGGACTGGATCAGCTCTTGTCGTAGCTGGCGTTCTTTATGCAATTGATCACGATTACTTGAAGTACGAGCTTCTGAATCAGATACTGTGCGTCGTATCGAACGAAGGAGTCGCTCAAGCTCCAAGCTTTGGGCCTTCGTCTCGGCACGCTTCCTGAGCACCAATCAAACATCGATTCCTGCTCTTTGGAAGACTCTTCAGCGACGTGCGAAAGCCGTTCACTGAGACTCGTTTTCTGGGTCTGAAAATTTTGGAGCGCGGCTTGAGATTGTTCAATCTCCTCTTTCTTCTGTCGCGGTTCGAACAGGGAATCTTCAAGAGCACTCGTGGACGGTCAATAGGCCCTCATCAGTCGTCTTGTTGAGGTAATGAAGAATAAAGAAGCCTCCTACTCCTACTAGCTGTTCTCTGCCTGTCGATCGTCGCAACAAAAGACGGAAAGCGATGACATTTGAATCGACGCAAAAACTAGAGAAACCTTTTCAACTCCACGTGTCCTCCCACTCTATTAAGCTAACTGCGACTCTCAGTGGTTAGCTAATAGTAGCTACTCTGTAGTGCCTGTACCGGTTAGGAGTTCGGTTGATCGTACAGTAGCGTGATAGCATATACTCTGCTCTACTACTGTAGCTAGGAGTATTGGGCGAGTCTAACGAAGCCATCAATTACAATGAAAGTGGTGACGGTGACTATCAGTCTTTTCGGAAGTCTATTCTCCCGGCCCGACCTTTGTACTCTAGTCTTTGTTCGATTTTTCAACTATGCTGCAGAGTATATGGAGGAAGTTTTTTATCGTAAGTTAAGACCGACCATACCACGATGACAGTACCGCTTCCCGTCTGCTCAGCGAAGTCAAGCATCGTCGGGCCCGGTTAGTACTACGGTGGGGGACCACGTTGGAATTCCGGGTGTTGTTCTCTTGCATCTTTTGTTGTTGCTTTTGCTCAGCTAGCAATAGACAACAAGGGGGTACAGCACCTACCTGGTACTGTACGTATGCGGTGCGTTGGGTTCATCGCCCTCGCTCGTGAGAGCATCGTACACTT
>Ga0307978_1002738_pt1 | contig 12278 bp, 7 predicted proteins | sample OrgLakmetage1056_FD_203151 | JGI IMG/M metagenome (GOLD analysis project Ga0307978, IMG submission 203151) | Saline water microbial communities from Organic Lake, Antarctica - #1056 | ecosystem: Environmental > Aquatic > Non-marine Saline and Alkaline > Saline | place: Antarctica: Organic Lake...
TTACCGTATTGTACGTTTTGGCGCGAACATGGTGGCGTGTTTCTTTCATCTTTCGTCTTTCGCAATCGTGGAACATCTCATCTTCTCACAACCACCACATCAGCAGAGAGCAGAGAGCAGAGAGCAGCATGACCATGTTATCACTACTATCTCGCTCGGCACGCCGCTCCTACGGAAAAACGAGGTTCGTCTCGTTGAACCCGAATAACCTATCGCACGGCAGACTACCAAAGGCTTTTGCGGCAGCAGCAACACCAACATTGACAAGTAGCCAGCAGAAAAGGCTCTCGTCATCATCATCGGCAGATGCGCATGCTCCTCCAGCACCACCTGATCGTCTCTCGCGGACGCTGTACCGCCAACTCCTGCAATGGTGCCATCATCGTCGAAGGATTGATCCAGACGTCCCCCTTTCCTTATTGGTAGCCCCCGTCTTTTTGCAAGCACCCCAAGAAATTGACGCCTATCGGACCGAGTTGCTCGCGCACCAATTTTACGAAATCAACGCTTCGATCAACGCCGACAATGCCGACGCCATGGACGTGAGACGCGCCCGGAAACTCTTGCCCGCCCGGGCCATTGTCAAGCCCAAACAAATCACCGCTCCCATTGATTCCTTGACGGATTTGAAACGGATTTTGGGAGCCATCTATCGACTCAATCGCCGCGGCGAGACAGAGTACCAAAAACAGCGCATCACGGCCGCCTTTGAAGCGCTCAAGTCACTCAACCAATTGTCGGGCGGTCTGGATTCGCTACACGCTCAACGCCAAGATCATATGGATCGTGCCAACGGCTCTGGCTCTGACGTGACCTATACAGTGGGTCAAGTGGTCCAGCACAGGCACGAGCGGTGGCGTGGTGTGGTGGCCGCGTGGGAACGCAAGCGCTTCGACCCCAACGCCAAGACATCACTCACGGATAAGGGGTACAATTTGCAGGACAATTTTGAAAATGCCGCCATGACGCAAAAAGAAGAGGAGCCGTCGTTTACCATCAAGTACGACATTATCTTGGACGCCGGTGATGCTCACAGCATGGCGTCTTCGTCGGGATGGTCCAAGGCGGCGCAGTCTGATCTCATGCCTGTCACAGATACATCCTTAGCTCGGATACGTAGCAAATCTATCGATGAATACTTCACCCGCTTTGATATTGCCTCGCAGTCCTTTGTTCCCAACAGCTTGTTGGCTTATGAATATCCTGAGGACCGCCCCGACGACGAAGCGCAGTTGGCCCCGCTTTCACCAGAATCGATCCAGCTGTGCAACAATGTGATTTCTGGAGTCCAAGAGCTCGCCTCTCGACTGGAAGGTTGTCTTTTAGACAGTAACACCCCATCATCCACCTTAAAGCCAAAGGAACGACGGTGGCAATTGCTATCCGAGACACAAAAGAAACTAGCTCGGATTGCTGCCGGTGATGTTGTTCCAAACAGCATTCAAATGCAGACACCGGAAGGTATATCGCCAGTTATTCGGGCGGCCTCGCATTTGCGTGCACTTTTGATTCTGTCGTTGGAAACCACGGAAGTCATGTTTCAACGGCGCATAGCCAAGGAACATACGGGCAAGTTGCGCTTTGCCATTGGAGACATTGTGCGGCACAAGCTGTTTGACTTTCGCGGAGTGGTGGTTGCTTGGGATCCGACCCCAACTATCGATGTGACGCGATGGGATGGACTCGGACACGTTAAGAACCCCATGGAGTTGCCATTCTATCATGTCATTCCGGACCAAGGAGACTGTGTTGAAGTGTTTGGGGGTGAGCGACCGGTTCGTTATGTCTGTGAAGAGAACCTTGAAGAATGTCCCGCTAATCGAAAGTTGATTGGCGTGGATTTACGTCCAGAATGGGAGCGTGATGTATCAGATGGATCCTATATTCCGCCTGCCGAACTCAAGTTCAAGTACGGGGAAGACTTGCAGGACGATGGTGCCACGGAACAGTGTTTGTATAGGATGCTAGACGAGATCGCGAAATGGCATTTAGGAGCAAGAGAGTCCACGATTGATGACCCCACGGTGGAGAAGCTCTCTTTGAAGAATCTACTTGCACTGCTACATAATGTCGATAATCTGAGCGACGCCATGGCTGTCCAGGAAACCATCAAGGAGATGCGAAACGCCAATCCTCGACGAGATCTGAGGTGGCAACTCGACAAAGCTGTCGGAGAGATGATGGGCGGGAAAAGCGATCAAGCGTTGGCCTCTTTGCAAACACTAGTAGAAGAAGACCCCGAATACGCCGAGGCGTGGAACAAACTGGCGACTACCGAATTTCTCGCAGGCAACTTGGACGCATCACTGGAGGCAACAGAGAAGGCACTCGCGATCGACCCAATGCACTTTCAAGCCCTCAATGGTTTGGGTTTAGTATACTTTCAAAAGGAAGACTACCGAAGTGCAATCGATAGCTTCCGCCGAAGCATTAGTATTGATCCCTGGTCAGCCGTTCCTTCCAAACTCTCCGTGTCTATTGACCTTCTTGCTCAAAGAGGAGAGATTGACGAGGGAGTTACAAGTACAATAGATACATAGCTAAACTAAAGGCATTTTCCGATTAGGGTACAGTCTGAAGAGATAGTAAAACGTTCGTCACCATACGTACGCACAACGAGAGCCAACCAAAACTACAGTACCGGTACGACATGAACAATGGCGGGCAACAAACCAGCAGCAGCCAGCAGCTGTGCAGCACAAAAGACGACGATCACCATGTCGGAGCAACATGGTTCTCGACAGAACCCAAAACGCAAGCTTCGCGCCTTGATCATATCCACGGGCGGCCCGCGGCAATCTCACATGGAGGAGCTCTTTGCACATCCAGACGTGTCCGAACATTTCGAACCCCCAGTTTTCACCCCCGGCGTTTCCTCTCGAAGTCTGCGATCACGCGTTGACTTTTTAAAGGCTGCGAATCAAGCGGGTCTTCTACCCAAGGCCGAATGGGAAGCTATGCAAGCAGCTCGAGAGAGCCCGTTTTACCAAAAAGACATCAACACTGGGAAACTCTTCGATTGTCTCTGTGATGTGCCCGTGGAGCAAGGCCGCAAAGGAAGCGAGGTTGACGTCAAACTGCATTACTCTGTCGAGCTTTGGCGCAAAGCAAAGACAGTCAATCGTGGGCGTGCTGTTCTCGGTTGTACGCTGGCACATTTGATTGCAATGAAAAAGTGTGTTAGTGAAGACTTTGATATTATCCTGGAGGATAATGTAAGAGCTCCTCCTGCCGAGTGCGCCCTAAGAATAAGAGAGGCAGCTCTGAGTTCTCAAGAACAGGCTACTACGTATGGTATTGACTGTCATATGCGTTACTTTGGATGGCTTGGTTCACGTCCGAACCTTCAATGGATCTTTGAATCCTACAGGAAGCCAGAAGCCTACCAACGACTATCGACCGACACGGATCACTCCGAGTACACGACTTTTCCACTGCCGACCACAAAGGATATCGTTCAGTCGTTGAAATTGGCGGAAGAGGCAAAAGCTGATGATCGTGAGGCCCTGGACGACCCAGGCTCTGCCGACTCCACCGAGCTCCGGAAACCTGGCGGAACTGCTCCCGTCTGGGGCGCTTACGCCTACTGGGTCTCCAAGGAGGCATACGAGGGTCTCATGGAAGTCTTGCGGATAGATGTTGGTGCACTTATGTGGAAAAGCAAGCGGGCGCGGTATTACACGGTGAAACCAATTGACAAAGTCATTCCCCGCCAGATCATGTCACGCTTCGGCCAAACGTCGATCCAGATAGCAACTCACCCCACTTTCTTTCGTGCCCCAATGCTAACGAGTAAGATTCACTCCCAGTGGGACCCAGAATTTTGCAAGAGCACCGAGTACCAGCTAAAGCAAGTGGGCCTAGAGTGGTCGGATCTGTGGTTGACTGAGACGGAGCGATCTGTTGTCCTTCACCATCAACTTCACGGCGAATGGTTGACTCCTGCGCAATTGGAAGAGTGGCGTATGAAGGGGGCGGGAGCCTCTGCTGTGCAAGCTGGTCTAGAAACGCAGAGTTGAGTGCTACTATTTAGACTACTAGTCTACGTTAGCTACTCGTAAAGTGACGCTGGCTACTGTATGTCGTACGAATACTTTACTGTCTACCGTCCCGGTTTGTCCCGGTATGTACATATCCATACCGGTGCGTGTATCATATATAGAACGCAGGACTGGCTTGAACGTGCGATGGTCAGACGAGTGTCTGGAATTCATCCGAGATCCTCTCAATCTTTCCTTCTTTCACAAAAGAAGGCTGACGATGTGCATACTGTAGCTCTCTCTACTCTTCGCATTGCCGCCTTCATATTTACCCGCAAGCGGATATGTACGGAACATGTGTCTCTACTTCAGCCGGCTATCGATTGTCTTGCTCATACTCGGCCATGCTGATGGATTCTTACTGCCGAGAGATCACTGTCGGATACACTTTCGTGCAGCTGCCACTGCAAACAGAGGCGACGAGTCCCTGATCATTCCTGTCTTTCCTCTTCGGAAATTAGTCCGCCTACCGACAGAAAGACTGACATTGAATCTATACGAAGACCGGTATTTGGGGCTAGCTGAATTTGTGTTGAAATCCGACTCGAGGTTGTTTGGCGCTCTCTACTCTTCGGATAAACCGCAAGTGGTACCGAAAGGGATGGATAACATTGTCCCAATGCTACAACCGGGAGATGTCGGTGTAATATGCGTTCTGGAAGACTCAGAGGAAGCACATATTCCAACTCAAGGAGCAGCTCCGCGAAGGCGTATTCGATTGGTCGGCACAGGGGCAGGCAGATTCAGAATAAAAAAGATTTTGCACAATGGATATGGCGACGATTCTCTGCCGTTTATCATTGTGGAAGCGCTGCGTTTGAATGATAAAAATTGTAGTCTACACGAAAGCGACCTTGAAGAAGAACTATGTACAAAGCTAATCCAAACGAGTAGAGATAAGGAGGGGGGCTTCCTCAGAGAGTCTGACGAAAAAATCGAATCGTTGACGGCCAAGCTGGACGGGAAAGACCTAGCAGAGCAATGGTCGGAGCAGAACAAGAAAGAGCTGCGTAGCTTTGCCATTGCTTCTGCTCTGCTATCTGATGGTTTCTCGACTGAGAGACTCGAGATTCTTCGAATGCAGTCTACCACAGATAGACTGAATCTTCTAGAGGCCTCGCTTCCTAAAGCATGGGGATTTTGGTAACCAAGGAAGACCACCCTGCACTGGATAAACTCCAGTACTACTACTCTACCGTTACCTTCGTACTGTATGTATGGTACCATCAATTACCCTGATAACACTTCCTAGACCGACATGGATCTACAGAAAAGCCCTCTAGCTACAATACGTCGTAAATGTAGACTACCCGTAGTCGTACTGCAGAGTACTCAAGTGGATAAAGGCCCAAGGAGTCATAAGTCCCCAGGGAAAGTCTTCTCTCATTAGGCCCCGCACAACAAAATGTCTCTTAGTTACAAAACAATTATACGAGAAAAAGAACTCTAGTAGTCATCCAAAAAACTCGCTATGAAGAGTCATCGTTGGACAGGAGGCGGACAAGATTCAAGAACAAGGAACATAAGGCAAAGGGTTAAAAGGTGCCGCGGTGCTCGTAACTCGTAACTCGAAAAGCCTTTCTCGTTCTTGAGGCACACCCTGCACCAGTAACGCTTCCCGCTTCCCACACCAGGTACCGTACCGCCTTTCTCTTATTGACTCGTATTGATTTTGTTCAGCAACAAACGAGAACACAAAGTGATCGAGCGCCACAGATTGATCTTGTATTTCAAGCAGTAGATGACCATGCCCCCCGTTGCCATACAAGACGAATGTTCTTCCTCCTTTAGCGTCGCCGACAAGAAACATACCAGCGAAGACCGCAAGATGCGGCGAAGACACAGTGTCGACTTCATAAATGGTCACGAGGCGTTCGAGTTCGAGAAGCCTGAATCACAAGATGCAGAAGAAATCTGGTACACTAGAGAGGAGTACGACATTATGAAAGCGAGAAATTCATTGATTGTCAAGATGATGAAATCCGGAAGCTTTCGGGAAACAGATGATCACTCCTTTCGTGGTCTGGAGCACAAACTGAAGGACGGATTCAAGCAAAGGCGGAGTAACAAGTTTGGTGCTCTGAATGCAGTGCTCGAGGAGCAAGACCGTCAGTTCAACCGCAGTTTCTCCAATCCAGATATTATTGCCGAGGCGTATCGTCGTGTTTCTCTGAATGCCAAGGAATGCGCTTTTGTCATCGGGCAACACGACGCGGAACAAGCACTTTCCTTAAATGGTACCGAGGAGGACAGCTCGAGTGTAATCGGCAAGGTCATTCCAGCATGGGAGGACAACGACAACTCAGAACATGAAGACGACATAACAGAAAACTTCTCTGTATGCACTGAGGACTCAACGACCAAGAAGACCAGACTCCGCCGCCTATTTGGAGGAGTAAGCGGAAAACGTGCGGGTACCCAAAGCCGGCGCACAAGCATGTAGACTCTATCGCACTCGCAGACTACCACTGGAGAGACAAAACGATTTGTAAAGAACGGTTTAAACTAATACTCAAACTTCATTCAAATAACTAAGAAACTTGCTACTTGAACTTCAAAAAAACCCTGAAATAGTAGACTACAGGAATCGACGACTGGTGCGTCCTGGCAGCACATTCTTTCGCTATAGATCGTACTGTATGGCTGATGCAAAACGTCTGGACGCCAGCTTTTGCATTTAGGGTGCCCAGGTAGGTACAGTACCGTACACTATATGATACCGGTAGGCGAAAGGCGCTAGGTGAAGAAGTGTTGTGGTGTAGCTAAGACAGAAAGTGAGCTTTAGAGATTAGTTGTTAGTCCTACTACCGGTAGGTCTTGCGGATCCCAGCATGCAGGTTATCAGGCGGAGTCCTATAGTCCCTACCATGATTCCGTTTAGGAATGTAGTCACGACCATTATCCCTTTAAAAGGTCAGGCATATGATACTACTGTAGTCACAACAGTTCAGTTGATTACGACGTGTACTGTAGTCATGATCCCGTTGAGAAGATCAGGCATATGAAACTAACTGTGGGTGTGTCATGATTCGTGAGTGATACTAGCTAGACGACTACGACAATAAATAAGGCGAATAAGACCAGTTTATGTGGGCCTGATGACATTTCAGTTTCCGTTCCGTTGGTTCATGGGTCTTCGTGATTGAGGGGAGACGCAGTGATTGTTTTTGTAACCCCAACTTCCACAACGCGACGATGGCGACGAGAACACGACGGCACCAGAGCAATGGGGACCTGATTTCCCTTACCCTTTACTCAAGGCAAATAATCGTCCTTACGTTCCTCCTTCTAACGAAATGCACTGTAGAATCTCATCACACGTACACTGATCTGTTTCCTTCCACCTACGAGGAATATGACTACTCCATTTTGGATCCGCTAACCGCTTATGGTTCTCCATACGGCGGCTTTTCACGAGCGACACGCAGTCGACTAGCGGCGCTGCCTCTGTATTTGCCAACAGTTGCGAAGGAGCATCCTAGCGAGGATACCGCTTACATGCAAGTTCGAGACTCGGACGGCCGATTGTTCACTTGCCGCGTCTACCACGAGGATGAGCTCGACCCTAAGTCTTTAAACGATAGCATGTTTGACTCCCCGAAGTTACGAGAGAAGATTCCCGAGGGATCGAAACAAATAGAAACACAGAAATCAAGGTCTCTCCAGTCGGTAAACCCGGATAAGAGCAAACCCGCGGGCCTGGAAGGAGTGACGAGAGCTTTATCCGTGGTCGAAGCGGAAAGACGATTGAAAGAGCTCTCAGGGCTCTGTGGTCAGATTCACAAGGGCTGGTGGTCCTACGAATGGTGCAATCAAAACCAAGTTTCCCAGTTTCATATTGATATTGAAGACGACTCGTCTACAGTAACGATTTCCAATGTTTCGAGTCTCGGAAAGTACACGAGTCGCGCCACCTTTGTGGATTTGCAGAATCTACCTCCAAACTACAAGGCCGAAGATATCCCAGAGCTAGCCCGTGTAACTGACATTTTCAGGAATGGAGACTTGTGCGAGGAATCCAATCGGCGTCGAACAACCCACGTGCATTATATGTGTTGTTCCGGCCGGTACATGGCTCGAAAAAAAGGCCTCTGTAAGTTGACTCTACCATCGTTGAGCATTCCTGGTGTATTAATAAAGTCTCCTTGTGTACCGTACAGTCACTTACTCTCTTCTTATTTGCAGTGAAAAAGGACGGCAAACAGTTCCATACGGACGATATAGCCATGATGGACCTGGTGGAGGATCACGACAAGGTCTGCTCGTACAATGTTACCATGTGCACCCCACTCTTGTGTGACGCCGAAGAAAAGTATTTGCTTGACGAAGAGGGCACTCCACAACCCGAGAAATTGGTAGACGAGGTAAACACCAAGGAAGACGAGTCCATTCGGGAAATCCTGGATCGCACATTGTCTTCAACGTGCCTGCAGAGCTCCACGGGCGGTTGGTGGACCTACGAGCTGTGCCATGGACAGGATATTCGACAGTACCACGAAACGACGTCAACTACCAAGACCTCATCGGGCGCGACGATCACTTCGAAACGCATGGAATCAGAACACGCGCTGGGTCTTCACAAAGCTGACGTCTTTGATACCGTTCCAGCGGACGAAGAGTGGCGACTGGTTGTAAATACCACCGACAGCAAAAAAGGAGGCGGCAATGGTGCTTATTTGGAGGTGGAGTACACGCAAGGTGACATTTGCGATCACTCGGATGTGACGGACTCTGCGTCCTTTGCCAGAGCAGCAAGTACTGGCGGAGTCGCGCGGTCATCGTCCATCCGATACTACTGCGGAGACAGATTCGAACTTGTGGTGAATGAAGACAGTACTTGTCATTACATTGTGGAAGTCAAAATACCTGCACTCTGCAAGCACCCACTGTTCAAAGTGCCATTGTCCAAGAAGCAGGTTGTAAAGTGTCTGCCAGTTACGAATTAGAAGTTGACCCGACTATTTAATAAATCAGCTCAAGCCGACAAAAATAAGTTATTCATCAATGATTCCATTGTATCTCTCTCTAGTAAGCTTCTATTTGAGTCTACCGGTAGCTTAGAAGTACCAGGTACCGGTACTCTAGCTGCGATAGAGAGATAGCTAACTTGGGTTTCTTAGGCTCCGTTGAGTTGAGTCTACGGCTAAGTTATCGATTTCCACGTGGAACACCAAACAGAAGCGCGCGACAGCATTATTTTTCAGTGCTCGACGCTCGACAACGGTTCACTTTTTTCTTCTCATCTCCCCATCCATTGCGTTGACCATGGCTGCCAGCAAATCCATATGCTCCGTCTCGTGTACCGCGTCCGTGATTATGGCGCTGTATATCAGCGTCGCAGCGTTCAATCTGTACCAGCTCATGGTTCCGTTGGCAATGATTGACCTTTCGACCGTCCCAGAGTCGGACTTTGTCAAGCCTCTCTGGAAAAAGGCCGGAAGCATGCACATGCGAGTCTATCTTTCTACGCGGAGTCAGTTCAAGCTCGGCTACTTTGAACCAGAAGATCCAGAGGCTGAGCTTCCTGCGGATGTGGCACTCTTGTGGGAGGAGCAGTTGAGCTCACCATCCTTTTCCAAGTCGCTCTTACTGACTACCCTGGACAACTGTAACGACCAAGGCGCACAAGAGAACAACTCGTGTGCAAAGGATGCTTCGTTTCGATACGCGTCATCGGTACTAGACGAGTCAGAACAGCTAGCAATGGAACGTGGTGAAGGTGGCGTGCTGTCCGTCATGAATTCAGCCGGACAAGGCATCGAGTCGACGAGCATTCTCTTGACGGTTTACCAGTCCATTTCCAAGCAGATTCAAACTCTGTTGGCGCACCTTTCCTTGATTCCCCCGCTTCCCGAGGAAGAGACCCAAGTGACTAGTAATCTGGGCCGAACTACGGTCAACTTGTCCAAGACGTCGCCAATCTGGTCAAAGCTTGGATCCAGTGATGCAAATCTGTACGTTCACGTGCTAGTTCTCCGACTTGACCCTCAATCTGGTCTGCAGTGGCCTTTGGCAAATGGCGAAGGATCCTTTGCCAATTTCATTCGCCGAGCCTCCCGATCACATTCGTTGCTGCTGGGTCGAGTCGACATGACCAAGTTTGACACACCCCATCATATTTCGAAGCCAAAGCGGATTCTTTTCAAGGACCTCGTCTATCTCTACAAGCGATACTTCAAAGGCACAAGAGAGTTTCCACCGTGGGAAATGGCCTACTGGAAACCCAGGGAATACGCGCAACACGAGACGCTCTTGGCCATGAAACAGAACGGAACCAACTATCCGTATTGGAAGCCAGAGGTTTCCATCAAATATGTCAACGACGAGTCGCACTACCCGGCAGACTATGCCGGCCTCTCGGGCATGCCCTTGGTACGAATGGGCCGCGACCCGGCTCATCCCACCGGACACGCATTCATGCCCGCCTTGCACGTGGACGAGATTGGTCTGACGTCGGAAAAGTACATTCCCGTAAACGAAACACTGACCAGTCTGCCGTTGCGCATCTCGTTTGATCGAAGCGACATGGAACACACTGGTGGGGCTACAGCTACTGCGGGAGGAATAAGTCCCGCCCGGTGGAGGCTACTGTCGCATCTTTCTCAAGCTATTGAAGCACAAAAGCAACTGGGCTTTGAGCAGTCCGACATTGACGATGTGCGCCGTTTGATTGCCGATACGAATGTGATGCTTCTCGCCATTACCATGTTTGCCAGTGCGATGCATCTACTTTTCGAGTTTCTCACGTTCAAAAGTGAAGTGTCGTTTTGGAAAGAAAACAAGGACTTGACTGGATTGAGCGTTCGATCTCTCTTCTTAGACATGATTGGGCAGTCGGTAATCCTGCTCTTTTTGATTGAAAAGGATAGCTCGCTCCTCATGACGGTACCCGCTGCGGTTAGCTGTCTCATTGCGCTATGGAAGTGCCAACGAGCGGCCGGCTTTGCTTTTGTTCGTGTCACACTAGCCACACAAGACCGTCCAGTCGCCTGGTGGAATCGTTTTCCGCGACTGCTAGGTTACGAACTCTGCGCCACGCGACTCGAGATTCCCGAAGCGACCAAAGACTCCAAGGATCCTCCACGGTTGACTGCCAAGCAAGACCTAACAGCCTTGACCATGGAGTCTGACCGAATTGCCACTCGCACGCTCGGTGTATTCCTACTGCCATTTGTATTTGGCTACACGCTCTATTCGTTTGCCTACGAAGAACATATTGGTTGGTTTTCCTGGCTAATTACTTGTTCGTCCTCGGCCGTCTACGCATTGGGATTTGTGCTCATGACGCCGCAACTTTTTTTGAACTGGAAGCTCAAAAGCGTGGCGCATTTGCCGTGGCGCGTCCTCGTCTACAAGAGTCTCAATACATTTATTGACGACCTCTTTTCGTTTGTGATTCGCATGCCTACCATGGCAAGGATCAGTTGCTTTCGAGACGACATTGTTTTTTTCATTTACCTCTATCAACGTTGGTTGTACCCAGTCGATGTTTCGCGGCCAGTGGAAGGTGGCGGCGAAGGTGTAGCAGCCACGGAAGAGACGGTCGCCGTCGAGAAAAAGAACCAATAGACAAGGCGTGTATGTTCACTGCCGTTTCCACAGTTCCAACTGGCGGGTCGATCCTGGTATGAGGCGGGTAAAGGACCACGGATAGAGCTTTGCGAGGAGATCATTATCTGTATGCGGTGCTGCCACGAGGCCCGCATTTTGTTTGCTTTCATTCTGGTGCACTTGGGCATTCACGTAACAAACGGTTGGATCCACGACACCCCGCTGTAGAGCCAACATGATTCCGTGAAACCAAACGCCACTCTTTGCCTGGTTAGGATTACAAAAGTACATGAACCAGTGCAAGACGGCGCCTTGTTGAATCGATAATTGTACCGCCACGAGTTCTCTTGTATCATTATTGTAGTAGTAGTCCAATAGACCATCTGGAACGACCGTCACGACGAGAAAGCGCTTCACGAACTCCTCATAAACATTCCTCTTATCTGCCATACATTGCCGTCGTTCGTGTCGCCACATATTAGGCACTACTTGGGACAGATTCAAGGCTGTTTCGCAGGGCACAGCCTCGTGCACCAACCCGCTCGCCTTGAAAGTCTGTTCCATGTGAGTGTATCTTCGGCGCACCGAACGCCGAAACGTCGCCAAAAATGCCGCTATAGTAGCAGTAGTGTCATCTTCGTCACTGGCAAGCTTATCAGTATTGACGGTTTCCAGATACAGGGTGGG
>Ga0307978_1002744_pt1 | contig 12258 bp, 9 predicted proteins | sample OrgLakmetage1056_FD_203151 | JGI IMG/M metagenome (GOLD analysis project Ga0307978, IMG submission 203151) | Saline water microbial communities from Organic Lake, Antarctica - #1056 | ecosystem: Environmental > Aquatic > Non-marine Saline and Alkaline > Saline | place: Antarctica: Organic Lake...
TAAAGAATGATTTTTATTATTTATAAGGACTTTTATAGAGATTGTATTGTGTCAACTTAGATTGTAAATACTTTAAACCTCTCAAAACATTTGCAGGGGTTTTAAGGAGTAATTTTTGTTTGGAATTGAGATGGTGAAGATCCAATCTGCCCACAAGCTCTTTAAAAAGTGCTTTATCCTGAGCCATTTTAGCCTGTATAGCAAGCGAAAATCGATTGATATCCATATATTGGTGAAGTGAGGGGTTTTTCTTTTCTTTAGATCTGTGATTATCTATATAGCTTAATTTTTCTCTTAGTACCGTGTCATCAGAAAGGTTATTTTCGGTTTTCCTATGATAGCGCATAGTCACTTTGGGATTGAAAGCTATAGTAGCTGCCAAACCAAATTTTACCATTAAGTCGATATCTTGTCCAGATTTTATATTGGTATCAAACTCCCCCGCTTTTTTAAATATAGAAGATGTAAAACTAAGCGCAGATGTCCATGCTATCGGATCTATTAAACTCCCTTTAAAATAATCTTCAATGTATTGAGCTTTAAGAGGATATTCAATAGAAAAGGCAGGTTGCTTTATAAAATCGTTATCAAGCAATATTTCATAATTGTTGCAAACCACATCAGCTTTTGGAAATTGTTCAATGGTGTTTTGTAATTCCTCTAAATGATTTGGGTACCAATAATCATCTGCATCGATTAAGGCAATCCACTCGTGTTTAGCCAAAGAAACACCTTTATTCCTAGCCGCTGAAGCTCCTTTATTTTCTTGATGCACCAGACGTATCCGTGAGTCTTGAAATCTTTCAACTACAGCTTCACTACCATCGGTGCTTCCATCGTTTACAAGGATAACTTCAAACTCCTTATGAGTCTGTTTCAAAACGCTCTCTAGGCAGCTTTGAATGTAGTTGGCTTTATTATACAAAGGTATGACAACAGAGAAAAAGTAATTCATCGTTCATTGATTTTACAGAAATACCCCAACTTATAAATAGTGAATAGAAACAATGTATTCCGATCTGATATCAATCGTTTTTTGATATTATCTTCAAAACGAAGAAATAATTTAGTGAAAAGTCTTTCTATCTTAAAAGATTTTAATTTTTCATAAACTTTTAGTAGCTTGATTTCCTTGGAAGGAATTAATTTTGACCTATAGATAGTTTTTAAATTTTTTAAAGCCATTTCAGTTTTACCAACAAAAACCAAGTTTTCATCTATGTCTTTATGAATTACAGGATTAACTATATGTTTGATATTAGCGTGTTTTTTCTTTAATTCATAAGCAAACAATGTATCTTCATAACCATAATTGGTGATGGTTTCTTTGAACCTTATACTTTCAAAAAGGCTTTTTTTAATCAATAAGTTATTTGTAAGTAATGATAAATATGGATTTTTCAATCTCTCCAATACAATTTTATCCTCTTTATAGAATCCATACTTCCATCGCAGTTTTTTTTCGTTTTCTTTTATAAATTCATGTTTTCTACCTCCGTAAATCGCTTCAGTTTCTAGAGAAATTTCTGATAAATATTTAGATAAAAATAAGTTGGATTTTGGTGAAACATCACAATCTAAAATGAGTAAATATTCAAAATTAGCATTTTTAGCCAATAAATTTATGATTCTACTTCTACCTAAATTGCGTTCTAGATAATCGTAATTTAGATTATATTTTTGAGCTGTTTTTTTATTTTTTTCAATATAATGACTAGAATGATCATCAAAAGCTATAATCTCTACAGTATTATCTAGATTATTTATTTGTTTTTTTAATTCTACAACTAATTGAGTAATATCAAAATTATAAATAGGAATAAGAATAGAGAGCATTATTGAGTTTGATAGTTAAGTTCACTATAATATTTATCGCAAAATCAAAATTTTTAGTCTAGGCAATTATTTATTTATACTCTTTTTTTAAATTTTATTCTGGAACAGGAAACCCTCTATCTCGCATTAAAGCGTCAATTTCCGCGTCTCTACCCCTAAACTGTCTATAAGCCTTTGCTGGATCTATGGCATTTCTTGGTGCGAAAAGAAACTTTACTAATTTTTCGGAAAGATCTTCATCATAAAACCCACCATCTACTTCAGCAAATGCTTCTGCAGCATCAGAAGTCAATACGTCGGCCCACAGGTAACCATAGTAACCTGTGGCATACCCTTCACCAGAAAACACATGCCCAAAGTGAGGACTTCGATGGCGCATGACGAGCTCCTCTGGCATCTTTAATTCGTCTAAAGTTTCTTTTTCAAAAGTTTTAGGATCAATCTCACTTGGATTTGTGGTATGGTATTTCATATCCATAATGGCTGAAGCCAAAAATTCTGTAGTGGCAAAGCCTTGATTGAATTTTGATGCTTTTTTGATTTTCGCTATCAATTCTTCTGGCATGGGTTGGCCAGTTTCGTAATGCTTCAGATAATTATTGATGACTTCATCGGTATAAATCCAACGTTCCAGTAGCTGTGATTGAAATTCAGTATAATCTCTCACACCACCATTTAAGGTCGGATACTTAACGTCAGCACTCAAAAAATGAAGTGCATGACCAAATTCATGAAAGAAGGTTTCAGCATCATCCCATGATACTAACACGGGCTCACCCTCTGCTGCTTTTACGAAGTTGGAATTGTTGGAAGCCAGGACATTGGTTTCTCCATCGTAGCTTGTATAAGATCGGTAAGTGGTTGCCCAGGCTCCGGAGCGCTTCCCTTTTCTTGCATAAGGATCCAGGTAAAAAAGACCAATATGTTCACCATTAGATTTGCTGGTGACTTCATAAACTTTTACATCTTGATGAAAAACAGGGACACTGCCGTCTGTAATTTCAGAAAATTCAAAGTCAAAAAGTCTGCCTGCTACATAAAAAATAGCATCCGTAAGGTTGTCTAAAACCAAGTATTCTTTAACTTCTTCAGAATCCAAATCATATTTTTCTTGTCTTACTTTTTCTGCGTAGTAGCGGTAGTCCCAGGCTTCTATTTCGATTCCAGCGTTTTCTTTATTAGCTACTTCCTGCATGTCCTCAACTTCTTCTTCAACTCTGGCAATTGCAGAAGGCCAAACGGCCATCAGTAAATTCATAGCATTTTCTGGATTTTTCGCCATTCTGTCTTGAAGTCTCCATTGTGCATAATTGTCATATCCTAAGAGCGCTACACGTTCATCTCTTAGCTTTAGAATTTTCTTTATCAATTCATTATTGTCGTACTCATCATCGTTATCGCCTCTGGAATAATAATTTCTCCAAACTTTCTCTCGTAATTCTCTTTCATCAGAATAGGTCAGGAAAGGATCCATTGAAGATCTTGTATTTACAATTGCATATTGCTCTAGTTGTCCTTGTCGTTCTGCTTCTTTTTTAGCTGACCTGATAAATGAGTCTGATAATCCGCTTAATTGATTCTCATTCAAAAATGTCACGTAATTTTCTTCATCATGTAATATGTTATTCGAAAAATCAGTGTAAAGTTTGGACAATTCTTTATTGATTTCAGCATACCTCTCTTTTCCTGTAGCATCTAAATTAGCTCCATTCATTTCGAAAGATTTGTAGACCAACTCGACTACACGTTGTTCTTGAGGCTCTAAGTTGTCTTCCAGACTATTGTCGTGGACTGTTTTTATTCTCTTAAATAGCTTCTCATTTTGACGAATTTTAGACTGGTAATCTGATAATTTTGGTGATAATTTTTGCTGAATACCTCTAAACTCTTCAGAAGATAAATTACTACTCCAGATTCCATAATACGTATAAACTCGGTCTACTAGTTTACCGGCTCTTTCTAAAGCTTCTATGGTGTTTTCAAAAGTAGCTGTTTCACTAGAATTCGTTATTTCTTCTATTTCTGATAAATGATTTTCTATAGCTTGATCCATTGCAGGTTCAAGGTCCTGAAGTTTCATGGATTCAAAATTTGGAACTCCTTCATAAGGACCCTCCCATTCTTTAAGAAGTGAATTTTCTGTCATTAAACTGTCTTTTGCTTTTTCCTTACATGCTATACTTAATGTAAGCAAACTTAATATGATAAGTTTCGAATGAATTTTCATGAATTATGGTTTATTGCTGTTGTTGTTTCTGGACGACTTCAAAAAGACGTTGTCCATCGCATTTTATAGTTTTCGAAGGATATTTTAATAACAAGGCGTAATCGTGAGTGGCCATTAGAATGGTGTTACCGTTGGCGTTAATTTCTTGCAGAACCTGCATCACTTCTACAGAGGTTTGCGGATCGAGGTTCCCCGTGGGTTCATCAGCTAGAATGAGTTCAGGATCATTTAGTAAAGCTCTGGCAATGGCAACTCTTTGTTGTTCTCCACCGGAAAGTTGGTAAGGGAATTTAAAACTTTTAGTTTTCATTCCTACCTTATCCAGGACTTCATCAATTTTTTGTTGCATTTTCGATTTGTCTTTCCAGCCTGTAGCTTTCAATACGAAAATCAAATTTTCACTCACATTTCTGTCATTAAGTAGCTTAAAATCCTGAAAGACAACTCCAAGCTTTCGCCTCAAAAATGGAATCTCTTTATCTTTAAGATCCTTTAACTCGAATCCTACAATTTGCCCAAAGCCACTTTTTAATGGTAAATCTGCATAAAGTGTTTTCATAAAACTACTCTTTCCAGTTCCTGTTTTACCTATAAGGTAAACAAATTCACCTTTTTTAATTTCGATATTTACATCAGATAAAATAAGAGTTTCCCTCTGGAATATACTGGCGTTGTTAAGTTCAAGAATGGTTTCGGTCATATGGATTACTAGAAAAAAATTTGAGCCTAAATATAGGATTATTTCGTTGAGCAAGAAAAAATCAATTTCATAATCATCATAATTAAAATTAAGGCTCAGCGTTATATGTATATATAATTTTATCTTTGATTTATACTTAATAAACCGTCTTAAAATGCCTAAAATTTTCTTTTCAATTATTTTTATAGCCTTTACATCAGTATATGCACAGCAAAGTCAGCAGAAAGTAGATGTGATTGGTGAATACCAAGAAGCAATAAATTTTTTCAATCAGAACCAATTTGAAATTGCGATTAAAACATTTCGAAGAATTTATCCAGATATTGAAAGTGATCAGTTAAAATCAAATATTGATTATTTTCTTGCAAAATCAGCAATTGAACTTGGCCAACCGCAGGCTGATGAGATGATGGAAAAATTCATCAAAAATAATCCTACAAGCTTAAAAACCAACAAAGCTTATTTAGAGGTTGGTAATTATTATTTCCAGAATAAAGATTTTAATAAGGCAAATAAGTGGTTAAGTCAGGTTAATACAAGTTCTTTATCAAGAGACGAACTTAAGACTTACCAATTCAATTATGGGTACACAAATTTTAGAACAAAGAATTATAAAAAAGCTCAGCAATTATTTGATAATGTAAGAAATGACAAGGAGTATGGAGCTCAAGCTAAATACTATATTGGTTTCATTGCATATGAAGAAAATGAATATGAATCTGCTTCAGAATTATTTGATGAGGCTAGGAGGGAAGGTGTGAAAGGAAATAACATTTCTTATTTCCAAAGCGATATGAATTTCAAATTGGGAAATTTTGAAAAAGCTATCGAATTGGGTCTTGATCAACTGAAAAAATCTAATGCCAGAGAGCGTTCACAACTTAATAAAATCATAGGTGAAAGCTATTTTAATCTGAAGCAATACCCTGAAGCGATTCAATATCTTAAGGAATATAGAGGGGATAGGGGAAAGTGGAATAACACGGATTACTACCAGCTTGGTTATGCTTATTACGAAACTGGGGATTATGAATCTGCAATCGATGAATTTTCAAAAATTTTAGACGGACAGGATGCAGTTGCTCAAAATGCTTATTATCACCTAGCTAAATCTTATTTGAAAACAGATAAAAAAACTCAGGCGCTCAATGCTTTCAAGAATGTTACTGAAATGAACTTCAATGATGAGCTGAAGAAAGATGCTTATTTGAATTACGCAAAGCTGAGTTACGAGATTGGGAATCCATATAATTCGGTTCCAGAAGTACTTCAGTCCTACATGGAAAAATATCCTGATTCTGGTGACCTAAATGGTATCGGTGATCTTCTCATTGATTCTTACCTCACTTCCAAAAATTATGAGAAAGCAATTTCAATGCTAGAAGGTTCCAGAGATTACAACAATAAAGTTGCTTATCAAAAAGTATCATATTATTATGGAATCGAACTTTTCAAGGACAACCAACTTCGTGAAGCAAAAAAATATTTTAATAAATCTTTATCCCAGCGCCTAGGTTCAGAATATACTGCTAAAGCAACTTACTGGAAGGCTGAAGTTGATTATGCTTTAGCTAACTATAATGAAGCTCTAGTTGGTTATAAAGAATTTAAAGGAATGTCTACAGCAAAAAACCTTCCTGAATATTATTCAATAGATTATAACATAGCATATTCCTATTTTAAAACTAAAAGCTATAGATTATCCACTTCATTCTTTGAGAATTTTATTAAAGTTGAAAGACCATCACAACGACTTCACGATGCACATGTAAGATTGGGAGATGCTCATTTTGCTCTGGGAGAGTACTGGCCAGCTATGGAATCTTACAATAATGCAATTGCAATGACGGAATACAAGAGCGATTATGCTTTTTTTCAGAAAGCATATAGCTACGGATTTGTAGATAGAAATGAACAAAAAATTCAAAATTTGAACTTGTTTGTCGAAAATTACCCAAGTTCCATTTATGTAGATGATGCTTTATACGAGCTTGGAAACACGTATGTTGCCGAACAAAAAGATGAATTAGCCATTAAGGCTTACCAAAGAATTCTATCTAATTATTCAAAGAGCTTGTATTATCCTCAAGCCCTTTCAAAACAGGCCTTGATTTATTATAATCAAGAGAGTTACAATGAAGCCCTAGGAAAATTCAAGCAATTAGTAAAAGAATTTCCAAATTCACAAGAGGCTTTACAAGCTGTACAAACTGTTCGTTTGATCTATATTGATTTAGGCGAAATAGATCAATATGCAAGCTGGGTTAATACTTTAGATTTTGTGGAAGTGGCAGATTCAGATATTGAAGAAGCGACTTATGAATCGGCCGAAAACAAATTTCTAGATAATGATACTCAAAAGGCCATTTCAGGATTCAAAACTTATTTGAAAGAGTTTCCAAATGGGAAAAATAGTTTGAGGGCAAATTTCTATTTAGCTCAGTTGCTTTATAATGAGGAAAATTTTCAAGAATCTTTGCCGTATTACAAAGCTGTAGTGAATAGTCGATCAAGTGAATTTACAGAAGAATCGCTGAGAAGATTGTCACAAGTCTATTTATCCAATGAAAATTATGATGAAGCTATAGAAAGCTTATCCAGATTGGAAACTGAAGCTAGCTTTTCTCAAAACATACTTTTCGCCCAATCTAATTTAATGAAAGCCTATTATGAAATCGAAAATTATGACAGAGCACTTATCTATGCTGAATTAATTTTGTCTAAAGATGTAAAAGATGAAGAAATATTAAGTGACGCCAAGCTATTTATTGCCAGATCTTCGCTGAAGGTTGGCGATGAAAAACGTGCGGAATCTGCATATCAAGACGTTTCTGAAATAGCAACAGGAAAGCTAAAAGCCGAAGCTCTCTACTACGATGCTTACTTCAAAAATAAATCAGGTGACTATAAAGCATCGACAGAGGTAGTTCAAGACCTTACAAAAAATTATTCCAGATACAGAGACTTTGGAGTTAAGGGATTGTTGTTGATGGCGAAAAACTTCAATGCTTTAGGGGATAATTATAATGCTACATACATTCTTGAGAACATCATAAAGAACTTTGAATCTTTTCCTGAGGCAATATCTGAAGCTCAGCAATTGTTGAAGAGTATAAAAGCCGAAGCATCAGAAACTAATTCTTCAGTAGAAATAGATCAAAACTAATAGTCAATTAGTTCATATCATACAAAAAGCCCTCACTGAGGGCTTTTTGTATGAATTACTGATTTTTAAATCAAAAATTTTACCCTAAATAAGTTTTAAGGATTGTGCTTCTCGATGTGTGTTTTAATCGTCTTACGCCTTTTTCTTTAATTTGACGAACACGTTCTCTGGTAAGACCAAAGGTCTCACCAATTTCTTCTAGCGTCATAGGCTGTTGATTCCCTAAACCAAAATAAAGTCTTATGACATCAGCTTCTCTTGTAGTTAAGGTTTCCAGTGCTCTTTCAATCTCCGTTTGAAGTGACTCATGTAACAGACTATTTTCAGGATTTGGAGATTCTCCAAATTTTAAAACATCATATAGATTGGAATCTTCACCTTCAATAAGGGGAGCGTCCATTGATAAGTGACGGCCAGAATTTTTTAGGGATTCTTTTACATCATTTACAGTCATTTCCAATTCTTTTGCAATTTCATCCGGACTTGGAGGTCTTTGATGACGTTGTTCCAAAATTGCAAAGGTCTTGTTGATTTTATTGATAGAACCAATTTTATTCAGTGGAAGTCTAACCACTCGCGATTGTTCTGCCAATGCTGAAAGTATGGATTGTCTGATCCACCACACAGCGTAAGAAATGAATTTGAAACCTCTGGTTTCATCAAAGCGTTTAGCAGCTTTTATCAATCCAAGATTTCCCTCATTTATAAGATCGGGTAGGGTAAGACCCTGGTTTTGGTATTGTTTAGATACCGATACCACAAACCTTAAGTTTGCTTTTGTTAATTTCTCAAGTGCAAGATCGTCTCCAGCTTTGATTCTTTGAGCTAATTCAACCTCTTCTTCAGCTGTAATTAAATCTACTTTTCCAATTTCTTGGAGATACTTGTCTAGGGATGCAGTTTCTCTGTTGGTAACCTGCTTGGTAATTTTAAGTTGTCTCATTTAGATATATCCTCGATTATCATTTTATCTACACATCATTTTACGATGTGAAGACAAGAAATGTTACAGCAGTCTTTAAAAAAATCTTCATGTTAATATCTTTGATACAAAAAAAGCCTGCTTATGATTGATAAGCAGGCTTTTAAAAACTGAAATAATTTTTTAAAATTATTCTCTTATATGACCATCACCCCAAACGTAATATTTGTTTGTGACTAATTGTTTAAGTCCTAAAGGACCTCTGTGGTGGAGTTTATCTGTAGAGATGGCAAGTTCTGCACCAACTCCCATTTGTCCACCATCTGTGAATCGTGTGGATGCATTTTGATAGACAGCTGCACAATCAATTTGTTGCATGAAGTTTAAAGCCAACTCATTATTTTCTGTGATAATAACTGATGAATGACCTCCTGAGTATTTATTTATTTTTTCGACTGCTTCATCGAAAGAATCCACTGAACTTAAAACAATTTTCATTGCTAAAAATTCTTCTCTCCAGGTATCTTCTGTAGGAAGTGTTGGGTAGTCTATGATTTCTTTTACCTTACTATCGGCAAGAATTTCAACATCATACTCATTGTCCAACGTGTCAGCAAGATCTTTAACTTTAGCTTCAAAATCTGGTAGATTTGAATCTATAAGTACTTTATCTAAAGCATTACATCCAGAAATTTTATCGGTTTTAGCGTTTATAATCACTTTTTTAGCAATATCCCAATCCGCATCTGGTGCAACATAGAGGAAATTATTACCTCGACCACTTATCAGTACAGCGCATGTAGATGTTTTCTTGACAAAATCTATAAGTTTTTCACCACCTCTTGGAACAATTAAATCCATTTTTTCTGGTGGATTACTTAAAAATTCTCTGGTTTCTTCTCGGTTGAGGTGAAGCAGTTTAATCCAATCTTTAGACAATCCATTTTCTTCTAAAGCTTGATGCCAACATTCTTCAAGAATAATATTACTGTGATTAGCTTCTTTACCACCTTTAAGGAAAATTTTATTATTGGCTTTAAAAGCTAAAACTGCAGCCTCAATAGTCACATCAGGTCTGGATTCGTAAATAATCATTATAGTTCCAAAAGGATCCGTTTTATTTACGATTTTTAAGCCTGTATCTAAAGTTCTTTCAGAAATAGTGTTTCCTACTGGATCTCCCTGCTCTTTTACTTCCTTGATAGCTTGTATCATACCATCAACCTTTTTTTGGTCAACAATCAATCTATCATAAAGGGCTTGATCATCTCGATTGAATGACTCTAGGTCTTTTTTATTCTCTTCGATGATTTCATTTCTTCTATTATCTATAATTGTCATCATAGATTGAAGAACATTATTTTTTGTTTTAGTATCTAATAATTTCATTTCAATTTATTTTTTAGACAGTAAATTTTGTACCGACTTCTTTGCCTTCGAGTATGTCAATAATGACATTCTCTTCTTTACCATTGGCTATATAAGTGGGTATGTTTTTACTTGCCGTCATTTTTGCAATTTTAAGTTTAGACTCCATGCCTCCTCGGCCTTCGCCTTCTCCTTTTTCATTTTCTTGAACGTATTTCTCAACGTCATCGTGCACACGTACATGTCTTAGTAATTCTGAATCTTCATGATCTGGATGACCAGTGTATAAACCATCAATATCGGTTAGCATAATAAGCATATCTGCTCCAACTAACTCTGAAACTAAACTTGCTAATTCATCATTGTCAGAAAACATTGACATGGACAAAGACACTGCATCATCTTCATTTGCTATAGGTATAATGCCTTCGGTCAATAGACCTTCATAGCAATTGATCATATTTTCGCGATATTTTCCAGGAGCAAAGTCCCTTTTAGTCGCCAAAATTTGTCCACATCTCATACCAAAATCATGAAACATCGTGTAGTAATGTCTCATCATTCGAGGTTGACCCACCGATGAATATACCTGGCGTCGTGTTGTTTTATCTTCAGACAAGCATGAACCAATAACTTCTTTACCAGCAATGGCAGAACCTGAAGAGACTAGAATCGTAATTATATCTCTTTCATAGAGGTATGCGATTTGTCTTACTAAGTTTTTCAGTATTGGTCCTACAATTCTATTGTTGGTGTTGGTCATTACGTTTGTTCCAACCTTAACTACTATACGTTTCGAATGCATGTCTTCTAAGTTTAAATTATTCATCACCAAGTTCTACTGCTCTATTAAATGCGGCATATGCAGCATCTTGAATAAGCTGTTTAACATTATTGTCATCCATAGAGTCTAGAGCTGCTCTTGTTGTGCCACCTTTAGAAGCTACTCGATCCATCCATTTTTCAGGAGTTAGATCTGATTCATTAAATAAGTGAACAGCGCCTTCGAAGGTATTGCTCACCAATATTTTTGAATCATTATCAGAGAATCCCATTTTTTTTGCTGCTTCCAGCATAGAAGCCATAAAATAAAATATGTAGGCTGGACCGCTACCAGAGATTCCAGTAGACTTATTGATAAAATCTTCATCTTTCACTCTAATGGATTGTCCTGTGGTATCCAAAAGATTTCTAATCATCAAAAGCTCAACTCTAGACACTTCTTTTGACTCTGTGTAGGAAGTCACACCTTTACCCACTTTTGCAGGAAGGTTTGGCATTGTTCTAACCACTTTTTTTACATTCAAACCATTTTGAATATTTTCAATTGTAACCCCTGCCATCAATGAAACAAATATTTGTTGATCATTGATCATGGGTTTCATCTTTTCAAACAAATCTTCACTATGGTAAGGCTTTACTGCTATGAAGACTACATCTGCACTTGGTAAACAATCTTGCAGATTGTCGAAAGTGTCATAATAGCTAACTTCACTTAGCTTATCTAATAATTCTTTTGATATATCATATATCATTAAATTTTTTCTGTTCAGTAATGGGGATTTTGCCATTCCTTCAGAGTAGGTTAACCCCATATTACCTGCTCCAATAACTAATACTTTCATTTTATTTTTTTAAAGATTTATAAAAAATAATTTTACTATCTAGTGCAATGGTTATGCATAATAACTAATTTACGGGAATTATCTTTTTATTTTGTATTATTAAACATGTTTTAAGAGAAATCGTGTTTTAATACCAAAAAAGATAAACAAAACCGAGAATTATTCTATGAAATTTTGTCAGTTGCGCTAGTTTGTCAGTAAAAAAAAACGGCTTAGAATTTTCTAAACCGCTTTGTGATTATTTAACCTAGATTAAGATTTAGTATCCTCATCTTCTTTTTTCGGGCTTCTTTCAGGCTTTTCTAAAAGTGCCTTTCTAGAAACCTTAGGTTTCTTAGTTCTAGGATCTACACCAAAGTATTTCACATCTAAAACGTCACCTAGTTTCATAATATCTGCAACATTTTCTGTGCG
>Ga0307978_1002747_pt1 | contig 12249 bp, 10 predicted proteins | sample OrgLakmetage1056_FD_203151 | JGI IMG/M metagenome (GOLD analysis project Ga0307978, IMG submission 203151) | Saline water microbial communities from Organic Lake, Antarctica - #1056 | ecosystem: Environmental > Aquatic > Non-marine Saline and Alkaline > Saline | place: Antarctica: Organic Lake...
CGTGTTGATTGCAACCGAAGGTTGTGGTAAGGAATGTCGACGGCTCAAAAGTATGACCTAGGTGATAAAAAAAACATCACACTCTTATGTCACTCTCCATTTGGACATCTTCCCATCGCCGTTACTCTACAAAAGTAATGAAAGCTTATTTTATGTTCTCAGATTCTTGGCGTGTTTCATCTAGATTTCGAGCCTTCTTCTTGCAGATTCACTTTCGAGAATATCAAACATCTGCCTTAAAATCTCTTTTCTGAAGTCACTGGCTGAAGTTACGAAGTGCTTCATCGCCTCAACATCAAGATCAGGACCAGATTTAATGCCGGTATCAATACCTAGATCTCTCAAGAGTGCAAAAGTTTCATGTGAAAGGAGTCTCCTGGGATCGTCCACGTACTGAGCCAAAATTTCGCTTAATCTGTCCAGATTGTGTTGGCGTAAAATTGCTTGTTTTTCCTTTTCCTCCCTTGCGGCAATCAATGCTTTTGTCATCATTGCAGATCCGTTTGGCGGAGTCAAAAGAACTATCGAAGACATGTTCACAACGCTTTGGGTCGAGTCTACTATGGTTTCTCTCAATGCTTGTATAGCAGCTGCTGTTAGCGACTGTCTTTTTTTACGAGAAGGACCGAGAGTCACATTCGATGCAGATGGCCAATTGGTATCAACATCTGCTGGACATGATACTTCTGTTTCTGCACGAAATACTTGGTCATTGGTGGACGAATCCTTAGACGGAGGAGTTGAAAGGCAGACAGATGATTCCCATGCTTTGTCAATGCTCTCATCTGTCGATTTAATAAAATCTTCTGTTCTGCTCTTCGAAAGAGAGCTTTCATCCTTCACCACAACACCGATTGATATTCTCCTTGCGCTACCCTCTTGGACAAGATCTTGAACTGGTGTCAGTAATCTTAACCCCAAAAACATTATAAAGACTCCAGACCAGAATCCACACCATTGCCTCAGTGAAAAGGTGTCGAATTCTTTAAAAAATATTCCTCCAGATAAAATAGCGAAGAAGATGAAGCTGCATTGTAGTAGGGGAATGATTAACAATAGGTCGAACTGTGAAAGAGCTTTGTTTAGTCTCGAAAGCCATACCCACGCAGAAATGAACCATAAAACCAACGTCACATAAAGGAACTTTGATCGAAACACATTCTCTGTTCCAGATGTCTGGACGGCTAGAAGTTCTGCTAAAATCTTGGCTTGAACCACCGACTGAGTTCCGCACAGCGCAGACCAAACGGAGTAACAGAGAGGCAAGATAATCTCTGTTCTCGGCAAGGGACGACATCGCTCCTTTCTCTTTTTATATTTTCTGTAGACACAGCTGAGAGATACCATTGATAACAACATCAGCACAATGTAGGCAATGTACCCGGGATTTTTATACAAATGTACCATTTCTGCCGTGTCCAATTCGAGGGTGGTCTTTGAGCTAAACTGGACCGCGACCACAGTTCCTAAAACTGTTAACATAGTGCCAACTATCATTCTTCTAGTAATCTGTGCTTTTAACATAAATTTGCCAAAGAGAAGGTTTGTGACAAATTGAACAGACTCAAGAGAAGCCAACATGCTTTGAGCTGCAAAGGCATACGACGCAAAATTGAGTAAGCTGCCGCTGACAAAGATACAGGTTCCAATGATCCACATACTCGACGAGCAAGGACTTGGTTCATCCATATTTGCCTCGTCTGCACTTTCGCCATTCTCGTTGACAGGTACTGTCTTTGCCCTTCCGAGAGACTTATTATCTTTCAACCCTTTTAAACCCAAAGATTGAATATTATTCCCCGTATTTATCGCAATGCTCCCCAGTAACCCCAATGTAATACCTAATACCCAATTTTCGCTATTATCAGCTGACATTTTTAAATTTATTTTGATGGCAAAACAATCTTAAAGACATTCGATTGCGTTTAACATGCATTTCGTGCTTGGCACCATAATCTAGAATTGAAATGACAATGATAAATACGTGACTGAACTTTCTCAGGTTCGCAAATTAATATTAATGCGTTATTACTATTGACGTACAGGAATTGAAATTGGGCCTGCAACCCATTTCAATCCTCTCGAGATAGATTTCTCTGTTAATCTTACGACGAGAAGGCCTCCGTAATCTCTCAATTGTGGCGCATACTCTCTTACAACTGGCAGCAACTCTTGTAGACGTTGGTTGTTTCCGCTATTTCCTAAATCAAAGTCACCCAATAAAAACTGGATCAATACTCTGATTTGACTCACCATCTCCTTGTCGTTTTCACTGAGCGCAGGACTAAGTGCTCTGAAGAAAGATGGCACAGGAAAATTGTTCAATCCCAGAGACTTTGTTAGCTCTAAAACTGCATCTCTAGAACTAGCGTCAACAACTGTGACGATCTCCTCGAGCATGAAGTCTCTAAATACTCGACCGTCTGGGTTGAAGAAGAATCTCAATGCTTCTCTCACTGTCTTTTCATCTTGTTCCTTTTGATCACTCTCATTTGCATCAGCACCATTATTTCCTGTAGGAGTATTGACTCGGAATCTTCCATCTCCTACATCAGTGTCTCTATCAGATGTATCAACTATTTGTGACCCAGAAAAGTCTCCAGCTGATCCAACTTCTTTGTTGCCCCTCATACCACCTACCTTAAATGCGGAGCCATCGCCATCATTACGAACTGCTGAGAATTTTTCAAGAGCCTGTAGCAAGTCAATCAACCTTTCTGCATCAAATTTACCCTCTTTTCCATAAACCATGTACTTCAAAGCAGCCTTCAACCTTGGACTATCATCAGTCATTAGCCGCCTCGCAATGTACGGATAGGCCTCATCAATAATTGCAAAATTGGGATTTCCTACCAGAGCAATTCCTTCTAAAACGGAAATTGCACGAATCACAAGTGCGAAGTATGGAGGAATCTTAAATGGGTAGTCGAAAGTGATCTGCGCCAAATCTGCAGCGAGTTCCTGAAAGTTGATACTCTTTGCTCCTCCACCTGCTAAAGCTACATCAAACACTTTGGTCAATGCAGGAACAATTGGTCCCGTGTCAGTTCCAACAGGAATGAAGTCAAGGTTGATAAAGTCTTTCCCAATTTCTGAATAATCTCTGTTTAACAAATGCGCGATTGCTTCGATCATTCCGTACTTTTGATTGTCTGTGATTTCTGTCATTAATCCGAAATCTAAAATCGCTAACTTTCCATCTTCTGTTCTCATCATATTTCCAGGATGAGGACTGCAAGGGAGAGAGTTAAAGTTAGTGAGTTCTAAATACCTGGAGATGCGCTCATACTAAGTGGAAATGAAAGCTTACTCTGCGTGAAAGAAACCGGCTTCAAGAAGCTGGGTCAAATAGGTAATAACACCAATATTTACCAATGCACCAACATCGTCAGCATTGCTCGTACTGAGTTTCTCTCCTACGATCCATTCTGCTACATGAACCTTACGTGAAGTATATTCAGGGAAATTCCCTGGGATGACAACCATTGGAAGCACTTTCATTTGCTCTTTAATTTTGATACCATTTGCACACTCAGCAACATAGTCGAGCTCCTGGAAGAATCTATATGCAAATTCATCCAAGAGAGCTACAGCATCGAGACGTTCAGCCAACGCTGGGAAGTTTCTGGCAATTAGTCCAATTTGGCGTATTAGGTAAAGGTCTAACGATACTGTCTCAAGAACTCCAGGTCTCTGCACCTTAACAGCCACAGTCTCTCCACTTTTGCGAAGAGTTGCTTTGTACACTTGACCCAGAGAAGCTGCGGCAACTGGTTCAGGAGTGATTTCGCTGAATAGTTCATCAATTGATCTTTCCAGCTCCCTCTCAATTGTTGCAAATGCAGTCTTTGTGTCATAACTTGGAACTTTATCACATAGCTTTTGAAGCTCCACCATGCTCCTGGGTGATAAAATATCTGGCCTAATACTAAGTGCTTGTCCCAATTTGATGTAGAAAGGTCCAAGACTAGTTATGAGGTCTCGGAGCTCACCGGCTCTCTGAACCTCCAACTCAGGATCATCTCTCCCCAAAAGCGCATCGAATGCAGTTCTTGCAAAGAATCCTCCACCAACGCTAAGGACTTGTGCCACACGCTTGAAAACAAGAAGGGGCCTCTTATTATAGTAATCCTTGATAATGACAGGGTCGTACTCATATGGAAGACCGGTACCTCCATCTATCAAGTCTTCTTCAACAAGACGCATTTCAAGTCCCTCCGCAGCCCTGTCGTCATCATTCATTCCCTGTCCTCGAAGTGCTTGCATCATAAAGTTTGCTTCCTCGTTTTCAGCAATTTGATCTCTCATGTCCTTCATCAAGTCAGAGGTTTTGGAGACGCTGGAATATAATTTAGAAGATGCCGGGCAGCTCAACTTCAACTGTGAAACATGGGACTGTGGAGCGAATGCAGCTACATCCGTCACAAGTAAAATAGATACCGCATAAGCTTTCCAGTTTGTTGTCATGGTTCTATTTGCTTACTTGGTGCTTGTTTTTTGATCGACGAAGGTATTTATTTATTTATGAGAAAGCCGAGGAAGAAAAAAACGTGGTTGGCGCTACAAACTTTCGTACGACTTATGACACGAGGAGACGAGGTCAGCACGAACAGTCAGCGGAAAGCCTAGGGGTAACTATTCTTAATTTAGTTTACAGTACCCCTAACTATCTTTGCGCGCTGATGACTTTCAATTATGTATCGTAGGGTTAGGGTTAGGTAGGGTTAGGGTTTCGTTCGTTCGTATCGTAGGGATACAAGCAACAAGCATCATCATAAAACATAAAACTGTACGTACCTACTTTGTCATCATCATCATCAGGTAGTTTTGACATTTGACACCAAGCTAAGACCTAATAACGAACCACGATCAAAGAGACAGTCCGTTTTTCACTGCCATCATCTGTTGTCTCTTTTACGCCAAAGAGTAGATACTTAAACATGCCTTCGGCTGCAAAGCCAGATACTGTGTTGACAACATTAATGTCTGCAGTCCATGGAAGAGAACGAAGAGAAGAAAGAGGAATTGACAAAACAGACCTCCAACGTGCCAGGAAGTACGGGATGAGAGAAAGGGCAAGGCAAGGACGTTATAAATACACTTATGGCGGAGTTGTCTTCATATATGACCAAAAGACAAATACCGAGGTCACAAGTTGGATATCTAGTGATGATTCATCAATAGATTCCGATGCCGCAAGGAGTGGAACTCGGGTAATGCAACCTATAATGCTAAAGAAAGAAGAGATCTCATTCAGTTTAATAGAAAAAAGACAAACAATTCGAGAGTCTTTACTGCGAAACAAGAAAAAATGGACAAGTCACTCTGTACTAGTGGTTGACATGAGTGGAAGCATGCGAAAGGTTTGGTCTAACGCTCATTTTTCTATCTTTCTTTCTCTGTCTTTCTATTATTTTATTACAAAATGAATGCTACGATGCTAAATAATCATCATGCCCTTCTCGTACTAAGGACGATGTGAATGGTTCCCGTTGTCGTAGCGATGGAGTTTGGATGTCTCTCGCAAGGGATTATGTTAAAATTCCTCTTGACAATGGGATAAGGACAGGTACAGACCTTATAAGCGTTATTATAATGCGAGAAGAAGCTGAGATCCTGCTTGCATGCGAACCTACTGATTGGTGCTTGTACAATAAGTTTCTTGACCTGCGAGAATGGGAGCATCTGAAACCGAGTGGACATGGAAATTACATGCCAGCATTGGCCATGGCACAAAAAATGTTGAATCTAAACACCAAGGGCTCATGCGCATTAGCACTCCTCTTTTTCAGTGATGGCAAGCCGTCCGATATTCAACATGATCATGTAGGAGCGATGGGTGAGCTTGCATCCAAGTTTGGAAGGCGCCTAACTATTGCGTGTATCGGCATGGCATCAGCAGCAGATAAGGGATCTTTTACAACGCTGCGCGATATGGCATACGAAGCAGATTCTTATGGAAGCCAGGCATCTTTTGGATCGGCTTCTCTAAATGTTGCCTCATTGAGTAAGATCATCTCAAGCTTGGCATCTTCGTTGACAGAAACTAAAACAGAAATGACCGATCAGAAGTCAGGCAAATCCATGACTGTTCGTATGGATATCAGGAGAGAAAGAAAGGGAACACCAGACGATTTGATCTTGACAGGTGACTGGAATGTCTATGGTCAACATCGCTTCGGACGGAGCTGGATTTGGTCTTACCAGCATGATGACTTTTCTGAGTTGTTTGACTTCCGTTGTTTAACCTGCAATGAAGATGCTAGAGTTGGACCTGACACTATATATCTTAAATCACAAGCCATAATGTGTGAAGGCTGTAGGAGCGCTTGTTTTTGTAGCAACGAATGCTATGCAAAAGGGTATACTGGTCATGTATTGGGAGATATTACCAACGTGGACTCATGTGCTCTTAAACGTGAAGCAGGAATAGAGAAAAGGTAAGACTTTGCATGCTGTACACATTGTACGTGAATATGAAACGATGCTCCAATTGACACTTCAATATTGTATTGAATAGGATTGTCACAGTACCAGTGCCATCATACGCAATTGCTGTCAGGAAAGAAATTTTTGGGGAAGGTGCTGAGAGAATAGTGTCAAAACTTCGATACCTTGACAAGAATCATCGTTTCAAAGGTCCCAAACTAGTTGCAAAGGACACTAGACATGTTCTTAATAAATCCCAATACAGAGAGCAACTAATCTTTCACAAAACCTTCATGCGAACGCAAGCGATCGCGTCTGAGATCGCAAAAAAGTTTAACAGAGACATAGATGCTCTAGAGAGCATGTTTGATACTTCTTCATGGTCTCAGATAGTTCGATGTTTGCCCCGCATAAAGTTTCTCGAACCATGCGTGACAGAATTATGGAACGATGAGGGCGAAGCCGAATACTACCTAATTGAACCATTTCTTGAAGGCCGATACACGAAATTTAACAGCAACAATGGCTTTGTTCAAAGTAACAAAGATAAAGATGAGTCAAAACCTGCTGAAGAAACCACATCAGACTTTAGCGGTCATGATCTGATCGATCTATTATCAAAGAAGAACATTTCCTCATTAGGACTAGGCATGATTGAAGAATGCGACGAGAGCGATGAAGATAACAGCAGTGCTCATGAGTCATTTGATCTCAAAGATAAATACTTTCCACAAGCTTTTAGTCACTACACTTATGTAAAGAGCAAGAAGCGTATGATGGTGGTTGATCTGCAAGGAGTGCTTGATAAGAAGCTTAATGGATGTAAATCATACAATCTTACAGATCCCGTAATTCACACTCGTACTAAGAAGTGCAATACACAAGTGTACAATTTTGGAAGAACGAACCGAGGTGACAAGGTAGGTGCTTGCAGGATCACGTAATGATAATGGAGCTATTTTTGTTTCTCATGATTCGTCTGTTTGTTGCACAGGGGATCAAGGCATTCATGAAGTCGCACATATGCTCGGACGCATGTAAACTGCTTGGGTTACAAAGTATGCAGTTCCCGACAAATTATGCCCTAGACGAAGCTTGAAGTTGTTGTTTTCGGAAATGCACTCGTTCTGCCATTAGACTTCTAGCGAGCCTCCTAACATCAATACATTGGTTATACAGTATGTAGCAATTGATCTTTTTTGTATCGTAGATTGTAGGTATCATCAGGTACACCTGAAATTGTCGCTCGTCATTTATGAGAGCACTATTTTGATCTAACTTCCATTTTTACAAATTTTCACAGAAAAAGAACACAGAATAGATAACTAATTCTTTCATCTTATGATGCTCATAATGAAATAAAACCGCACCATAAAATAGAACACGGCATCATTATAAACCTTGCAAGTAGATGTATTGAACTCCATTGATTTGGCCTATTTCTCTTCCATTTTTCTCTTGTTTGATCTAATATCGAGCACAGTTTCAGTATACTCATCAAGTGCTAAATCCCAAAGCTCAAACAACTTGCACTGAGCAGCAGCTAGACCTGGATCAGAAGGAACTTCATATCTAGAGGGAAAGGGAACAGTATCACGATCTTCTTGATCTTGAGTATCTATCTTTTCAACTTCAATAATTTCTTTGTCTTGGCGATTGGCTGTGTTGTTATTGCCACCCAACGGCATAGTGGCGTACATTGCAATCATTTTGGCATCGCGCAGTTCTTGAATCTGCAACAAATACCGTCGCTCATACTCTTTTGACGAGACTTTCTTACCTGTTGCCAATGAGATGTAACGAAATTTCCCCTTTTTCCTTTCAACGCGGCATTTGGTCGAATCCTCTAGCATAGCTGTGCACTCATTTTTCTTGAATTCCATTATTCGAACAAGAGGCTTTATTTTCTCAAACAGGTTTCTCTTCAATTCATTTGAGAGCGAAGCTAGTTCTCCCGGGGACATCTTACCGTCATTTTGAGCCCAACTCAGCTTGATTGGAGTAGAGATTGTTCCGTTTTCCATCCTTTGTCTATTCACCTTATCCATTGCCGTCAGTAAAGGATAGCCAGTAAGTTCTTCAACACGCAGAGCGTCATTGGATTTGTACCTCTCCTCCATTGGCATGGCGCAGAATCTCCTAATAGCGGCCTTGATTTCGTCCATGTTCTCCTCAGCTGACCTTACACTACCAGATCCATTGCTAGAAGAAGAGGATTTTGGTTGACAACCTTCGGTAGCAGATGAGGCTTCGATACTCGAGACTGACGATTCTTTATCATCCAAATCAAGTAACTCACTGGGTAATAAAAGGCTACGCCTGCCTTTGTTACGTTTCCCATGCGATGGTGCAGTTTCATCATCATATGGTGATCCAAGCTTAATTCGTTTCGCTGGAGATGCCATTGCTTCCAACACTTCGTCTCTTTCTTCTATCCCAAGGAAACCTTGAAGATCATCCTGATTGGGAATTAACATACTTTGTCTTGGCCTTTTACGAACGGAAGAATCGTTGCTATTTTGGGTTGGGGCAGACGGTTTCATATCAATGACATCGTCATCGCTGTCATCAAAACATATGGTGGGTTTCGAATCGCTGTCGTGATCACCATCTTCCAAATCAAAGGATTCGGCTTCATCTTCCAGGTCCATGTTTGAATCATCGTTCATTTCCTGAGCATGGATAATCTCTGTTTGCTTCTCATCCTGATTTGACACTTTCAAGTGTTCCTCACTAGGAGCAGCAGATACTAATCCAGCGCGTCTCAATTGATCCTGCATTGGATTAATCACGGAATTATTAGTCACGTCAACAAATGGGGCATCCGCAACGCCAAAAACATCGTCTTTCTCCAATCTATCGGTCCCGTTGCTGCTACTACCAGGAAGGAGGGATCCTCCGTATCCCGATAAACCTCTACTTTTGCGTCTTTTACGACGCATTTCCAGTGCGGCAGCCGAAGTCTTGAAATGGTTTCTATCATCTGGAGTTGGCGGGTCAGGAATGGCAAGAATGTCCACATCGGAAGCATCTTTTGATGTTTCCTTGCCATGACTACGAGTACGAGTACGAGTACGAGTACCTAAAGAGCTCGTTGTACCGGCGGCAGCAGTTATCTTTGACAGGGATAAAGAAGGAATCATTCTTGAGTTTGAATCTATTGCAACCATTGACGAAGTGTATTGATATGCTGTTTTAGAAACGGGATGGTGACTGGTAAAACAGCAATCGCATCGGAAGCCGGAAGCAAGCGACAAGAAAGAGCGCTGAAGAAGTTCGAAGTGCGAGCGGTTGGAAAAAAGGAGTTCGGTATGCTTTGACAAGGCCTTTATGCGTCCGTTCAAAAAGTTTCAAAAAAGGTGGGAAGGTGAAAAGATACATTATTGTACTACTACTAACTACTACTGTTGTAGAAAGGTAGGTTATTGATCATTCCTCACTTTTCCAAACAACAATACTACCGTCGTCGTGCTTCTCTCAAAGCATACTAAAGTCATGATGCAATATACACTGTATTAATTTGGCCGATCACCTGCGACTTTTGGCTTCATGCCACCGTTTTCAATGCTATAATATAGTATTTTGCATACAATTACGCTCGAGTGTTTTATCCAAAAAGTGTCCAATCGCAAACCTCAAAGCCCCGCAGTATACTCAGAAATAATTCCCCTAGCTTTCCCCTGCTTTCATCGTCATTTATTCCCTTCTTTTCGAGAGGAATTGTGAGTGTCAACAGAATATCTGTCTCTTCGTCCATCAATCTTACCGCACAAAGCTCAATTCTGACTCGATCAGCTTTACCTTCTTCGAGTTCCATATTATTCTTCAAAGGAGCTATGGATTGCACACCAGCACATGAGCAAACTTTGACTTGTTTGGAAAGATTGGGCATAGTGACATTATCACTTTGGGATTGCAAGTCATCTGAAATCCCTTTGCCAACCGTGTCGACGACTTGGAAATCCAGGTCTCCAACGATTCCACCATTGGCCTCTGCTAAATCGCGGAAGAAATATTTTGGTGCATCTTCGTCTGTCACATCTTCTCTAGCTAGAATCTCAACGATCAAGCAACCACCTGTTCCTTGCAAGGAACGCTTGGATCCATCTTCAAAAGTGCAATCTTGATAGCATTCCTGATGATCTGGAACTTGCCTTACAAGGGAGACATCTCTCCATTGCGAAGGTATGTCTACTCTGATGGCTCCGCCGAATAATTCCCTGGAGATCAAGCTTTCTTTTAATTCTCCTTCCGATGACATTTGAAGATCTTTCTCGAGTTGATCGGACAGTTCTAGTTCTTTCGTTTTTTGGTTAGAGGGCATGCTTTTATAAGCTCAAACAAGTGTATGTATTTGAATAGCAGTAGTGAATAGTTTCCTGGCACTCTCAGGCTCTCAGTGTATCACAATAGTCCTTGTAAGAGTACAACCAGATGAAAGTTTACAAACTATATTCTACTTTAGATAGTGCTATTGATTAACAATTGCCAACTGCCAACCACCGTACCACCACCCACCACCGACCGCAGTAGTAGGCAGTAGGCAGTAGGCAGTAGGCAGTAGGCAGTAGGCAGTAGGCAGTAAGTAGGCAGTAGTGCACCTTCTTGCGAGCTTGCTACTTGCTAGCTAGCGACTACTACCATACCTCTAGCTTGCGGCGGCGTGCTACTCTCTGAAATCTGAAATCTAGCTGACTTCATGACGTATTTAACCCTTTAATACCTGGGGCAATATATGGCAATATCGTTTTTCTCGCGCAAATAACTAGCAAAAAATTTACCAAAACACCATGCTAACTAACGCACCTCCCAACGTGATATTGTGCAATTCATTTGCTATCCTAAATTTTACCTCCAATCAGTATCATACTTCATGAATTGATTGCATATTTTATTTTGATAAAATTCTGTATTTTCATGTAGTTAGACCTATTTTCGCTGCAAGATAATTTTACACGTAAAAAGTGGTACTAACATATTTGGTAATCTGGTCACACCAAAATTTAGCTTTTCTTTCACCTCCGTCACCCGTCACAGTGGCAGCTGGTATTTTGTTTGTGAGTTGGCTGCTGGCTGTCAGCTCTCTGATGATTGATGATGAATTCTCCGCGCGTGCGTGAGAAAAAAGCAAGAATTTCGTTCATATTTTGTTAGCACTTTTTACGTGCAAATTATTCAACCTCACAGCGGAAATAGGTCTAACTACATGAAAATACAAAATTTCATAAACATAAAATATGCAATCAACTCATGAAGTATAATACTGATTGGAGGTGAAATTTAGGATAGCAAATGAATTGCGCAATATCACGTTGGGAGGTGCCTTATTTAGCATGAAATATTTTAAAATGTGTTTGCTAGTTATTTGCGCGATAAAATTAATATTTTTTGGATTTTTCGTGTGTCGGCTGCGCGTATTAAAGGGTTAAAAAGTTTTGTAACCTTGATTTTGGCCACCGGCCACTGGCGGGCACGACCAGGCACGACCAACCAACACAGCGCTTTTGTTACAACTTATGGTAAGAGGTACCAGCTAGTAGGATTCTGAGGATTGGAAATGACAGCAGACGACAGTGATGTGTTTGTACCAGTTGCAGCTTTCAGCACTCGGGGCATTGAGCCATATGCATTTTATCCAATGGGGGGAGAATTTATAGTGACGAGTGAGGGTGGGCATGTCTTTGATGATGATGAAAACGAAGTCGATCTCAGCGAAGATTGGGGAGATTACGATATAGAAAATGATATTGCTGTGAGCATTTCTGACTTTTCATCTAAATTTGAAGCTGTGTAAAAGGTATATTCTTAATTGTCACGGAT
>Ga0307978_1002749_pt1 | contig 12242 bp, 16 predicted proteins | sample OrgLakmetage1056_FD_203151 | JGI IMG/M metagenome (GOLD analysis project Ga0307978, IMG submission 203151) | Saline water microbial communities from Organic Lake, Antarctica - #1056 | ecosystem: Environmental > Aquatic > Non-marine Saline and Alkaline > Saline | place: Antarctica: Organic Lake...
AAAGGTACTTGAACCATTTGGTTTATCAAAAGATTATACCTATATTGATATAGAACTAAAAACAAAACAAAATAAATAATTATGAAAAAAGTAGGAATGTTATTAATGGGGTTAGCTTTAACCTTCGCAAGTTGTGAGAAAGAAGTAGAAAACCCAGATGGGTCTAATATCGAAAGTACAGAGGACTGTACGTGTGGTGTAATAATAGACAGTGATAATTACGCAACTACTGGTCCTGGACCTTACCCTGGTTCACCAGGTCTAATTAGTGTAAACAAAAAGATAAAAGTAAAAAATGATTGCTCAGGTAATGTATCTAATTGGATATATACAGGTGAGGATGGTAATCAATATGACTTAGGTTATGATTATTGTCACCATTCAGAATGGTAAATTAATCCTTTGTATCATCTAATGGGATTATTACACCCTCAATGATTTTATAACGAGTAGTTTCCTTTTCAATAAAGTCCTCTAATTTTTGGAGGACTTTTTCAGTTGAACTTTTTAATTTTTTTTTACTATCTTTTCCCATATCGGTCTAGTTTAATTTTTATATAATCTTTCAACCCTGATATTTCAAAGTGAACTTTTTCATTAGAAGATGAGAGACCATCAATAGCATCAGCTAGTTTATCTATAATTTTAAGATTATCCCTTTCCATATCCCGTATATCTTTATACAACTCTCTGATTTCCTTTTCTTTCATTTTTTCTCTTTTATAGAAATATCTAATTGCAATAACCATAGTTCCGATTACTGGGAATATTTTAATTAAATCTGTTAAGAACCCTATATCCATTATATCTATTTATTTTTATATACTACTAATTCCACCTTTATTCTGATTCCTTTTACCATCAGGTCCTACTATACTTTTATTAGACCTATCTTTATATAGTGTGAAAAGGTCTTTATTTTCATATAAATATTCTCGCAATTCATCTTCTTTAATCTTTGCGTATTTTACTATATTTCGTCTAATATAATTAACTACATCTATACTCTCTGACGCTGAAAACTCACCACTCTGTGATTGAATACCCTTATTACTTATTCTAAATGTTAAATTAGGAACTGCTTCATAAGCTGCATAGAAAGCCACCACATACTTAATAAACTCAACCAATTGAGTCTCATCAGCATTTAAAGTACCAAGGTTAAACTTATCTAATATATCATTATAAAAAGTATATCCTAATATAGGTTGTATATAAGTTATTGCTGATATATGTAAATATGGTGATATATCACCAGCATCAACATTTTGTGTTATATGGGTTTCATTTTTAATAAATTCTTCTGTTACGAAATATACCATTATATGTCTTCTTTTTTATCTCTAAAGGTTTTAATTTCAGTCTTGTTTATTTCAATTGGTGTCATATTAAATATACTTAAAATATCATTTAAAAACTCTTCCATCTTATTTCTATTATCATTCAACCAAATCTTTTCAAATTGTATTGATGAAAACTCTATCTCATCAGAAGCTCCTAAACTACCAGCAACTCTAACTCCCATTAAAGCTGGGTTGATATTATGTGATATAGCTATCTCTTCTTTCTGTTCCTTTGAGGTCTGTTCAAATAACTTATGATTATCACTCGTTTCTAATACTCTTATATCCGGTGAGTTTTCTAATCCATTATGTTCTATCTTCATAGCCTTATTATAATTCTTAACACCCTTTTGGTTATTTCTCATATTAGCCATCCAATTCTCTTCTTCATCATCATCCATTAAAAAAGGGTAGGAAAATATAACAGATGGTTGAATACCATTCTCTAAAGCCGACTTATGTAATAAACCTAGGTCAGCACTTACTGATTGCCAGTTAGCTGATGATAACCAATCAGGTAGTCCATACGTCCGTGATGACCCAACCTCATTCTTAATTTCAAATATCTGCCACTCATCTTTACTTCCTACTCTATATGGTTTAAAGACCCGTGGGTTAGTTCTATATAACCAATTGTCTGAATAGAAGTATTGTTGTATATCAGTGAATAAACCACCCTTACTATTCCTTATTTCACTTGGGTCAACCACTTTAAATTTATCATAATCTTCACCATTAAAATGTAATAAAACAATAGACCTTCCATGTTTAATATAATCTCGTGTTAATTTTCTAAATGAATCTTTAAATTTATTAGTTCTCTCAAAAGTTTTAACTTTTATCTTTTCTAAACTATCCATTTTATCATAACCTTTCCATTCATAACCTTCACCTATTACACTCCAAGTCTTAAAATCAACACACGCTGAGTGCATAGGAGAGGAAAGATATAATTGATTTAGTATATTAGGGTATAGATTATTACCCCCAAAATAGACCCAATTAGTTCCTGACCTTAATTCATCTCCAATAAAAGGTTGTGATAAATCCATATTTTCTGTTGATATAGTATTCAATAGAGTAACTTTCTTACCCTCCTCTTTTGGTGTTGATTCTTGTTCAACTTTCTTTTTATTCTTATTTAAATTAAATAATCCCATATCTCTATTTATAATTTTCATCTTTTACTATTAGTAGTCCATTCTCTAATATAATCCCATCAGTATCTAATGGGTCTAATGTTTGAGTAACACTTTCATAAATTCTATAATCCCATTCCCCTGTAAATAACTCTACCTCAGCATTACTACCTGAAGCTCCTGTTGTTTCCTCTACTTCGAATCTATCATATCTTATTTTATTCCCACTTATATTAACTGAGTTAAAATATCTAAATTCAGTTTTAGTAAATTTAGACTGTAATTCGAATAGGTAAAAAGGGTTCTCTAATTCTACCCTTTCTGACACTGTAACAGTTAAAAAATTAACTTGTCCTTTATTTATTATTAAATTCGCCATAGTTATATATGTTATCTCATTTTTATACCAGATTCCCTATAAGTTAATGTAGGTTTTTATATTCTATTTTTATATAGACAATACCAAGAAGAGGGAACTGTTTAAGCCCCCTCTTCTTGGTATTGTCTGATTTAACAGACCTATGATTTCTTAACTAACGCTTAAATAACAGATAATACTGTTGCCTCGTCAGTGAAATAAGCTTGCCATCTTTCTTCTCCCATAAATGGTAGAGTGTAAAATGTACCAGCATTTCTAGTTTCATTTGTTCCAGATTCTGAATTACCTAATCTAAGTCCATCATCAAGACCGAAAATTCTATATTCGTCGTTATTATCTAATATGATGATAACCAATCTTCGTCTTCCTTCTGCAAGTAATGATATAGCGTTTCTTTTAGCGACCTCTATTCTCCTTAATCCAAGAGATATTGACTGTTCCCATAAATGGACATCAGCAACAAAATCACCTACTTTATTTTCTGTGTAACTTGAAGTGTTTTTTTGGAAAGTGAATTCCTTAAACGTTTCACTACCTACCATACTTAAACCAGTAACCTCTCCAGATGCTTCTGTATATGTATCAACATCTAAAAAATCAGCTATCCAAGCCTTCTTAATAGAACCAGCGTTATTATCATTACACGAAGCTGTTAAACCTATTATTGTATTACAATTTGACATTATATTTTATTATTTTTATATAAAAGGATTTGGGTATTAATACCCAAATCCTTTTTTAATTATTATCTTATACAGAGTGGTAATAGATTTCTTTACCAATTAAATAATCAACTCCAAATTTAAAGTCAGTTCTGATACCGATTTTTCTATCTAATCTCGTTTTGTAAAAATCAACAACCTCATATCCTGTTTCATCAGAAATTAAATCTTGAAGTAACAAGAAGTTCATTCTATCAGCAAGAATTAAAACATCATCAGATGCTCCTTCGATTTCAATGATAGGAGTTCCTTGGAAGTTCAATTGAACATCACCAACATAATATTGACCTGATGCTTGGTTTTCAGATATAGCGTCTTTATAAGCTTCAACAACATTCGTTGCTGCCATAATAACAAAACCATCTTTTGATTTTACTCCTCTTGGAAGTGCATTTCTACCTTCTATAATAGAATCAACTACTGTTGAAGATGTAATTGGAGAAGCCGTTCCAGGAACAAGTACAGTCCCATCAGCACCCAATTTCTTCTCTAAACCATCACACGAGTTTAAATAAGCAAGATTACCAGTTTCTCCACCAGCAGTATCACCTTTCCATGTTAAGTTTTCTAATTCTTCTTGGTGTTCTTTTGCAAGAGTTTCATAGAAGAATGTCATAAATGCAAAGTTATCATTGAAATTTGCAGAACCTTTAGCAATTTGGTCTGAAATGAAACTTTGTTCCAAATCAGCTATACATACAGAAGTAGAGACCATAAGAGGACATACTTCGAATTCCTTTTGTGATATCTCTGAATCACTTGGGTCAAAGTCACACGCTCCACTCTTAATAAGTGATTCGAACGTTGATGTTCCTAATTTTACTCTATCTTTTACTCCGAAGATAGCTCGGAAATTACCTCTTGATTGGTCCTCACCTATCATCGCTTCCCTGAAATAATCAGTTGCGTTTGTAGTGTAATCAGCAGAAGTGTCTACTGTCATATCCATCTCTACTTTACTTCCGTACTTGTTAAAGTCTTCCATTGAAAGTTCAAGACCGATATTATCGAATTTAATTTTTTCTAATTTAATAGCCATTTTAATTTTTATTTTTTTATTTTATCTATATGTTAATGTATAAATATTTCTTTTATTTTCTTTTTATTCTTGTTAGTACATTTAAAGACTGTGACTTTGTTAATTTAGTTAACTCAACATTATCTTCTTCATCTTCACTATTATTCAAATCTGATATCATAGATTTAATTGAAGCAATTTCTTCATATATTGTTTCAAAGTTCTTTTCAATATCAGTCTGTTCCTCTTCAGATGGGTCAGTAATTTCACCTTCTTCATCTTCTTCTTCAATAGCTTCGACCTTTTCATCTTCAACTACCTTATCTTCTTCTTCGACTGCTTCAACTTTTTCATCTTCAACTACCTTATCTTCTTCTTCAATAGCTTCAACCTTTTCGTCTTCAACTACCTTATCTTCTTCTTCGACTGCTTCAACTTCCTTATCCTTTTTAAGTTCTGTTATAAGGTTCTTCATAGTCTCCAATTCTGTTTTTAGAGTTTCTATCTCATCTTTCATATTATCTTTTTTATTTTTTATTTTCTGATTTATATCAGAAGTAAGCTCAACTAATTTCATATTCAAAAAAGCCTCTATACTATAAGCATTCTTATTATTCTCTTTTATATCTTTCCAGTATTCATTATCAACTACTTGACTATGAACCATCCAAGTCCCAAGAGGTATATCTTCTAATGAAAATCCATATTCCGTATATGTTTTATCATCTTCACTCTCTATAATCCACTCTTCTAAAATGAAAGCTTTAGCAGTCTCACCTTTATGAGTATCTTTAAAGATATTTAAATCATCTAATTTACCATCTTGTCTAGCTTTAAGTCTGATATCTTTAATAACCTGACTTTTAGCTCGTATATAAAACTCACCTATCTCCTTATCATTCCGATAAATTAATTTATCCGGAATTAAAAGTGGTGATAAAACTTGTTGTTTCTCTGTTAATTGTAAAGAAAGTTTATATAATGATTCTTGTGTTTCTTTAGAAAGTAATATACCTTTCTGTTCTATTGCCGGTTCATCAACATAAGCTATTTTATCAAAACCAGTAGAATCCTTCATACCCTCTTCAAACCCAAATAACTCTAAATCTAATATAGGTAACCTATTATCTATCTCCATATAAGTTAATGTAGATTTATCGATTCTATTTTATTTTTTTGTTGATATCATTTATTCCACTATCTTAATTTTTTTTGGGTTAAATGGTGGAGTTGACTTATCAAGATATTGAACTCCACCCATACTCTTAAAGTATTCAATCCATATCATTATTTTATCAATATCATATATAGATTTCTTAAAAAATATATAACCACTATATTTAAAAGTTAACATATCTTCATAAGTCACTAATCTCTGATGACCTGATGATTTTAATATATAATAATCATTATAGTTAAATTTTTTTAAATGACTTTCTAATGTTTTATTACATATCCTATCATATCCTAATCTAAAATAATCTCCACCTACTGGTCTCCTATTTTCTATATGATTAGTTTTCAAACTCATACTTATCTCCCTCTCTTCTTTTTCTAACAGCCATTAAAGTTATACTAACCTTACAAGCATTACCATCTCCATCTTTATTAAAGTTATAATTTCTCCATAGTTGGATTTCCTCTACCCAGTATTTTATATAATCTAAATTTAATATACTATTCTGTGACAATATACAAAAACTCCAATCACATTCCTCTAAACTTTTATAAAGAAATCTAAGTCCTTTTTGAAAAGGTGGGTTGATTATAGCTACTCTACCTTTCTTATACTCTATCTTCTCTTTTAAGTAATCACATTCTTTAATATCATCTCTATGTTCATCAGGTTGTATATCAAATGCAATATAAGGTTTATCAAATCTATCACATATAGAACCACCACCAGCACTATTTTCTAAATATTCAGTTATTTCAACATCACAAAATTTATCTTTTAATTTAAATAGTGCATCTGTTAATTCAGTTGGAGTGTAAAACTTTTCTAATCTATCTTCACCTTTATAATTCATAATAATAATTATTTTTTTGTTATATTATATATTAAGTTATAATATCACTTTTATTGATTTTATTAGATTCTGATATCATATTATCTAACCTATTAAACACTAATATAACATTAGTTTCTAATATCTTATCAAATCTAGTTATATCTCCTTCACTCACCTTTGTTAATATATCCTGCCACATACTCTTTTTAGATTTCTCAGCATTATTTATCTCATCATAATAAATCTCTAACTCTTCTTCGTTTAATTCATCAGGATTGATATCATTTATACCATTATCAAAAAAAGAATAGGTTGAGAATATACTCTCTCTCCATTTAATATATTTCATTATATTTCCATAAACATGATTAATATTAATCGTATCTAAAAATATATTAGCCCTCTCTTTAATATCAATAGTGGAGTAATCTTCAAATATAATTTCCTTTAATGGTTGTTTATCAAATAACCTATATAATATAGCAGTTATAAAGGGTATATTCTTCACCCAATTATCAGATATATAATGTTCTAAATCAATAAACTGTCCCAATGAAACTGTATTAAAATTAATAATTTGTAATGGGGTCGTATCTATTTTAATAACATTACGACCATTACTATCTAACTCTAAATTATTCTCATTATATAAATTAACCAATTCATCAATACTTAAATTATGTAGTTCTTCCTCAACCTTTCCCGTAACAAGACTAATATAAATCATCATTGACTTAATACTAACATCACTTAAATTGGTTAATTTAATGTAATCCCTTATTACCATTCGTCAAAAGTTCATTTAATTTCCCGAAGTGGGTTGTTAACTTTGTTGTTATATGGTTGATATATGGTATGACAATATCAGCCGTCATTACCTCGTTTATACCATCAGTGTTTTTATCTATTTTAAATAATAAACACATAGCATCTTTTACCCAACCGTCAGGATTAACATTGATAAATTCTTCTAATTCAGATAGATAAAATAAGTTTAATTTTGGTTTACCCTCATCATCGAATTCCGCTGTGTATGTTTCATCACCTATTTTGACTTCTTTAATATATTCACTTGAATTGATATTCAATTTACCAATAACATCAAATAACATATCATCAGACATATATACATACCTTTCATCATCAGATAAAATACCTAATATTCTAAACCATATTTTAATATTTGATTTATCATCACGAAATACATTCGTCACTTTTATTAATTCATCAAGGTTAATTTCACTTGCCTCGCTTTTAATATTCACTTTATACTCTTTAAAATCTAATTCTATCATAATACCATTTCTTTTTATAAGGTTATCTGATTTCTATATCAGAATCCCTATATGTTAATGTATATATAATACTATCCGTTTTTAGAGTTGCATTTCTTGTTGAATATTAATATCATTCTTTTGAACAGCATCTATATCTGACCAAGATACAACCGCTTTTATTTGATTCCCCTGCCCTTGACTACCAAATTGACTACTATCACCTTCTGACCCTTCATTACCTTGTCCGAATAGATTAACTCCTGGAGTTTCTTGTATGTTAGGTGCTGTGGTTGATACAGAAGGTGTGGGTGTTGAACCTCCTCCTCCACCACCTGTGAATGTTGTGCTAGCAATCTTAGCTATCTGTGCAGCCCCAGTCACACCAGCTATAATAGGCATCGATATATTCATTGGGAAGGGAGCTCCTAAACCTGATATTATACCCTGTGCCATACCCATAACAGCGGACGCTATTTGGAATTTCTTTTGTTGCTCAAATCCTTCTTTTCTTAATTTCTTTTGTTTAGCTTCATTACCCTCAGCAGCTTCTATCTCTGCTTTATTTGAAGTTTTCATTAACGAAGCTACCGCATCCATCCCTTGTGATATAAATCCTATAGTTTCTGATGCTATCGCTCTTTTTTCTTCTGCGGTTTTCTTTTCATCTTCTACAATATCATCATTAGTCTTCTTCTTATTAGCGAGTATTTCAGCGTCAGTCATTTTACTCAACGATAATTTATTTCTAGCTATTTTAAGGTCTGTCTCCTCGGTATCTATGTTATAATTTAATTGAACTGTTCTTAATTTATCTAATCTCTCTCTCTCTGCTATTAATCTTTGAGCATCAGCTTCTTCTTTTGTGAATGTTTTATCTCTCTCAAAGTTAGCTATTTTAGTTAATTTTAACGTGTGTTCCTTATCTATCTTTTCAATCTCTTGTTTAATCTCATCTCCTTCTGGACCTTTGACTTCACTATCTGAAGGCTTATTTAATAAATCATCAATTTCTTGAAGACCAATAGCTAGTTTTTTTACTTCTTTTGTAGTAGCAGCAGTTTTCTTATTTGCTTCCTTTTGTTCTTCTCCATTTTCCTCAGTTGCCTTTGTATTATCTTTAAGTGCATCCAATTTCAATAATAATGCTTCCTTTTGTTCTTCGATAATCTTTCTCCTATCCTCACCAGTTTTGATTGCCTCTTTACTTCTTTCATTTGCAATATACTGTGCGTTAGTATTTGCTCCAATAACAAGTGTGTTCGTTGCAATAGCCATGATATTATCCAGTATTCCCTTATTTTCACCAGTTTTCATATCAACTTTATTCTCTAACTGTTTGATATATTCTTCTTCCGCCATTTTTTCTAAGGCTTTAACTTCTGCGTTGATAAGTACTAATTTTGAATTTTTATCAATAGCGTCATTTAAGTCTTCCGTTGTCGTTTTTTCCGCATCTAAATTTTCCAATAATTTTGGATGTTCTTTCTGTAGTTTCTTAACAGCTTTAACTCTATCTTCTCTTGATTTAGTATCATCGTTAATAGCACCCTTTAATTCCTCCAAGGCGTATAATTCTTTACCTGCGATATCGACTGCCGATTTCATTGACTCGTTGAATACTTCTTGTGATGTATCAGCTGAATTCACTATATCCGTATATGCAGCAATAGCCGCAACAGCCGAAACAATAAGTGATATTAATAAAACAATAGGATTTGCCTTCATAACAGAATTTAATACTCTTTGAGCAACAGCGCTTTTTACTGTCACATTCCTTAATAATTTCTGAGCAGATATAATACCATCTAAACCACCTCTAAATGTTTGAGCAACAGCCATACCACTAACTAAATTCTCAATCATTTTTTCTGAACTCTCGTTAGTTATACCTAAAGCCCCAGATAAAGCCATTGCTCCAGTCGCTGTATCAGCAAGACCAGCAGCAAAAGAACCAATTTCTGATGATTTCTGTTCCATATCAAGACCTTCCATACCAAGTTCCATATCTTTAATCTTACTAGTTGCTCCAGCAATAGAACTTTGTAGTTCATTAAATCTATCAGAAGCAACATCAGTCTTCTTCAATTCCTCCATCATAGACTCAACAGAAGCTTCTAAATCTCCCATAGTCTTTAATGAACTACCTGCGTCTATATCTAAATCTATTTTTATTTTTTCTGCCATTATCTTTTAATTTATTTTAATTACTTACTCCTGGACCAAATGGTTTATTATTATTAGTATCTGTACTAGTGATGATTTTACCTTTCATATTCTTTGCTTTACCAGCTGTAATTACATCAACATTATTAAATATAACCTTGATAAAATCACTCTCTGAATCAAACTCTACTGGTACAGGCACTACACCACTTTTCACATTTTTAAACATTTTCAATAATACAGAAAATGTAACAGTTTGTTTTATTCCGCCATTCTTTACTTTACCCATAATCCTATACTTTTTTTTATTAAGATATTATTACACTATCTCTCATTCTTCTCCAATCTGTTCCATCACTAAACGCTAGTGTATAACCCCCAGTTTCGTCTGTAACAGCTATCATACCACCACTATAATCTGATGCGGTTGGTACAGTAGCTACCGTATATTGAGTGAGTTCTATAACTCCCGTAGATAATGTTTCTAAATAAGTTAAATTCCCATCCATTTCGGTATAGGTTAGTGCCGACCCTTTTATATTTCTTAATATTAATGCCATAATTTATTTCTTTTTTCTATTAGTTAATGTATATTATATAATTATCATTTTTATGTTTTATTTACTACTGTATCTGAAATTGTGCCCGATAATGAAGTTCCATTTATAAGACCATTATTATTATTATTTGTAACAGAAGTAACCGAGGCGGAACAGTTGTTGATATATCCAGCATTCGAATTTTTTAAAATATTACCGTCATTATTATTATCTTTAATATCTCCAATATTACTATTGTTATTAATTCTTCCGACATTACCTAGGTTACCCTCGATGACTCCATTATTATTATTTTCATTTATAATTCCGGTGATGCTATTGTTGAGAATATCCCCTGTGTTATTATTATAATTAATATCTAAGTTTGAGTTTGAGCTTATCGAACCAGTGTTCGAATTTGAGAATATATCCCCATTATTTGAATTTGAGAATATATCCCCATTATTTGAATTTCTTAAAATATTCCCATTATTTGAATTATCTTCAATATTACCTCTATTTGAATTAGTAAAAATAGAACCACTATTTGAATTATCATAAATAGAACCAAGATTTGAATTTCTTGAAATATTACCACTATTTGAATTATCATAAATAGGACCAAGATTTGAATTATTAAAAATATTAACACCGTAATTATTATAAATATGACCAAGATTTGAATTACTAAAAATAATACCACCATAATTATTATAAATGCCATAACATTTATTTCTATATATTTTATCATCATTCCAATCAGTTATATCTAACACATTTAATGAAACACTCATACCATTTGATGTGACTATTCCAATTAAATCATTACCTTTCCAGTCTCGTTGGTTAGAAATAAAATCATTATCAAAATCATATTCAATAGAAAAGTATTTATCTTCATATCTAACATCTGTATTAGTAACTAAAGTCCATCCACCACCATCTATTATATCATTAACAGTTGTTCCTCCATCAGAAGATGTGTTCCTTTCCCATAATTTACCACCCCATATAGCGTAGTAAGTAGTACCTCCTGATGCTGGGACTGAACCTTGACCATACGTCTCTCCATATATACCAACATACTCATCTATCCCAAAAGTCTGTGGTGTATAGTAAGTTGTTAAAGGACACCTCATCATCCTAACACCACCTGTAGATAAGTTATCTGTATCCAACGCTCTAATCCATATATCTCTATCTGTAATATGATATGTTGAACCTAAATCTAAATCACCATCATTCCTTAAAGTTAATAAATCACTATAAGTAATATCCTCTATTGTATTACTACCTGTTATACCTATTATATTAGTAATACCAGATAAATCCAATTCATTAGCTTGTATATTAACAGTCCCATCATTACTCGCATCGAAAGTTATACCAGCATCGAACGACTCAGCATATCCATCAGCAACATAATTATCAGCAACATATTCCGATTCATACGTCATCCCTACTTTAGTAAAATCAACCTCACCTATATTAACCTTTTCACCTATATTGACATCACCTATAAGCGCATTATATTCTTCTGATGCAATCTTATTTGTACCAACAACTAATTTATTATTTAATCCACCATCAGTTGAATTATCACCAATAATCATTGACGAACCATTTATCGTATTATTATCACCAATTATA
>Ga0307978_1002754_pt1 | contig 12230 bp, 10 predicted proteins | sample OrgLakmetage1056_FD_203151 | JGI IMG/M metagenome (GOLD analysis project Ga0307978, IMG submission 203151) | Saline water microbial communities from Organic Lake, Antarctica - #1056 | ecosystem: Environmental > Aquatic > Non-marine Saline and Alkaline > Saline | place: Antarctica: Organic Lake...
CCGAGATGCCGAGGGTCAAAAGCACCAGCGGCCCGATGCAGCAGGCCGAGGCGAGAAAGGCGCCCAGCACACCGCCTGCCGCAAGCCAGCCCTTTCGGGCGGGGCGATCCGCGCCCGTGCTGTCCGCTCGGCCCCCATTTTATGTCCTCTTGGCTTACACTATAGGTTTGCAGCGGGCTGGCTCGGGCGGCACCTACCTGTCCAGCATACCGTCAATTCTAATGGGCGCGGCATACTCACGCTGAAGGCCGCGGCTGGATCACCGGAGACCGGGTCACGCTTGAGGATCTGGAGCGCGGGCTCTTTGAATTTTTCCGAATGGCGTGAGGTCTCGCGGCATGTGCTAGCTTTTTGCCCATTCTGACGGCATGATTGACGAAAATTCCGGGAAAGGCCCTCACGCATGATTTCTAGGCTCGCCGCACTCGCCGCTACGCTTCTCGTCCTACCCTCCGCCATGCAGGCACAGAGCGCCATCCCGCAGCCCGTCATCGAACAGTGCAATGCCACCGCGCGTGCCTCCGAGTTGCCGAACTGCCTTAAGAATGGCGCGATCGGCTTCGAGATGCTTGAGCTTCTGCGTGGCGAGGACTTCTACGGCGCCGCTGCAACGCCGGTGATCGACTCCTGCGCAACTCGCAACGAGACCTTTGCCACTACCTGGCTGTGCTTTCAGCGCGCCGCGGCCGACGCGTCCGAAACCGGCCGCTTGATCGGGCAGGATAACATCGCAGATCGCTGCATCGCAGATATTTCCAACCCGGCGCTCGAGGCGCAGATCGGCGATATCTACCAAGCCAAGCGCGAAGAGCATTTCCCCAACGAGAGGTATTTCGGGGGGGAGATGTTCTACCCGTTCCAAGGATGCCCGGAGCCGTCCGCGGAAGAGGATGCGACCGATGCCCCGTCCGACGCAGCCCCCGGAGCGATCACAGAAGCCGAACTCGACACAGCCGCCTGCGCTGCCCTCGGCGAGGTGGAGGGTCTGGTGGAGGCAAGCTCCGCGAAGGAGTTGCGCGCTTTCGGCGCAGACCTGCGCGCGATGGATGAACCGGGCCCGGACCAGTTTGCCGAAGCCTTCGGATTCTCCACCGAGACCGCGGAATACCTTCTCGCCGGCGGCGAGGAGCACGGGATGACCATCGCCACGACCTTCGGGGCCTTCATCGACGAGCATCACCCCGATCTCCTTATGGAGTTCTTCCAGCAGGACGAAACACCGGCATCCGGCATGGCAGGTCAGATAGGCAGCGAGATGGCCCAGGGTTTCCTGACGATGATCATCCACGCGGCCCGCGAGCGCTATCAGACCAGCTGCCAGGGTTGACGCGCACCAAACCACCCCAATATCCCAGATGCCCGGCCCCGCGCTACTCACGCGGGGCCAGTGCATGCGAACAGGAGACCGCATGACGGACACGATCAAAATGACTACAATCCAGGGCATCCGCGACGCCCTCAAGATCGAAGAGCGCGACTACCGGGAGATCGAAGGCACCGGTCTTGCCGTCGCCCGCGGAGGCCGCGTCCATATCGAGGACGACTTTCCCGAAATCGACGACTTCCCCTGGATGACCGTCATCGGCGAGAACGGCATCCGCCGCGCCCATGTGCCCGCGGCCGTGGCCCTCGCCTGGCTCACCCCCGAGGACCGCACCACCATCCGGGCCGAGCTTCCCGCCGGGGCGAAGGGCTCGGACCTTGCCGTAAAGGCACTTGTCGCGCGCTACAATGTCTGGGGCTGGGCCATCGTCCATGTTACCGCGACCCCTGAGAAGGACCTCGTTGTTCTCGACGAGAAGCCGCTGCAATCCTGGACCGGAAAGAAGATCGAACGCCTCGAGAACGCCCGGATATCCGACTACAAGACCTTCCTCGTCGAGTTCAGCCGGCCGCCGTCGAAAGGTGGGAACACCTCCGCAATGCACGCTCATACCGTGTGGATTGGCGACAGGAAGTTCAGCTTCTGGGCGCGCGGGGCGCGCAAGTTCATCTTCAAGGAAGACGAGGCAAGCTTCGACTATGTCGAGACAGAGGATGGCTACTTCAACATCCTGCCGCACACCATCTTCTGCCGCGACGCGAAGGGTAAAACGGTCCGGCGCGGAGATCGCCGGCCCAAAACGAAGCTCAGGACCGCTCCGACCCGCCTGCCCGGGTCGCGCCGCGAGGCCAGGGACTGACCCCGGCAAGGAAGCAGACGGATTGCGACCCCTGCAAGATGGGCGCCAAGCATTCGGATAGGCCCATCTTTCTTAGATGCATGGCTAGAAGCGCGCCTTCCCGGCCTCATCATAACCATAGTGGCGCTTTAGCCGGCCCCTAGTTTCAATCGCCTCGAGGGTGTGATGCTTGATGACTGGAGGGCATGCCCACCAGAGCCCTGGGGAGACTCTTGGGATGCATCTATACTGGCCAGCGAGTCGGTGGACGGAAAGCCCGTCATGCGACTCCAGGGGGCGCTACAGGCGTTCTGTGAGTCGAGCGCGACGCCGCATGTCCTTCGGCTTGGCTTCTGTCACTAGGTCGCATGTTCCGGGGCCGGCCGCACGTGTCAGAAAGCACCAGACGACGATGACACCATCAATCGGTTCAATTAGCTCCTAACCGAGGATCTTGACGCCGATTTCTCGGGTTTGCCACCCGCAGTAGCCGAGGATTTGCCTCCCAGTGGATGCTCCGAACCCCAGTAAACGCTTACTTATAAGCCGTTCGTTTTATTCTGCGACCTCGCCATGGGTGTGCGGCGCTAATGACTAGGTAACCTCTTATACCTTTTACACTCCACCATACACAGAGCCATACCTCTCACCCCACGACATCCTTGATCAGTCCCAGACACTCACACGAGAAGACGCACCCCCCAAAAGCTGCGGTGGCGCGCCTCACATCTTCTACGACACATCTACCAAGCTCAGCACCCGCCGCCGCGTCCTACCTGGTGGTGAAGCTACTCCAACGCTGATGCAGGCTGTCGAGGGCTGCCCCTATGACGTCATTCATCTCCTTCCAGTCAGCGAGGCCCAGCTCTTCGTCTTTCGTCTTGCGGGGCGTTCCTCCACCTGCCTGCTTCACCGCCAGCCTTCTCTCTTGGGCAAGGGCTCGCAGCCGGAGGTTGACACCGTAGACACCGCGGTTCCGCATCTGGGCCCGTGCGTCCTCGAAGATGTGCTGCGTCTGCTCGATCATTGGGAGTCTGCAGCGTAGGAAGTTCCCGGCGAGCTTCCGGAACGAGACGCGGCGCAGATCTTCGATTGTGTGGAGGCCATAATTCTGCAGCGTTTCTGTTCCGGAGATTGTGACTTCCATTCTTGCGCGGCGCTTGTCGTCTGGCAGTGAAAGATATGTATTCCTGCTCAGATTCCTCCGATCTGCGATCTTGTTCTGAATGCTGATCATGTGTGGGGTGGATTTACCACCCTTCACCAGCGTCCCGTTCAACATGAGAGGATAGCCGGGCCTGGTGGTCAGAATACGATTCCTGATCTCACGGTCTGAGATATTTGAATCAGTTTCATTTCTGTAGACGCTCCCAGATGATTTCTCATGCGCGAATAGATATCGATACTTGGAAATAATTTCTCCATGTTCTGTCTCTTGGTCGTGAATCTGGCGCGCATCTGCATATCGCGGAGTTGGAGAGTTCTGTTCCAGAATGCGGGTGGGTCGAGTCCAGTGGTGGCGTTGTAGGAACCCCACCATCCGCTCGCGGCGCAGAACAGCTTCCTCCGGCGTGCAGGGTTTCTTCGGGTAGAAATCGACCGAAGTCTCAATCAGATGCAACTTCACTGGCTCGATGATGCCTGGTCCATCCTTGATGGCTTTCAGAATGGCAGCCAGAACCTCCGGCTTTGGCTCTTGGATCATGATTGCGAACGGCGAACCTGTGAGTGTGGTTTCGTCGATCCGCATGAGCGGCGCACCCCATCTATCGTTTGGCGCCTCGTCGTCGAGCAGATCATGAACGAAGGTTTTGATACCTGTGTTCTTCAAGATTACGTTGCGTAGCTTCATGTAACCTATCGCCACGCGGGTTTCGACGAGGATGACCACCCTGTCGATTAGCGCCTCGACCTCATAGTCGCGCCGTATCGACACCTCCGGCGCCAAGGTGACAGTCCCTTTACGGTCAGCGCGAACTCTCCCGGATGGCGATGCGGCGGTAGTAGTGGCCGTCGCATATCGAAGCCGGGGTTTCAGTTTCGTCTTTGATGGTAACCTGCGATGCTCCTCCGCATGCGCATCGGATTGATATTCGAGCGCGATCTCGAATGGCACCAGCGTTGCGAGACGGGGCACGTCCGGCTCTGTGAAGATGGCCGGTTGGTCAGTCTGTGACACCGGCAGCATGCCTGTTATCGCGTGCAGAGCGCGCTTGATCTCTGGCGATTTCTTGATCTCCGCACCGGCATGGATGGCAGAACCGGATCTCAGATGTCGCAAGTAATCCGACAAGATGCGTTTGATAGAACGGAGAGGGGCGTCGAAGTTCGAAGCCTTGATCTTTTCGTCGAAAAGGTGCTTCCACTGATCGGCTAAGGCGTGTTTTGTGATTTCCCGCTTACGGCTTTCTCGTCCTTGCTCCTTCCGTGCATGCTTCTTCTTGAGGGCTGCCAGTTTGATCTCGGCCATGATCGCAGCGACGCACTTCAGGATCTTCTTAGGATTTGCCTTTGGTCCAGGTCTAGGTTTCACACCCGGGCTACCATCTATCAGCCACTGCCCGAATACGACGAGCTCCGCTTGCCTTTTCAGAGCGCCCTGATTGTTTATAGCGTCGGCAAGCGTGGCGGGAACATTCTTCTCCATGTCCGACCGCCGCCGGGCCATCACGGTGTTCAGCCTGCGCACATAACCCATGTCGAGCGGGCCTGCGTCCAGCGCGCCGATTTCGAAGAGCTCCTTTGAGACCAATGCAAATTTTTCTTCGCGAACTCTACGACTTACTTCCGCACCGCCCATCCGAAGCTGCTCCCTAAAGAAATTGAAAATCGATTACGACCAAACGGGGTGCATCGGCAAGCGTAGTTCTCGCAATCTTGAACATAGGGTTCCAGCCGGATCACCACATCCCAAGGTTGCGGTCTTCTCACCGATGGAAGAGGATTAAATCTCACCCCAGTCAATCAAACCATCCTGTCAATTTGCTCTCCGAAAAAGGAGCCACCAAATCATCGAAAATCCAAATCACGCACTGAGTTTGCATGAACAAATGCGAATAATGCCCCCACCGCAAGCATCACGTAGGGGGTGTAACGAACTAGAAGAACGACAAGTCCTCCGCGCCGACGCTGGCTAGCTTCCGTAACGTCGACGTTTGACAGTGGATCGACCCATCCCTCTAGCAACAATACGCCCGCACTAGCCAACAGGTATAGCGCCGCTACAAGCCCAACAATGTGCAGCAGAAAAACTATTGGCCTACTTAGAAACTCAAGAGTAGCTACTGGGCCAGTAAAAATCGCAACCAGAAATGCAATAAATCCCGTAGTTACTGTGAGCCCAATCGTTTCTGGCGTCATGTCTGTGTTTTCCTCATATTTAATCGCTTTAGCAGGCTGCTGAAGAAGTCTGGCTGGAAGGACGTTTTCCCGTCTGCCGTGGTTTGAGGGCGGTTTCTCCAGAGGCTCGGACCCCGGGCTCAGGATGGCTGTCGTGGTCAGGTGGCCAGGAGCTTCGGCAATCTTGCGAGGTTGCAGGCCGCCATGGTCATCGTGAACTGCGCGCGGACCCTGTCGAGGCCGCGGTGAACGGTCTGAGCCATACCGCCCACGGTCTTGGCCCAGCCAAATGGTTCCTCGATCTTCTTTCGGCGTCGCTGGGACTGGGCATAGCCGGGGTGGTGGGTGGTTCGCCCGTCGATGGCGGAATGCCGGGACTTCTGCGCGATGTGCGGCGTCACGACCATGCGCCGGAGGTCGGCGACGAAGTCGCGGCTGTCGTATCCCTTGTCCGCCCCAAGCGTCAGGCGCCGGGTCGAGCCCGGCGCGTGCCGGTTGATCATGTCCAGCGCCGCCTTTCGCTCGCCGTGGCCATCGGCGTGGGTCAGGTCCGCCTGCACGACCAGCCCGTTGCGGTTCTCCATCAGAGTATGCCCCATGAAGCACAGCGTCGCCGCAGCACCCGGCGCCTTCTTGTAGAGCCGCGCATCGGGGTCTGTGACGGAGGCATGGGTGGCGTTCGAGCGCTTCGTGCCGCGGAAGTTCACTTCGGCGTTGCGGGGCTGGCGGGCTGTGTCGGACATCGGCTGGGTCTCGGTCTGCTGGGGCTGGTGGTCGGTGTCTGCGGCGGTCTGCTGAGTTGGCGGTGGCGGCGGATCGCCTGGATCGTTGTCGCGATCCGGCGGCGCGCCGTCCTTCGGCTGAAAGCTCTTCATGGATGCCCAAGCCTTGACCAAAGTGCCGTCCACCGAGAAGTGCTCGTCCGACAGCAGCGGCTTTACCTCCGGGTGCGCGAGGATCGCGGCCATCACCTTGCGCGACATGTCGGTTGTCAGCAGCCGGTCGCGGTTCTTGGTGAAAACCGTGGGGACCCAGACCGGATCATCAATGCCCAGCCCGACGAACCACCGGAACAGCAGGTTGTAGTCCATCTGCGCCATCAACTGCCGTTCCGAGCGGATCGAGAACAGCATTTGCAGAAGGCTGGCCCGGATCAGACGCTCCGGCGCGATCGAGGGGCGGCCCTCCCTCGTGTAGAGCGCGTCGAACTCGGCATCGAGGCTCGCCAGCGCGTCGTTCACGATCTGCCGGATCTTGCGAAGCGGGTGACCCGCGGGGACCCGTTCCTCAAGGTCCACATAGCTGAACAGCGACCCGCTCGCCTCGTCCGTCCCGCGCATCATCACCTCCTTCGTGATCTGAAAAGGGTGAATCATGTTCTCAAATCCCTGTCCAGGCGGGGTTTTTCAGCAGCCTGCTAAACCACTCAACTTGAACCCACCGTTCGCAGGTTTGTTTGAGGTTCTCGTAATCGCTTGCCTTGGCTTCTCGCAAGAATGCCGCCTGCTCGGTTTCGCTTGCTTGGGCTTGCTTCAGCGCATTAGAAACTTCTGCCATAAGAACAAGAGCGTTTGCGTCCGGCCCTTTGGTAGCCAGCCGAACTTTGTGCGGATATTTTGCTCTACCGAAGTCCCCGTCCATCACTGTTTGCCTCCATATTTTTCCAATCTCCTCGGATATGTGTCGTCGAAAAATGTAGAAATGGCGTCAATAGTAAGGCGAAGTTCGGAAAGGTTTGCGTGCTTTCCTGCGCGCGAACGCCTTTATTCTCCAACGACGCCTTGCGCCGAACCACACGCTGGTCGCCTGGGGGAACCGGGTTTCTCGTCCGAAGCCGACGCGCAGCGGCACTTGCCGGTTGTCGCGGGTCTGCCGGACTGGCAGGCGGAATACCGAGAATGAGTTGATATCAGGGGCGGAGTGAGCGGGCTTGCCCCGTCGAACCCCAGCCCTGTTCGCTATCGCTCGTAGGCATCTTTTCGAATATCCGGCCCGCGTCGCCGAGAGGGGACGGCGTGGGCACGGTCATCGGTATCATTCGCCTTCGTAGCGTGCGGGCGGGCCAGCAAGCGTGCCCGCAAGGTGTCGCGGAGCATCACCAGCTCGCGAAATATGCGCCGAACGCCATACCGACGGCCAGCACGACGGCGACGCCCAAGGCGAGAAAGCGGAAAGGGATTTCCGCCTCGCCCTGGGCGTTGTCGGCGGGGGGTGGCCGCGAAAAAAGGGGGCCCAATGACAAACGGGGCCGCCTGATTGGCCGGACGAAGGGCGGCATGAATACCAAGCTGCACGCCATCTGCGACAGCCAGGGCCGGCCGCTGAACCTGTTTGTCACCGCCGGACAGGTCAGCGATTACATCGGCGCGCGGGCTCTGCTGGGCAGTCTGCCAGATGTGGAATGGTTGCTCGGAGACCGAGGCTACGATGCGGACTGGTTCAGAAACGCGTTGAAAGACAAGGGGATACGCGCCTGCATCCCGGGTCGGAAGCAGCGCAAAACCCCGGTCAAATACGATAAGCGCCGCTACAAACGCCGCAATCGGATCGAGATCATGTTCGGCAGGCTCAAGGACTGGCGGCGCGTCGCCACCCGATATGACAGGTGCCCAAAGGTCTTCCTCTCCGCAATCGCGCTCGCAGCAACCGTCATCTATTGGCTATGAGTCCTGACCCTAGCGGGCAAAGCCGCAACGCGCACAGAATTTGGGCAGGTAATCTCGGAAAAGTAAGCCAGTTCTCAATCTCAAAGACCATTCAAATCAAGGAAGGTCACAAGTTTTCGACTCCACAGTCGATCATAACCTATTACGAAATGGCCGTTTCCATTGGGTACTTGAAAGGTATGGAACTGCCCTCTCCCTCCTCTACTTAAGAAGTGATCGAAAACTTCCCTAGATGACGAGATGGAATAGTAAGGATCGTTTTCTCCGTACAGCCAAATCGTATTCCGAGGAAATTCCGAACCCATTCCTAGAACGTACTTATTGTTGCTACTTGAGGTCGCGCAAATACGTCCAGACCAGCCGCCAACAAAATTAACGACAGCACTCGGCACCTCAGGATGTGTACCTGCGTATGCGAGTGACAGTGCGCCTCCCCAAGATTGACCAGCAAGAAGAACTCTGTCGTTGGAAACCCAATCCAGCGTTCGAAGCGCGAGTATCGAATTGTGAATGTCTTCGACCCTTCGCGCAACGGCATTCCGCATGGTTGCGCCAGTTTGACACCCGCTTACACCATCCCACGCTCCGCCCGATTTCCCTCGACCACGTCTTTGCGGGAAAGCGACGACGTAACCACGTCGAGTGAAGAAGTTAGCAAAAGGTTTGTGGAATTGGGTCACACTAGGTGACGTGCCGTCTGCACTGCCATGGTTGAAAACGACCAACGGGTATGGGCCATTTCCCCGAGGTTTATAGTATACGACTTCTAATTTGACCTTTTCACCTTGATGTATTTGGCCAGTTTGCACATAAAGTGTCTGCTGAGCATTTGAAATCGTTGCCGAAGCAAAAAGAATGATGAAAATAAGATACTTGTGCATTTTTTGACCTTTCCAGACACCTAAGGAATCTCTGAAAAACTGTCGGCTTCTGGCCTGATCTGGTAATATTGCGGTGACCCTGAGAGGAGCCGTGCCGATGCCGAAACAGCCTGCCTTTCCCGGCCTGACACAGGCGATGAAGAAGAAGCGGACGCGGCGCGAGCTGTTTCTCGCGGAGATGGACGTGGTGGTGCCTTGGCGCCGGCTGCTGGGGCTGATCGAGCCGCACTATCCCAGGACCGGGGCGAAGGGTGGACGGCCGCCGATGCCGCTCGAGACGATGCTGCGGGTGCATTTCCTGCAGCAGTGGTATGCGCTCAGCGATCCGATGGCGGAAGAGATGCTGTATGACAGCGACGCGATGCGCCGCTTCGCCGGGATCGAGCTGGGCGACGACCGCATCCCCGACGAGACCACCATCCTCAACTTCCGCCACTTGCTGGAGCGCCACGGGCTGACCGAGGCGATCTTTGCCGAGGTGAACGCCTATCTGGCCGACAAGGGCATGACCCTCCGCTCCGGCACGCTGGTGGACGCGACGATCATCGATGCGCCGTCCTCGACCAAGAACGAGACAGGCGCGCGCGACCCGGAGATGTCGTCCACGAAGAAAGGAAACGACTGGTATTTCGGCATGAAAGCGCATGTCGGCGTCGATGCCGACAGCGGCGTCGTGCACAGCCTGGAGGTCAGCACCGCGAAGGTTCATGACAGCCGGGTCTGGGACGAACTGCTCCACGGCGAGGAGACGTCGGTCTGGGCCGACAAAGGCTATGTCAGCGCCGAGCGCGAGGCGGCGTTCACTGGCCAGGGTAAGGTCTGGGGCGTCATGCGCAAGGCGCCCAGGGGCGGCAGGCTCCATCCCGTCGACGAAGACATCAACCGCATCATCGCCATGGTTCGCGCCAAAGTCGAGCATCCCTTCCGGGTGGTGAAGCGCCAATTCGGCTACGTGAAAACCCGCTATCGCGGATTGGCCAAGAACCGCGCCCAGCTCTTCACGCTCTTTGCCCTCGGCAACCTGTTCCTGGTGCGACGAAAGCTGCTGGCATGAGGCGGAGTCTGTCCGAAATCCGCCGAACCGCCGACAAGGCGGCCTTGAAACCGAGAAATCGGGCGCAAATGCCCAGTTGGCTACCTCGCAAAGCGATAAAGCCGCCAGCTTGGCGTAGCCGAATGCCTTGATCAGACATTCCAATTAATGCTAAACTGAAATTTTGGACCCAAACAGACAAAAACGATGAGGCAATAATGCTAAAAAAAATCTTTCTTACGATACCTGCGCTCTTCGCTGGTCCTGCTGCTGTGCTGCTCGTTTTTATGTTCGGATATGACTGGTCTGTATACGGCGCAGGATTTACGGCTTTGATTGTGTCCGGCCGTGCAATAGCTCAAATCTGGAAAAGAAAAAATATGGACGACCCCCCCACCTTGAATGAAGTTGTTTCAAGTTCTCAATACGAAACAGCAGCTACGGCAATTTCAAAGACATATATAGGACTATTTTTTGTTTTCTGCGCAATAATCGCTTATCTGGATAGCCCTGTTCTCGGTTGGTGGTGGGCCGTTATTATAATCGCTGGGCTTTTCGCTTCTTCAATATTATTCGCTTTGCCGATGACTGGGCTCAAACTGATATTAGCTACGAAAGTCGGTATCAGCCCTCTAACTATCGGTGGACGAATATTTTATAATTTTTTTGATTTCAGTGGGTACATATTACTTTGGTTGGTAACACGATATACCATCAACGTACTAAGCGCATGATCAGCTTGCAAATGCAATGTGTCTCATGAAACAGTTATGATCAAAATTGTTTCAATCGACTTTTTTCATAGCTCGATAGAGCGTTGAAGGGGGCGAGTCCGGTAATGTCGGCTGAAAGCAGAGCGAACGCGATGAACAGGAAGCGGAATAAAGATTTCATAGCGCTCGTTCTACACCTAAACGGCAGCAAAGCCTGCACTGCCGATCTTCAGGACCGTCCCAAAAACCGTCTGTTTTGGGCGTACGCTGGACCCCTATGGGGGGACTTGGGGGAAGTCATACGTATATATAGGCCAACGGATATCTGACCCAAAATTGAGTTTCACCCCTTACCCTAGGTAGGCGGCCAGTATTTCATCTCCCACATACGATCTCGAGAACCTCCTTAGGTCACTCTCTGAGGAGTTTAAGACCAACTGACAGACACGCGGTTCGGCCCTTGCACGGTCACACCCTCGGAGTATCTTCTCGATCCTATCAGCGATCTGAGGCCGTTTCTCGGCCCACTTGGAGTTATAGATAGGGTGGTTCATCGTTCTGTGGTACTCTGGATTACGCTCTCGGAACTCTTTAGCCGCCTTACCTCGCTCCGCTGGTCGCTTCTCAACGTACTCAGGGTCGTTCACCCTACGATCCACCCATAGGCCACTACAAGCCACTGTGGGCCACTGTGAGCCACTACAAGCCACTACAAGCCACTGTGAGCCTCTATGAGCCTCTATGAGCCTCTATGAGCCTCTATGAGCCTCTGTAGATCATTACCATTGTGTTATTACTACTGTGTCATTCTGATCCTTACACTCAAGGTACACCTAGAGTACAATCCTCAGGCTCTGTGCTGAGGTGCATCTCTAGGTGCATCTCTAGGTTAATCTCTAGGTGTTGGTTGTAATGGTAATCATATCAGTCTTCACTCAAGGTACACCTAGAGTACAATCCTCAGGCTCTGTGCTGAGGTGCATCTCTAGGTGTATCTATAGGTTCATCTCTAGTTGTTGGTTGTAATGGTAATCATATCAGTCTTCACTCAGGGTACACCTAGGGGTCATCCTCAGGCTATGTTCTGAGGTGCATCTCTAGGTGTATCTATAGGTTTAACCCTGGGGGAGTTCTTTTCTAGGGTGTCGGGTATTTCCAGCGGAGCGACCAGCGGAGCGACCAGAGGAGCGTACCGATCCTATAAGTAGCTGGAAATCCACGTCTTTCCTTCAGAGCCATTTGAGCCAACGGAGTGTCGTCTCCCGAGGGGATCAACAGCGTTCCTCATGTACTTCTCAAGCTCCAAATCGGTAAGCATCCGGCGAGGGACGCGGTCACGCGGCCTTGACAGCTTTCTGCTCGGCCTTCCAGTTCCATGGGAGCAATTCAGGCAAGCGTGACACGGTGATGTCTGGCAAGCGCGCCAGGACATCTGC
>Ga0307978_1002760_pt1 | contig 12210 bp, 8 predicted proteins | sample OrgLakmetage1056_FD_203151 | JGI IMG/M metagenome (GOLD analysis project Ga0307978, IMG submission 203151) | Saline water microbial communities from Organic Lake, Antarctica - #1056 | ecosystem: Environmental > Aquatic > Non-marine Saline and Alkaline > Saline | place: Antarctica: Organic Lake...
GGTTCTCGCGCTGGTCAGAGTAGATACCAGTTTTCTGGCCGAGAGAGTATGGATACGTACGATACCGAATTCCGTTCTCTAATGAAGACACCATTTTATCTTCAGACGAAGCTTCTGCCATCTCGGGTGTCTCTTCTTTTTCAAGGTCGTACCCATCTTGCTTTAGTCGACTCCCCGTTGTCTTCCACACCACGTCCGTATTTTCTGGTAACACCTCGGTCAAGGTTTCCGTAATGACATCGCGATGAACCTGGCACCACGCTGCAGAACTCATAACAACAGCTGCTGACTGAATCATATCGACAGCCAAGCCTGACAAGCAGTCGCCTTCGCCGTGTACTAGTCGATAGGTATCCGTCAGACCATTTGGAAGATCCAACGCTCGTCGTGCTTGAATCGCCGTCCGAAAGTGATGACGCAGAATTTCCCGCAATGCTTCATTTGAATCTAAGCAGTTCAGGACCTTTTTGTGCAACTTTCGTTGCAGATGGGTGTGGCATAGAATGCGGACGGCGTACATTGAATCCGGATTGAATACCCCGATTCCAATATTGACAACTCTGACTTTTTCGTTCTTGTTGTCTTCCTCTACTCTAACTTGCACCAGATCTGACGGTTTGATGGAATCATCCATCCGCGCAATGGCTCTCGTAAAGACGAGTTGGTTACCATTTCGAAATGCCTTGGACTGCCGCGACCGTTTCAAGAGGACTGACGGAATTTGCCACTCAAGTTTTTTTTTGGAAGCGGATGACGCGTCCGACGAAAGAGTCGACGCTTGCAGACTAGCAAACCTTACAGGCGCACGCTTTGAGGACAGTGTAAAGCTCCTGGTGATGGTCACAAGCGAAAGCGTCCACATGAGAGTGGCTAGCTTGCCTCTGGTCAACATCGTCGACAGCATGCGCTACAGAGAACAAAATGAACATTGATTCTTTGCTTGGCTCTCCGCTCTCCGCGTCCCGTTTTAACCCTATCCTTAAGCCATTGCTGTGTTGGTTTCACTTTGATTGACGTGGACCCACGATGGCCGACTGCCCGACTGGACATTACTGCGTGAGAACAGTACCAGTTGACCAAGGAAAGAGCTGTATGTATCGCCAGTAAGGAAAAGGTAAGATTCCATAATGTCATCGAATAATGAGGGTATACCCACACGAACGCTTGGTATCCGAGTCAACCATGTCACTAGACTACCGCCAACCGTTTCCATCGTGGGTCTCGGTTGTTCCTCGTTCTCCACTATTTTCTGGAGCGACAAGGAGATGCAGGATTGCTTGGGAAAGAGCGAAATAAACAACTGGACTCCTGATTCGCTCGATAAAAGTCATCCTCGCGTTCAGGAATGGATTCAGACGATACTCTACGCGGTTACTAAAGTCGGCATTACGTTGCTCGATACTGCTCCGTGGTACGGCCACGGCACGTCAGAGATTGTCATCGGTTGGGCCATGCAAGAAATTTTATTCAATGGAAACCTCAAGCGAGATCATCTAATCATCAACACGAAAGTAGGACGTTACGAGGCTGATCCTGAAAAACAGTTTGACTTTTCAAAAACCGCGACAATTGCATCCGTCCAAAGGTCTCTGGAGCGCCTCCAGTGTGGTGGATACATTGACGTCCTACAGCTCCACGATCCAGAGTTTGCACCATCGTTGGACCAGATCTTGAACGAAACTATTCCGGCGATGGTGGAGTGTCGCGAGAACGGATGGTGCCGTGCTCTTGGTATGACGGGGTATCCTCTGGAGGTTCAACATCAGATTCTGCAACGATCGCTCGAGGTACACGGGCCCGACGTTTGGGACCAGGCCTTGACGTACGGGCACTTTAATCTACACGATATGAGTTTGACAGTACAACCTGTGGCGAAAAGCGCATCGTTTGCCACCTATTGCTGGGAGCAAAAGATTGCTTTGCTTTGTGCCGCGCCATTGTCAATGGGACTATTGACTGAACGGGGACCACCAGAGTGGCATCCGGCTAGCGCCGAGCTCAAACAGGCGAGCAGACGGGCTACTAACATGTGCAAATCACAAGGTGTCAATATATCGACTCTGGCGCTTTGTGTTGCCTTATCAGACCCACGAATTCCCTGCACTATCCTGGGGATGAAAGATGCCAGTGAGGTTGACGCTGTCGTTGCAGTTGCAGAACGATTCCGTAATGTGGACAACTCTCTCCCGTCAGCGTCTATTTTGAAGCAAGTTTTGACTGAGGACGAAAGTCAAGCGTGGAATATTATACGCGACCCGTTAGGCGGCCCCTTTGCTTCCGTTTGGTCGTCTGGCACTTCCAAATGGGACGGAGTTCGTGAGGTTCGCCTTTTTTACAATGGCATGGCCAATCAACGGGCTGAAGAATGGCACGCAGTACTGTAGCAGGCGATAGATGACTGATTTGCAGCTTTCCTGTAAACTGTCTACCGTAGACTAATGACAATCATCAATTCTTCTTGTCCATCATTGCCTCAAATCGATTCATTCATACGGATGGGGTTGATATGACGTCATCCTGCATTCGCTCACATTTTCATTTTCACGAAAAGGATAAAAATACGAAATCTGCTTATTTCCAAGCAATCACAATTAAGTATCACAATAATGGTGGTCTCGGGAAGCCGCTGCTATCGTGAACAAACGCCATAACTATGACGACGGTTCTCTGTAAGAGTCTCATAATCGGCCTCGTGCTGCTCATTGGTCTGGTCTGTGCAATTGAACAGTGCAAGGAGGAACAAGGAGGCGGGGTCTGTCCAGCAGGAGGGACATGTTGCCTGCGCTACGATTTTCGATCCGGATGTATTCCGAGCGATCTTGGATCCTATAACGCCACGTGTTGCAGCGATTTACGTACCGGTTGTGCTGTGGGCTATCGCTGTGGTCCCAATGGAACTTGCGTAGCTGGAGCGGGCCTCGATGATCCTCTCGTTCAATTTCTTCCTCGATACGTGCTAGGGCATACCGACAAACTGCGTCAAGTGCACGGGCTACCGGTTACAAGAGACGCCAAGTTCCATACTACTCATCCCACGGTGACCTTATCACCCAGACTGTACACGAAAAAATTGCCAGAGTTGTCATTGTGGTCCACGGAGCTGGTAGAAACGCAGATGACGACCCAACGTTTCGCAACTCGTCAACTCGTGTACTTGGCTGGAAGCCAGGATATCTGCAACATTACTGGGCACGATAAAGGCTGGTGTTATTCTCACGGTCTAGAGACGTCATGTATGGACAAGCTGCAAGGTCCCAATCGCTTGGCACGGAGCGAACGATATTTCTTATCTCTGCAAACGATGGGAGTGCTACATATACGTCTATTGGTTCCAGGGGTAGGGCATGACCACAGTCTCATCTTCAATAGCGATAACGGCTTGAGGGCCATGTTTGGTTGGGTGACGGAGGATAGTCCATCAACACTCCAGTCTACTAGAACAGTGTAAGGTTGCATTCTAAATATAATAACGAGTCAAAACATGAGTACATTGCAATTCGAAATTCACATTAGAGCCAGTTGGTGGTTTCCTTGTGGCCTTGCTCTTCTCCTTCTTCTTCGTCGTCACCGTCTTCCCTCTCATCTCCGGGCAGATGGTTGCTTTTCTTGTGAAAGCCAGGTGCCACCCACTCAAATCCAATTGTGTTGAGCCTGTTCTCACGGTCGGTCGTCAACTGCGACTTGAGACCCCGCACCTTTTGCGAATATTCGCAACGCTGCTTCATGACCCAGCGTCCAAAGGGCTTGTCAGGGGGATACGATTGCGGCACGTTACAATCTCCATTCAAGCGAGAGTACTGGCTCAATTGCTCGAAACGATTATCCCAGCCAACGGGTGGTTTCGCGACTCGCCACTGAAAGCCAATCGACTCGAGCTTCTTTTTGCGGTCTTCCGAGAGACAGGGCCTTGGCTTTTTGCGCTCTGGACAAGCGCCTGCAGCCTTGAGTTCCGCTTCGTGTTTATTTTCACGCTGCATCTTGACCCATTTTCCCAAGTCGGTACTCTGCGGTGCGTTACAGTGTCCATGCTGTCTTTTGTACGCCACCAGGTCGGAAAAGCGCTTCTTCCAGCGCTCGTCGTTGTCAGCCTGAATAACGTCCCAGATAAAGCCAACGCTGTTCAAGACTTGAATTCTCTCGTCTGTCAATCGATTTGGATCCAAAGCAGCGTTCCCATGCTTCTGGGCCCCGTCTGAATTCTGATTATCATGGCCCTTCTGGAGTTGATGTAGGTATTGAGATCGTTGGGAGGCAACCCATTTGCCGAGATCACCGCCCGCTTTATGCGGAACCATACAATTTCCCTTCTCACCTCTAAACTTGAGTAACTCGTACAACATATCATTCCAAGGGCGAAGTACGAATATGTTTTGCACAGTAGTAGTAGTACGGCGACGCTTTGCAGGGGGCGGGGTGCTTTGTGCTTGCGCCGCGGCAGCACCGGGGACAGTCGCAGTCGCAGCCGCATCGAGAGGAGTAGCCAGAGAGAGCAAGCCAAAGACCTGACGATTCTGCAGAGGTAATTGATACCTCTGTATCTGCATCGTATTAGGAGGAGACCCTTGCGCTGGTACTGCTGCGCGAGGAGTACTGTTGGCACTCATAATGGTTCTCAAGCGATTTGGGAGCTTCCCGACTTTGCGTGTATTCGTTGGAAGGTCTCAACAACAACTGCAGTTTCTTCTCGGATCAATGACAAAGACTTTTGAGTCAATTGACTGGTGAGGCAGAAATACGCTTTAGAATGGACACAAATAGAAACAACGGGACGAGGCAAGCATCATGGTCAATTGTATTGGAAAAGAAAGCCAACCAAAACCAACCAAAACTAACCAGCAGCAAGCAGCAAAACCGAACCATCCAGTACCGTACAGTAGTTTACGTATTGCGCGTTGCGTTGCGTTGTCTCATGTCTTGTACGACATTAAAGAGACATGCTCTACTTATTTGAAATCTGAAACGAGTTTTTTCACTGGTGATCAATACGACCGTGTACCGTACGGTCGTAAAGCGTAAAGGTAAAGAAGCACGGAGCAAGAGCAAGCACAGAGAACGACGAGCGACGAGCAAAGCAACGCAACATGCAACATGCATAAATCAGCACTCGAGCACCGCCGAGAAGCAGAGAAGCCACCATGGCAGCGACAGCAACAGCAGTTCACGATCTCACCCGCAAGCCACAGCCTCACTCGCCAACTAACTTTCGAGGTGTGGTCATCGCCGCGGCTGTAGGATACTTTTTTCAGAGGCTGTTTTCCGACATTCTTTTGCCCTGGGGCCCGGCGGTTAAGGTGCTTGCCTCGAACAAGCTCGTGTACGCCGACGTTGACTATTCCAACGACAGCCTGCAAGCCAAACATGGAAAGCTGCAAAAAATCTTTGAACGTGTCCAGGATGGTGAGGAGGCTCTGCTAAAGGGTGCCGAAACCATTGTGTTTGGCGGAGACGGGACGTTGTACGCCCTTACGGAAGAAGCCAACTTGATTAGTCTGACGGACTTTGAAACTTCCGCAGACGACAAGTCTATCGTTACCGCGAAGTCAACCTTAGTCAAAGACCTGGGAATGGGGCGTCCTCTAGGTGGAAAGTTTACCCCAGATGGCGAGACTCTGTACATGGCTGACTCGCTCTTGGGTCTGACCCGGATCCGTAATCCTCAGGACCCGGCTTCCAAAGTGGAGTTGGTTGTATCCAAAGTAATGGACGCTGGCAAAATGACACCGATTTTGTTTGCAGACGATGTTACGATTGGTCCTGTGTCTGGTAAGGTGTACTTTACGGACGCTTCTGACATCGCCCCTGACCGCACCAAGCCTTCCTTTTGGGATGTGTTGTACGCCTCAAAAATTGACCTTATGCGTGGCCGTCCAACAGGACGACTCTTGCAGTATGATCCATCAACCGAAGAAGTGACAGTCCTTGGACGGAATATTTGGTTTGCTAATGGCATCGCTGTAAATGAAGACGAGAGTTTTATTGTCTTGTGTGAAACCTTCGGTGTCCGCGTGCTCAAGTATGACTTGAAAACCGGCAGTATGAAGGGACTCGAAATTCTTGTGGACAGTAAAAACATGGCAACGTACGTAGACGGCGTCGACTGCACGCAATCAGCGAGCCCCCAGTGCTACGTAGCCTTGCCGTCTTATATCTCCCCCATTCACAAACTGCTAAGCAAATTGCCTCATGTCTTGGACGTTCTGCTCCGTACTTTGTTGATGAGTCTTCCTAGGAGTCTCGCCCCGGACAAACCAAAGTATGGTGGCATCTTGGAAGTTGATCCGTCTACAGGAGACTTTCGATACTTACAAGACCCCAAGGGAGAAGACATTACTGGGCTTACTGGTGTAACGGTACATGGGGGCAAGCTCTACCTAGGGTCCCTGGAAAACGACTTCATTGGTGTGTATACTGTGGAGGGATAGCTTACCAAGGGTAACTGGAAACCAACTACATTTATGAGTATATTTTGGATTGATTACTCTCTCACATATTTATTGCAGTATGCTGTCATTGAAGTCCCGCAGACAATTGGCCGCTATACTAAACCATGTTACAAAGTAGATGTTGTACTGGAGACTTGGATGTAGCGTGCGGCATCCAACGGGAACGATTTCGGCGGGCTGTGTGAACTATCAGCTCGTCATATGTTGTTGGTCTGTGAGACTGAGCTTGTACCATAAACTATTAATAGACCCCTCCACAAGCTGTAGACTTGGGTATCGGTATGTTGGTCTGTAAGATTGAGCTTATAGACCCCTCCACAAACTCTAGACTTGGGTATTGGCATTCCGGTTCGTTGTCTATGAACTAAGATGGATAATGGATACTAGCCTACTGTAACTTTCTCGTCAAGGCTCATTACCTTTCTAAACTTCAAACATTAAAACATTATTCATTATTCCGAAGATCCAAGATACTCCGCCACCATGGCAGCGACAGCAACAGCAGTTCACGATCTCACCCGCAAGCCACAGCCTCACTCGCCAACTAACTTTCGAGGTGTGGTAATCGCCGCGGCTGTAGGATACTTTTTTCAGAGGCTGTTTTCCGACATTCTTTTGCCCTGGGGCCCGGCGGTCAAGGTGCTTGCCTCGAACAAGCTCGTGTACGCCGACGTTGACTATTCCAACGACAGCCTGCAAGCCAACCATGGAAAGCTGCAAAAAATCTTTGAACGTGTCCAGGATGGGGAGGAGGCTCTGCTAAAGGGTGCCGAAACCATTGTGTTTGGCGGAGACGGGACGTTGTACGCCCTTACGGAAGAAGCCAACTTGATTAGTCTGACGGACTTTGAAACTTCCGCAGACGACAAGTCTATCGTTACCGCGAAGTCAACCTTAGTCAAAGACCTGGGAATGGGGCGTCCTCTAGGTGGAAAGTTTACCCCAGATGGCGAGACTCTGTACATGGCTGACTCGCTCTTGGGTCTGACCCGGATCCGTAATCCTCAGGACCCGGCTTCCAAAGTGGAGTTGGTTGTATCCAAAGTAATGGACGCTGGCAAAATGACGCCGATCTCATACGCGATTGATGTTGCCGTCGGTCCTGTGTCTGGCAAGGTGTACTTTACGGACTCTTCTGATATTGTTCCTGACCGCGTCGAATCTTCGAACATGTGGGATACGCTGTACGCCTGTAAACTTGACCTTATGCGTGGCCGTCCAACAGGACGACTCTTGCAGTATGATCCATCAACCGAAGAAGTGACAGTCCTTGGACGGAATATTTGGTTCGCAAACGGCGTCGCTGTGGACGAGCTGGAATCGTTTGTCTTTGTTGCCGAAACCTTCGGAACCCGCCTGCTCAAGTATGACTTGAAGACTGGTGACTTAAAAGGATTAGAGGTTGTTGTCGATAGCAAGGACATGACGGGCTATCTTGATGGCGCTGACTGCGACTCTTCTCCAAATACAATGTGCTACGCAGTTATGCCGTCGAAGGTTTCACCGCTTCACAAGATCTGGAGCAAGCCACCCGTCGCCGTCAGCATTTTGCTACGTACGCTGGTGATGAGTCTTCCCAGGACTCTGGTACCAAAAGTAAAAAAGTACGGAGGCCTTTTGGAGGTTGATCCAGCAACAGGGCAATTCCGCTATCTCCAGGATCCAGCGGGAACTGATATCTCTATGTTGGGCGGGGTTACCGTACACGAAGGAAAACTCTACTTGGGATCATTAAATAATGGCTTCATCGGTGTCTATAAGTTAGACTATTCATAATACAAACGCTCAATGTTGTGCGGGCGTGGACCCCTAGGCTCTCGACCCGATACGCCGACAAATAGACACCCTCTAGCTATCAATCAAGAGCCGTCGGTCCAGGCCTTGATACTGCAGAAAGCATTGCAGTGATACGCGGATTCCTTCTTGAAATCCAATGGCAGCATGAGGTCGCTGGACGCAGAGCAGTACCAAATCTCCGGGCGTGCACTCGATAGTACGAGGCTCACCTAACTCAGCTCGCAGCCGTATTTGCATCTCGGCATCTTGCGACGAAAGGCCCGACAGCAGCAAGGCGTTGCGATACCAATCCCATCGATTGCGAATGCCTATTGGCCAAATGTGCAGCACGTTTTGCGCAACAGCCTCTTGATCGCTGGGAAACTGCAAGTAGATATTGGCACTAAAGAGTCCCTTGGTGACATCAAGAGGGCCCATTTCATCCACGTGAATAAAGCCCCTTCTCCAACGCGTAGGACCTTTCATGACGCGAGGCAAGCCTCCAGAGAATGGACGCTTCAATAAGCCAGCTGTCTCGCGTGCCAACCCGGCACCGGCTGGCCAGGCCTCGTCTAGCTCGAGACGCAACAAGTCGAGAGGCCAGAGCTGCGGAATGCTGCTTTCTTGAGTCGCCAAGGGTTGCCTTCGTTGCTGTAACTCTCGCTGAACGCCCTTAAAGTACTCGTCTTGATCCGATGGATCGCCCGAAGCAGAAGCAACGTTGAAGGGCGGATGCTCTCCCAGCGTAAAGACGTCCGAGCTCTCTAAACCTCTGGAAGTGCTTACTTTCCAGTTGCGCCCCTTTCCTTGCAATGCTTCTTCTGCCAGCTGTCTTCCCAAGGCTGCAGCTGCGTTGGTATCAAAGAATCCCTTTACGTGAAGCGCTGTCGCCTCGTGTTTCATCAAGCGTTCGAGATCTTTTGATTCCAACTTGTCTCGCACAATGACTTGACCAGCAGGACCCGTATCGATTGGTAGACCACCGTAACGAGACTCCAGCCAGCCAAAGAGACGTCGGAGAGCCGCAGAGGACTCTTGCGAACGCGAGGTGCCCTTGATCATGGTGCTGCCGGTGATTCTTTTTGTGGATCAAATATAATTCGCGGTGTCTCTTCAATCACGATTCGATTAAATCAATCACGAAGAAAATTTGGCCAGAAACACTTAACAAAAAAAACATAGTCCGCTCCATTCGCATTGCTGTTGCTATTGTTGCTACTGCTGTTACTGCCACTGCTTGTATTGTCAATCACGAGTGATAACATCACCAAGAACGCCCCCGGGCTTGCCACAGGGGATGTTTGCGCGGCAAGCTTGGTATATATATGACAACAACCAAGAAAGGGTATTGTGAAGCTTCTTTTAGAGGCTGAATCAAAGCGAAAAAGCCACGTTTTTCAGTCGACCGATTGGGAGATTGGGACAGTGGCGTTTGACAGGGAGACGCTGCTGAGCTTGAGGATTGAATCGGGAGAGCGCCGTGGTCCGGCGCGTCTCAGTGAATACTAATGGCTTCATCGGTAATACGAACGCTCTGAAGAAGGAAATAAGTAAAAATAGCAGGAAAGGTAACTTCTTCAATCAGACACTGTACCTGGCGTTCAGCCCCGAAACATACCAGCTAGCTAGCTGAAGTCCCTCAAATTTGGTGATTACGGTAGATACCTACACAAAAGTAGCACCAAAAAAGCAAGCGAAGACAAACGAGCCAGATGACCGACAAAAACTGGCTTCAGAATAGAACGCACCTCAAAAAGCAAGTGAAGAAAAACGAGCTAGATGACCGAAATGGAAAAACACTCGCTTCGGAAGTGAGCCATCCTTCCGACCTGTCTCTGACCCGGGACTCTACAAATCTTTCAATTATCTCTCTTGTGTTTTCGGTGATACCAACAGATCCTATGAAGGAGAAGCTCTTTAAAGCAAAGCACGAGTATTTACTGCAAATGATAAAATAGAGTTGGTATATTTTGTTTAATTCCCGGACATTGTAGATTTATTGGAAATAATTCTAAATAATAATTGTGGCACAGCACTTTTCCTACACTTCTAGTTCTACCCTTTATAGAAATAGAGATTGTGGCTTTTTGCTCAGTACTCTGATCTTCTATTTTCAATTTAAAGCCTCTCTAATAAGAGAGCTGAAATATCATTATTACATTTCCTGATATCGTGGTAAACAAAGTGGTAAAGACACGCGTTGAAAGTCAAAGAAACAATTGTGTCATTCCTTTATTTTAATTTCAACACTCTATAGAAAGAGATATTGTGGCTTTTTTCTCAGTAGTCTAATCTTACATTTTCAATTTAAAGCCTTTCTGATGAAAAGGTTAGCATCTTTAGTTTTAATTCTTAAGGCTATCGGAAACTAATTTCTAAAATCGCGTTTCAAGTCATAGAAATTATTGTTTCACAATGATTCAACTGCTTTAGTTTAATTAATTCTCTATAGATATAAAACCTGTGGCCTTTTCTGAATAAACTAATCTTATGATAAGAAAATACGGAAGAAAGAATTGCTCGACAAAAATAACACGTGAGTGACATTTGTCAAGTTTATTGTAATTCAGCATCTGCAACCCTGACTCTTTGCATAAGGGACCCTTGAAACATTATTTTAAAAGTGAAGCTTGTTTTTCACAGAGATAATTATTAGCTTGGGAACGAGTCAACATAAGTCTCAGTAGAACCAGTAAATAGTAGACTCCCATTTTGGTGTCCGAATCCATGAAGCTGATTTATTATTGCAGGTATAAAAATGGCCTACGATGAAGGAATATTGAAAAGTAGAGTTTTATCAAATTAGAGGCGAAACATATTGAGGAACGTTTCAAGAAAGAAATCCAGGGAAATTAGATTCGCTGAAATAGGGTGTCGTTTATCCATGTACGTTACAATAAAGAAACACAGGGAAATTAGATTTAATGCAAATAGTGTTAATAGAGTTTCGTTTATCCATCAACTTATTTTTTTCTCAATTAATGAGCCCTTTTGGACCAGTAGACTTTCGGTTAGGTATTAATACATTTCACCGCCATTGTTGGTGGCTACTCCAGTTCCAGTTCCAACACCAACATTAACACCAAAACCGTTCGCAAGACTAAGTCCGTACTTCGAAGTAGGTTAAGAACGAGACAAGGAGTGAGTCAGGGCGAGAGGCGAGCTTGCCTCCATTGGATCAGAAGGTAAAAACATTGGATCATCACAGGGTAAAGAACTTACAGCATCGTCTAGAGTCTGTCCAGTGCCAGCAGCAACGTTTTTTACGGTAATATTTCACTACCGGTACCAAAACCACCGCCCCCACCTCCTCTGGGTAAGTCCTGAACAAAGGTAAAGACTGGAAGTTCCGGAGCCGTTACGAGCGCATCACCTCCGTCCTTGGAGTTTCCTGCAGCTGTGCCAGTGACAGTAGTATCCCCAACTATCGGAGCGACAGCAGCCGCATTAAATAACGGCCGCGGCAAGAGAAGGTCCAAAGACGGCACTCCCAGCACCGGCCCCCCTCCTCCGTTACCGAGACCTAACCGCGTGGTGTCTCTATTATTTAGAACGACCTAAGCGAAAGAAAGATTCCGTAAAAGTTTCGATATGAATTATTGAAAGGCGCGGAAGTCACAAGAGTCAGTAACAATCAATGCACTAAACGTTTCAAATTCGTGTCAGGATTAACCAGCCTTGCAGCAGATTTGTTATTCTTCTTTCTTCTCTTCCTCGCCAACAACCACCGTGCCGTTCGGGCCTTCATCCCTCTGCGAGAGAACCGGATCGACGACTTGCGACTGATTGCACGTGAAATTGATGGAGTCGAACTCTTGCTTCATCTCGGCGACACATTCTTCCCCGCGCGCCTCCCATTCCTTTCGATTCTGCAAGGCGTAATTGAGATACTCGTCCGATGACACGCCAAAAACCCCGCAGTCCTTGAGCTTCTTCGCCAGCGGGATGACGTAAAAGTCGAAAAACCCAATTTCGCCTTTGTACCAGAATT
>Ga0307978_1002761_pt1 | contig 12202 bp, 13 predicted proteins | sample OrgLakmetage1056_FD_203151 | JGI IMG/M metagenome (GOLD analysis project Ga0307978, IMG submission 203151) | Saline water microbial communities from Organic Lake, Antarctica - #1056 | ecosystem: Environmental > Aquatic > Non-marine Saline and Alkaline > Saline | place: Antarctica: Organic Lake...
AATTAAGAAACATGGTAGAAGGGCTAAAAGTATTTTTAAATATGGTCTAACTTTTTTAGCTAATGTTCTACTAAACTCTGAAAATCAATACGATACTGATATATTTCGTTTTTTGTCATGTACTTAGGATTTTTACATATTTTTTTTAGTAATTATACTCCCTTTGCTTCTTTATTTCATAGTGACAAACTCAAACTGCTACTTGGTGAGGTCTTTGATTGCTTTTCTTAGCACTTCCAGTTGCATGTTAGGGTTATAAAAATTATCAACTACATCATAACAATTAGTCCTAACTTTTTCTCGACTGGGTGATTTTTCAAACCATTTAGAAATAGTTTCTACTAAGTTTCCTTTTTCTTTATCAAAGAAACAACCGGTTTCCCATGCTTTTATAGCTTCAAACTCAGGCCCTTGATTTTTAAAATCATCATTTGTACAAACTGGTGTGCCATATGACATTGAATGTATAGAAGTAAGACCTACATTACCAGGTGACACACATAAATCTGCATTAGCTATAAATTTAGATATCTCTTGTTCATTATAAGATGCACCATGGAAATACGCATTTACTTCTAATTTTTTTGCCAAACTTTTTAAATCTTGTATTACTTCACCATCACCAATAAGTACAAGATTAAATTTTTTAGTGACCAAATTTAATTGGTGTACTGCCTCAATTAAGAGTTGTAATCTTTTAACTCTAGTCAACCTACCTATGAATATCAAAGTGGGTAAATCATTTTTAAAATACGACTTATAAAAATTAGGTGAAACCGCGTTTACTCTCAAGGCAGTACTTCTTTCATAATTTACGGAATTATAAATGACCCTAATGCTAACAGGTTGAAAGTTTTCTTCAATTAATAAATTTCGTGCCCAATGCCCATAAACTAAATTTATATTAGCCAGAGACAGAAAAGATTTACGGACTGTTCTTTTCAAAAAAGATTCACTACCATAAATACCATGACCCCAAAAGATCACAGGAATCCCTTTTAGCCAGGCGACTATCGCCGCCAACCAATTTGATAAAATATTAGCATCCCCTAGTAAGATAATAACATCCCAATGTTTAAAAGCTATTTCTTTAAGAACATGTCGTTGATAAATTAGTCTTCCTTTTACTTTTACATTGTCTAGGACATGTATTTGATTTTCTAAACCCTCCCAGTTGCCGTTCTTAAAGTTTATAGACTTAATAGATTGATTTAAATTATAGCCATAATAAAAATGAAACTCGACACCCAAGTCTCTAGCAAAAGCTAGCCAAAGCTTTTCTCTATAATGGGGAGCTATATTTGTAAAATAAGCGACTTTTTTATTCATTTTTATTCATTTTTTTTAAACACTTTCTTGAAAGTTGCATTTTACTTTATTAAATACACCACTTACATTATAATTCACAAAACCCATTTTATAAACTTGTTTTGCTTAAATATTATACTCCTCAAAATAAACCTGACGTTGATTGTACTGAAGGTAAACATTTGGATACTCTAAGTCTTAAGGATTTGATTACAAAGAAATTTAGATTTTTTTAGTGAAATACAAAAAATAAAGCATCAAGAATTAAATTTTCATTAAAACCTTTTGATATTGATATCCGCATTAAAAACTTAATTCGTTAATCTTTTCAACTAGTTTAGCATCTTATTCTTAAAGGTCTTACTGTGATAATCTTTTATGGCTCTTTGTATTAATCTTTGATTGAATATTTATTTGTTCTTCCCTGTTTGTTAAAATATTTATTCCATTTAGCATCCAAAATTTCTACAATTCCATCATTGAATTTTACTACGCGAACCATACTCTTAGTCAATTTGTTGACTTTTATAATCCAATAATACTAATATTTCGTTGCTTTTATTATTTTTTTATTTCGTTTCGAATCTAGTGTGATTTCCTTGCTTATCAATCTCCAACTTGAAAAATCTAAAGATGATATTGATGATATTGATGATATTGCAACCTTGGGCTTTGATAATTGATGTATCAATATATGATTTGTTTTTCTGTAAGTTTTTTTATTTCGACCTGAAGGAACTTTAGCCCTGTCTGAAACCAAGTACTATTAACTCATTCTATCTTTCAATAATCTCTTATGACTAACTTTTAGATCACGTGATTTAACACACTTAGAGTTAAGGCTAGTTCCAATCTGACCACATCCTATTATCGAAATAAAACTTATTATTATTAATTGTACTTTTATATATTAAAGCATATTTATAACTTATATATGGCGGGCTTAAGCTGTGTATTATGCTGATTTTAAAGTTTCTTTATTTTAAATTCAACGCGTTTTCCAAAGCTGTATTGTACTTTTTAAACATAGTATCCAATGTATAGTTTTCTATCGACTTTTTGGAAGCCGCTTTAGAATAGGTATCATACTTCTCAAATATTTCCGTTATCGATTTCATTAAATTGTGTACATCTGGATATTCCAAATCCCAAGGGTTGGATCCGTAGGGTACTACTTTACCACAAAATTCATCTACAAGCTCAGGTAGTGCACCAGTATCAAAAGCGACAACAGGCGCACCACAAGCCAAAGCTTCTGCAACTGTATTTGGACAAGCTGGATTGATGTCTAAGGATAAATATACAGATCCAAGAAGCACGTCATATACATTATCACGGTTCAAAAAGCCTTTATACTGTAAGCGCTCATCTAGCTTATTTTGCTCTGCTATTTTTTCAAACTTCCCATAAAGTTCTATTTGCAGGTCTTGAGGAAGATTTTGGGCTAAATCATTGAGCAGTTTTACTGCATAAGGAGAATAATCTATCACTCCTTCTAAAATGACTAATCGTTTGGTATCCCTGACACTTAATGCTTTATCTATCCATTTTTTATCAGGTATAACTACACCATTGTGAATTATACTCGTATTTTTTCTAACACGCCACCCTTTTTTATCCCACCACTCTTTTACAAAGCGACTCTGGTAGACAATTTTATCTGCTAAAAAAGCATGGATACATTTACTCATCCAATTTCTAGACTCCCCTAAAAAATAATTTTTTAAGTTTTTTTTCCCTTTTCTATGCAGCCAACTTATACCATCTAGCCTATATACAATTGGGATTTTTTTTAGCCTCATTCTCCAAAGCCAAAACAACTTTCGGGTACCACCAACCACAAACACAAGATCTGGTTGTTCATGTTGACCGGCATAACTAATGGTCCATCCATTTTTTAGCAATTCTTTTTCAAAACGAATTTGAAAGCTACCTGGACCACCTGCGCCAGGGGGATGCGGAAATTGAATAGTTTTACTCATAGTTTTTTATATAGTATAGCCAAGCCTCTAAATTTATAGAAGTTAACTGCTCAAGTTTTTTATTCCATGGCTTATAAAAATTTTTTAGTTTATCAATTTGTGAATGCTTGGGTAAATCATATTTAAATTTTTCTTGTTTTCCAAAATAAAATAAACTTCTCACTTTTACTGGTATATATTTTGTTTTAGAAGAATTATTTAAAAAAAGGTGCAAAGTGGTTTTTTAAACCATTACTACAATAATATATCTCTTCAAAACAAATCATTAATGTAAATCTTCTATTAAACTATAATATATTTTATCATAATGAATTAATTCTATAAGGTTAGAAGTTGTTTCTATTTTCCTTTCTTTTCTAATTCTGATATTAGGTATATTTTCAATTAAAATCTTACTATACCCTAAACCTTTAAGAGATTTTGAAAATGGGATTTTATGTATGATTTTTGAAATTTTTTGCTTTAAAGTCATTTCCTTAGAATATCGCTGACCATTTTTACTTTTTGAAATATTTGCCTTTTCAAGATTAACTTTTATAATATTATGCTCCTCAAGATTATTGATTATTTTATTTAAGCTATAATAACCCGAGATTAACTTGTTGTAATCTATTAAAATAACACTAAAATTATTATGACTATTCAAAGCATCTACTACCAGCTTAAATTTAAATATTTCACAGTAATTACTTAATACAAAATGTTTAAAATCGTTTTGATATTTTTTATTTAAACTTGTAAAAATTTGCTGGAAATAAGAAGGAATAATATCAGAAGGCTTTCTAATTGTGTAAATAATTCTAACATCATTTAACTTTGAAAAATAATTAGATAGAAAGTGAATATTAGTTTTTAAACTTTTGTTTTCATCAACAGAAATAATCATTTCCTCAGAAATCAGAACATTAATGTTTTTAATGAGATCTTCAATTATTACGTTTAAAATAAAATCTTGATATCTTAAGTTTTGTGTCTTAACATCAGAAACCAACTTTTGAATAAATTCATTGTTTTTTTTATTTCTAGGTTGGAAGGCCCCATAATATTTAATTTTGTGATGTTTCAAGTCTTGAAAGAAAATCTGTAGAGAGGAAGTAGCTGTCTTAGGAGGTCCCAAATGCAAAAATAAATTAGCCATTTTAATGTTTTATAAAAAATTATTTATTCCGTTTATTATAATAGATTGCGATTGGATAAAACAATAAACAAATTAGTTTATTTCGTTTTTTGTGTATTTGAGATAATATTTGAATTATCGACTTACCTGCTAAGAGACCATGTGACACACAAGCTCCTATACCTCGAAGCCTTCTTTTTTTATTCTTAACATGATATTGAAATTCATTTACCCAGGTAACATGATAATTAAAAATCATTTCTGGGTTAGTGTCTCTATTCGATGTAGCTGTTATTTGTCCCTCAACGTTTGTATAGTATGTACGAAGAATTTTATTTACAAAAATACTTTTGTACTTCATACCAAACTTTCCCCATAGCCAACCTCCAGACTGCTCATTTGGTGCTTCTGTGGGCAATGGATATATGCTTCTCAAACAATCTGTACGAAAACATTGAAATTTTTCTGCTGGATTATCATAATCAAAAAACTGTTCCCAATACGTTGAAACTAATTCATCTTTAGGATATTTTTTACCAACGAGTTTACCGGTTTGATCTTTTGCTAAGGCATAAACTGAACCAATCTCAGGATTGTTGTATTTTGACAAAAGATAATCAAAGGTCTCAAGTGCATCTTTTGTAATTTCATCATCGTGTCCGTAAAGAATAAAGAATTCACCATTAGCATCCTTTATAGCTTGATTAATGTTATTATGCAAGCCTTGATTCTTTTCTAAATCATGGAAAATCACAGGAAAATCTACTGTTTCTGAGAATTTTTTAATTAAATGACTAGTGTTATCAGTTGAAGCATCATTTATCACATACCATTCAAAATTCTTAAAAGTTTGTTTTTTAAGACTATCAAAAACCCTCTTTATAAATTTTTCAGAGTTATAACAAGGGGTAACGACTGTAAAACGATGTTTTTTCATTTAAAATGTATTTAAATTTTATAAAAGAATATGTCTAAACTTCTATTTTTAATATTTCCTAATTATTGTTTTCATTCTGTCAATCTATCCAATTTAATGGATAACTTTTTTGCTCTAATTTCTGACAAATGGTCGGCGTCAAAAAAATATTTTGTTATAAAAATAGAATAACTTATCATATTTACATAAGTACAATTTTCTTAATTTAATGGTAAATAATCCTCGGGGGAAGCCCACGAGGCATATAGATGGTCGTTTTTGATTGATGAAAACCATCCGTTTTCAAATTTTCCTTAAAACACGAGTCAAGCTTCTGGGAATTAAACCCAATAGAGATTAAAATGACTTTTATTTTAATATGCAGTTTAAATAAAGGATTTTTTCTTTAAATACTTGATTATTTTAAACATAATTAATATCCTCTGCTTTTTGATATAATGTTGCTATTCTAGTAGTTTAAAATTTTTTATTGGTTACAAACCAATAAAGTCCAAAAAAAATAGTCAGGAAAATTGCAAAGTTGATTGAGTTAAAATGTATGCGAACTTTTTTTTTAATATTTAAATTGGTTATTGGGGTTTAGTTCGATGTAAAAAAGTTTAAGATGAATAGAAGCTTAAGTTATAATCCAAAGGCAATTAGTGCCTTTTAAAATAATGATTTTTACAGAAATAATTAAAATATGCACTTGACTTAAAAATCATTTAAAACTTTTATTACTTGATCTTGTTCTTCTCTAGTAATTACTGGACTTAATGGAATACTTAATACCTCCCGGTGTATTTGCTCCGTAATTGGGAAACTAAAACTATTCCAAGCTTTATAGGCTTGTTGTTTATGTGGTGGTATGGGGTAATGTATAACCGTCTGAATACCATTTACAGTTAAGTAGTCTTGAAGCTGATCTCTCTGTTCACAACGAATCACGAATAAATGAAAAACATGATTGACGGTCTCTTTATCCCATTTTGCTAAATTGATTTTGGGATTGGTAATGTGTTTAGAATAATAGGTCGCTGCTTTGCGACGCTTTATAATATCCTCATCTATATATTTCAGTTTAACACCAAGTATTGCCGCTTGTAATTCATCTAAGCGACTGTTAATACCTGGCAACGAATTATGGTATTTTTTTTCACTCCCATAATTTCCTAATTGACTTATGAGTTTTGCAAGTTCCTTATCATTAGTGGTAACTGCACCCGCATCTCCTAAGGCCCCTAAATTTTTACCAGGATAAAATGAAAAACCAGCTGCTATACCAAAACTACCTGCTTTTTTTCCATGCTCATTCCGAGCGCCATGTGCTTGTGCAGCGTCCTCTATTAATAATAAGTGGTTTTCTTTACAAAAGCTACTTATATCCTCCGCCAGTTGTCCATACAAATGAACACTTAAAATAGCTTTGGTTCTTAGTGTTATTTTTGATTTAACTCTATCTAAGCTTAAATTAAAACTATCCTCATCAGGCTCTACTAAAACAGGTATTAAGCCGTTTTGAGTTAAAGCTAAAATACTTGCTATATAGGTATTTGCTGGCACAATGACTTCGTCACCTTCTTCTAGCTTTCCTTGTAAAATTAAGCCTCGAAAAATTAGAATTAAGGCATCCAATCCATTGGCAACACCTATACAATGATCAACACCGCAGTAGTTTGCAAAGTTAATCTCAAAGTCTTCAACCGCTTTACCCTTAATGTACCAACCTGAATCAAATACTTTCTTAATAGCTGCTTCTATTTCAGATTGGTATTGTGAATTAATGGCTTTTAAATCAAGAAATTTTATCATTATTTGAGTTTAATTAAATTTTCATTTTCATATTTATAATTGAAACCATCTTCACCAAGCAAAGCAACGCTTACTCTAATACCCTCAAGAGTGATATAACCAATTAACTTAGCTGGATTTCCTACGACAACTTGATGTGCTAAAACATTTTTAGTGACTACTGCGCCTGCACCTATCATTGCGTATTTACCTACGTTTATACTTGGTAAAATAGTAGCGTTTGCTCCAATTGAAGCAAACTGTTCAATGTTGATATGTGGAAATTCTTCTGGATAAACTTTTGATCTTGGTTTTTTGTCATTTGTAAAAGTTACGTTTGGTCCAATAAAAACATTGTCTTTAATTCTTAAGCCGTCCCATAGTTGCACACCAGACTTAACGGTTACATTATTGCCGATTTCAACATCATTTTCCACGAACACATTACAATTTATATTGCAATTTGAACCTATTCTAGCCCCTTTCAAAACCACCGAAAATTGCCAGATATCTGTGTTTTCACCTATCGATTTGGATTGCACATCTGCTAGATTATGTATCATTTGGATTTGTAATTTATAAATTCATCAAAGTCTCTTATATAATCATCTTCAACATAAATTTCAGATGCCAAACAAAGTAAAACAGCGTTATGAGAAAATTTAATTGTCCTCCAATACATTTTTGGTATATACAATCCTTTTTCTGGTGAATCTAAAATAAAATTTAGTTTTTCTCCATTTGGATTAATTAGCTCAAACTCAATTTTACCACTTACAGCAAAAATACACTGCTGCAAAGCTTTATGGGCATGATGTCCCCTTGTAACTTGGTTAGGTGTATAATACGTCCAATATACTCGTTTAATTTCAAAAGAAATTTGATTTTGATACTCAGCAACGGTTATATAGCCTAAGTCAGCACTACCTATTGACTTTAAGTTAAATACATGCGGTTTGTTTGATTCTTGTATCACTTAGTTATTGTTTTTAATATTATTGTGCAATGTAATCTGGATTAATTTACAGCGACTCAAGTAAGTTTTATAGCTGTTTTTTTATCAATTTAAATATTTTACAAAAATGCTAATTTGAAATATTTATTTCTTTTACTATTTTAATGTCTATATCTATGTGATTGGATATGTTTTTGCTTTTTGATCATCAAATTTAATTTAAACAATTGACTTTAAAAATATGAATTGATTTATAATGAACTTTAAATTGAGAATTTGTAAATACTGAAGTTTTTGAGTAAATTTTTTTAAAGTAGCTAAAAATTGCATTCTTTTTCATAGACACGAAATCAAATTAACGTTTAAGAAATTATATCAGCTAATCTTCCACTATCTATAAACTCAACGTCTGGGTATTTCTTAACCAATTGTTGTAAAACCTCTCTCAGCATTGCTAGGTTTTTATCTCTGTGATTTTGGTCTAGTCTGCCTATAAAGTTAATTCGATGACTGCCTATAATCACAGGCTGTTTATTTCGAAAGGCTTTGTCTATTCCAGTCAAGGTAATATCCACCCAATCTTTATGAGGCGCATTATTAGGTTCAAAAAAAGCATTTCTTGCTGTATATACTAAACCGCTTGAACGATCTAGCTCACCTAAGAAATGAGGTTTTCTATTAAAGCTATTTCTTTTGTTAGAAATAGGTTGATACTGTAGTTTAATTCCTTGTAAAGTTTTTATTTTTGATTGGGCTAAGAGATTGTGTGAATTTTGATGCCAATAATATGCTGGTGCTACAAAGCTTTTGGATGCATACCCAAAACTTTTCTTAAATATATAGGCACTGTCTTTTATCCAGTGCTTATAGTAGTCTGCTTCTCCTTCCAACCCATAGACGTCTAATGCAGCCTGCAGGTTTTTCCGCCTTTGTTTTAAGAGTGCTGTATAAGGAATCCCCCAGGTTTCCAAATCGAAAGCTTTTAATAATTCTTTATTTCCTGCTTTTAATTCCGCTAACCACGCCAAGGCATGAAGGTGTTCTCTACCATGCAATTGTGGCATAAATAGCTTTTCTTGTTCCCCATTTTGCCAAAGACCAAATAAATCCCCTCCTTGGCTATAGTCATTTAAGGTCTTTGTAAAGGGTTTGTAGTGAAACTCCTCAAAATTTTCAGCTTTAATAGCCTCAAAATCAGGGTTGGCAATACATATAATTGCAGTAATGCAAGCTGGATTTTCTTTAGCAACTCTTACAGAATTAAGCACTTCGAACAAAGCGGCTAAATCTTCAGCTCTTGCAATGTTTTCTAATTGTATAAACTGATCCTCACTTACTGCACTGCTAATCTCGTTTAATCTAAGTAGTGTTGAGCGATCTTTGGTACGTACCCTCCCCAATCGTCAGATTCAATGATAACTAATTTCCTGTTAGTCTTAAAAGACTTATAGTTAAGATAGACATCTTCTACATTTTTAATAAATTCACGCATTATTGATTTAATTTTTAGTGGGATTATCTTTAGAGATTATTTTTGCCGGATTACCGATTACAATTGAGTTGGAGGTGGGTCAAAATTCACAAAAGCATTCGAGCAAGCATGACATCAAAGCTAACTTTAATATTTCCAGCTAGCAGATTAATATTCGCATACAAACAAAATCTTTTATTTGTGAGGAACTATCATTTCTACCTCTAGTTATTTCTTATAATACAACCATGAGGAATATTTTATTTTAAAAAAAAAATACTAGAACTTATGCTTTCTGTAATGGGAGCGAAGTGACCAATAAAAAATATTTTTTTATTTGAGTTATGCTATAATATTTAAAAATTTTATCAGTAAGTTAAAGACAAGCCCCGTTGTCATTCTAATAAAGAGTTTATAACTAAATTTATACTTCTAAGCCTTTTTCATAGGCATCATAAAGAAATTTCAATTCATTTTTATGATAATAATTTTCATCAGGTTTTACATTATTCTTAATCCCATTATATTTTATATAGTTAAAACATGCTTCATCATTAGTCAATTCAGTGAAGTCTAAAATATTTTTTATATTTTCAGAAGGATTATTTAAAAAATCTTCATAGTTGATTGTCAAAATGTTTGGTTTGTGTGTTTCTATTTCTCTTTCAGTTATTGAAATTACCCTACCTATTTGAAGAGCAGTTAACTCAGCTGGGTGATTGGATAATTTTTTTATGTATTGAAAATCAGTTTCTTTATATGCGCCTTTAAACCATATTCTATGCTTACCTCTACTTTCCCAGAATCTAGCCTTCATAAACGAACTAATTGTAGGTATTATTCGTCTTTTAACATGTACGAATTGAGCATCAGGAAAAATACTTAGCAAATATCCAATGCGGCTAGGCCCAGTAATTTTAAAAGCCAAGCGTTCTTTACCTTGTAGTTTTATCATTTTTTCGAAGAAACCCCTTATCGATTTTTTTTCAGCACTAGTCGCTTTATCATTTAATAAAAAACTTCGTGAAAAATTAACATTAGGATACGTTAGGTACCTCCACATACTATAAGCCTCAGATGGTAAAAAAATTGCTTTATGAAAAATTGTTTTTTTATTACCACGTGTGTAGATTCTCCATAATTCGTTATCAAAAAAATGCTTCAATAAATTAACCCATAGTAATTTTGGTAATTTCTCTTGATAATTCGAAGGGTAGCCTAAATCTTTATGACTCAGTATTGAACCCGAAACAAGTGTTGTTCCAGATCTTCCTGTACCTATAAATATAATTGGATTTTTAATCATTTTTCATTGTTTTAGCTAATTCAGCAGCACTCATGAATATGACATCAGGCCATATTTGAGTTATCTTACTGAGAAGTTTTTTAAATAAAAGAATATTTTTATCTCGGTTTTTTACATTTAGAGTCCCTACAAAATTAACTCTATGTGTACCTATGATAGCTGGTTTTCTCATTTTGAATGATATGTTTATTCTTCGGAGAGCTTTATCGATAACATCATTACTAGAATAATGACTTGGCTCAAAAAACACATTCCTTCTTTGATAAGACATCCCCTGAGAATCACTTATATCAGTATACCGTTTCTTATAAGCATATGGTTGCTTATCGCCTTTTGTTATCCTTTGATTTAATATTCCTTGCATAGAAATTACCCCATTATCCTTTAATAGAGCTTCATGGTCTTTACTCCATGTGTAATTTGGTGCAATAGCACTTAAAGAAGAAAAACCAAAATACGCTTTAAACAAATTTAGACCATCTACAATACTTTTATTTATTTGGCTTTCAACATTTGGCAATAAAATATCCCAAGCTCTTTGTAAATTTATTTGACCTTGTGTGAGTCTTTTAAAATTCAAACCAAAAGTTTCGTAATCAAAAGCCATTTTTACACCAGAATGATTTTCTCTAAGAGTTTGTAACCAAAAAGAGAAGTTTACATGTTCTCTTCCGTGATATTGTGGAATAAAAACACCAGTATTTAAACCCTCTTTCCATAATATTAAAGCTTTTTCGTTATCGTAGCGAGCAAAAGTCTCCGTTAAATGTTCGTAATGATAAACCTCAAAGTTATCATTTCTTATCTTGTCAAAATTTGGATTTGCCATCAAACAATTAGCTGTTAAAACAGCTGGATTATTATTCTTGTCTTTTACTGAGTGTAGGACTTCGAATAGGGCTTCTAGATCTGAAGTTGATGCAAGAGTGTCATATTTGGCATAAGCATTAGTCTCTTTAATTTCCTGATGTGATTGAAGTTTTTCCCTAGCCTTATTTGACGGCATACGAATGCTACCCCAATCATCAGAATGGATGACTATGATTTTTTTACTAGTATGCCAGCCCTTTAAATTGAGTGCGTAACTTGTTATGTTATCTAAATTCAATGCATTTTATATTTTTGAGTATTTGTAATATTTAAAAGCCTTATTAAAAATTTATTTTTTAATAAGTTTCATTCAATTTTACGATTTGTTAGTAATTTCACTACTTGAATAAATAACTTTATAGAGGTCAGTATATAAACACCTATCTTAGTGTTAGTAAATATATATAATTATGGACGTATTTAAAGGTCAAAATCTTCTAGAGTTCTCTGATCGGTTCAAAACAGACGAAGATTGCAAGAAATATT
>Ga0307978_1002765_pt1 | contig 12197 bp, 10 predicted proteins | sample OrgLakmetage1056_FD_203151 | JGI IMG/M metagenome (GOLD analysis project Ga0307978, IMG submission 203151) | Saline water microbial communities from Organic Lake, Antarctica - #1056 | ecosystem: Environmental > Aquatic > Non-marine Saline and Alkaline > Saline | place: Antarctica: Organic Lake...
AAATTAATCCAAGAACAGAAGCGTTAATTAAGGTTTTATTGTCCTCTTGTATTTCTTCTGAACCTTCACTACTAAAATCATAAGCATCTAGAAATTCAAATAAATATTCGAGCGCACTTAAATGGCCTGTCAGTTTTTTTCCATTCTCACTTTTTAAAACGGTTGAAGGATAAATAGGAATTGTTTTATCATCACGTAAATTGCTTATAAATAAGGTTCCGTGTTCAATTTCTGTGGGTTCAAAAAGGGAGCTATTTAAGTAAGGAACTTTTGAAAAAAGGCCTATGATGTCTTCATTTCTTTCAGAGTGTTGTTTAGCTAGAACTTGAAAGAAAAGACTGTTTAAATCATCATAATTTTGAATTTTATCAATACTCAAAAATTCATAGGACTTATCACCTTTATGATATGTTTTTAGTTGAGCTTCTAGCAGTTTAAGAAATAGAATTCTGTTGATCCACGTAATACTTAATTCAAGTCCAACATTGAATAAGCGTTCTTCTTGGGTTGTCCCAAAATGGCTTGGATGGTCAAGTCGGTTTATTTTATCTAAACTGTCTAATTGAATAATGGCATTTTCAAGAAATGAACCTGTGTTTCTTTCCCCTTTTTTATTTCTTTCAATTAGCTTTTTACCTCCCTGTTTTGTTTCGGCAAGTCCAATAATATGTAATAATTCTCCATAAAAACGTTTGTCAAGGCTATTACTGTCATTCGTAAAAGGTAGTTTTAATAAATGCTCAGGGGAGAGTAATTTAAAAAGCGCAATAAGTTTGTTGTCGTCTTTTGGGTTGTCATTACGAAGTGGATTTTCGTATTCTCGAATATCAAAAAAGGTGAATTCAATATCTTGTTTTAAATCATTGATGAAAGGTTCTGCAATTTCTTTGTAGAAAAAATCAGTTGTTTTGCCAGCTAATCTTCCATTCTCAAAATCATTGAATTGTTTTACCAATCCTTTATTTTGAGCAAATTGCTTTTCAAATACATTGGAATCGAAAATGAACCATTCATTGATATTTGTAACAATTAAATATTTTATCTCGAGATTTTTATGAGTAATCCGTTCTCTCAAATAGTAGAGTATCAATTCTTGAAACGCTTTGACATTGATTTTGGAAAGCATTTTTTCGGGCGTATCGCCCTTCACGAATGCTTTTAGCATTTCAGCTTTGTTGGTTGGCTTTTTTGCTTCAATGATAACACCTACACTACTTTTTGCTTTATTTCCGTTATGAATTACGAGGTCATTACGTCCTTTTGTGTTTATGAAATGATTGGGTTCGTAGTAGGTTTTCTTTAAAAAGTCGGTAACAAGATTTTTATGAAATTCTTCTGATTCAGTATCATTTATTCGGTCAAGTAACTGAATCAAATTTGTCTTAAAATTTTCAATAACCGTTCTGTTCGGTTTTATTTTTAAAAAGGCTTTATTAATTGCCTTTCGGGGTTTCAAGATATTTAATTTCATATATAGTTTTCTCTCTGTCAGATTTTAAATTTAATCTTTTATTCTCAATATCATTTAAGGCGTTGGCAAAAAACCAAATGTGCTGTTTGCACGTTGGTTTTTCAGCTTGTGGCTAAAGGTTTTGTGTATGAGTAGTTGCGTGTTTAGGCACCTAATTTAGCAAACAAATACGGACTAGAGAAGCACTTGCCAAAGCAATTAATTTTCACTGTGTTTAAGATATATAGAGCTGGCCTATCGGCGCGGCATAGGCTTAGTTGTTGGCAATAGTTATTTTATTTTCCCGTGAGTTAATTTAATATCTTTAATTTCATAAACATTGGTTTTAAAACATTCCAACTTTTCAGGCTTAAAAATAGCAATGTTGTAACCTTCCGAATTTAAAGAACTCTGATATTCCACACCATCAAAGCCCAGAGATTTAATAAATTCTGATATATATTGAGTAGGAATATAATCTAATATTTGGTCTCGTTTTCTAATTGGTAAGGACAATTCCTTTTGAAGTGTTTGTATGAAAGGGATATAAATTAAATAATTTTCTATTTCTTCTATTTCAGACCAATAAATTGGGTCGTCTTTCGGATTTTGAAGATTCAGTATTTTAATATCTTCTGTTAGTTTGAATTCACCGACAGTTACATAGTCAAAAAGTGATGCTCTGGTCTCATACATTGATGTTTCAAGGCTGTCAGCGACGTACAAATATGAAATCCCTTTTGGGTTTGCTCTTCCGCTAGAAGCTAATTCAATTGGTGGATTTCCCATTTTTTCACAAGAAAAACCACTCTTATCTGAAACACGACATCTAAAAAAAATCCTTCCTTTTTTAATATTTCTATAAAAACTTTCGTGCAGAAAAAATGTTTCTAATTTTTTTAGGTCAATTGTATTTTGAATATGGTATCGATTAACAAATTTTATTTCTTCTTTAAAATCATTCCAAACATTATGTATGTTATCTGCTTGAGTTTCAAGAAATGGTTTACTTTTTAAGGAAACATTGCTGTTAAAAATTGGTTCGAATACCTCAATTTCGTCTTCAAAAATGGCTTTCAATAATTCAATCGGACTTAATACAATTTCACTTATTACATTAAAATCTTCCTTTAGGGATTCGGATATTCGAAAATCTGAATTTTCATCTGGAACATATAGAGATAATATATTTCTGAAAAATGGTGATAATTCTCTTGCCGAATAAATTGAGGTGTTCATAGTTTTACAGAAATCACATTCTCCTGTTCTATCATCACCATTAATAATACTAATTAGATAAGAACTAGTAAAACAACTAACACAACAGTTCATAATTAAATATTATTAATTATTAACTCAATGTGATTCATTATAGAAAGTTTTTTTAGAGTACCTAGACCAGGGAAATGTCCTCTAGCTTGTAAATCTCTATATACAGTTATTGCAGAAGTATCAAGATTATTTGCGTTGCACCAAATAACCAATTTATTTATTGCTTCTGAAAATTTACCACCAATATCAGAAACATCTTCATTCGAATCAGACACGAAATGTTTTACTTTAATTTGGTCATTTTCCAAATAACTTAAATGAATGGCTACAGCTCTCGGTAAGAATCCCGATTCAGAATAATTATTTCCAATAGTTAGAAAATCAGAAAACCCTACAAAACCATCTTGAATGTAAAATCTATATTCTTTTGAAAAATCACTTTCTTGATTTAAGTAGTCAGCATTTCGTGACTGCTCTTCAAAATAATCATCTAGACTTACAAGAGTATTAGCGTCAAATTCACGATAATATCTACGACTAGTTTTTGAGAAGTATATTACATTATAAATAATGTTCAGTTGATCATTTAATAACTCTATGGTTTGACTGTTTATTTCTGTTTGATGTATTAATGTTATGCCATTATAATTTAAAGTTAAACCGTTCAAAAACTCAATTAAGGTAGCAATATTTCTTTCAGTTTTAGAGTCAATTATTACCGCTAGTTGATAGTTATTATATTCTGCTGGAATAGAAGAAGTAATTATCTCTATAATTCTTTCATATTGACCTTCTAAATCTCCAACTCTTGGATTTATAATTAAGTTAAAATTTGCGTTGCGGTTTGATAATTCAGCTAAAGTAGATTTTAAAGTGCTTGAAGCTTTGACTGGTTCAATGATAGGCGAAATTTTACTTAATTTCTGCGGAAATAGTGCACATAATTCTCTTAAAGCAATTAATTCAAATTGCTTACCTCTTAAATATGGGAAATACATATTTTGCTGTTTTTATTAAGAAATGAGTTTAATTTTTCATACTCATTTTTCGAAAAATTCAATGTATAACAAATATGTTTTAGACTCTCTGGAATAGATTTTTCTTGGATTTTTTTTGGGTTAGAAATATTTCTTGATTTGAGTTTGTTAACCACCATTTTTTGAAATAATGAAACTTCAATCTTTTTTGCTAGGGCTAAACATTCTTTAAATATTCTTGTATTAGAAACTTCAGGCACAAAGTTGAAATATTCGTGAATTAACTCTAAATATTCTTGTTTTCTTAAGGTTTTAAATAATGTTTCATAACTAAAAGAAGCAACATTGCTTGTTGCTTCTTTTATGGTTTTTAAAGCGTTTCTTGATGTTAACTCAATAATTCCAATTGTAGTATTATCGTAAAGCTCAATTAATTTATTTAGGTGTTTTGAACTAGTTACAATATAAACTTTGTCTCCGAATTGACAATAATCTACAATTTGTTTATCTAACTTTTCAAGGTTATCAAGTTCTGTTTTTATTTCGTAAATTTTTGCTTCTCCATTTAACAAAACGAAATCTGCAATAGATTTACCTAAATTAAATTCATTTAAAGCAATTGTGTTTTTTAAACTATATTTCTTTAGAAGTAATTTATTTGTAAGTATGTTTTTATATACATATTCATTTTTATAATTTTTTAAAAGCGAATTGTAAATAACATTGATTATATCAAGGTTTGTTGTCGTATCTGAAATTGTAGTATGCTTTTTCAATTTGTAAAAAGTAGAATAGCAATTGTCTTCTCGCACAATCTTTTTAAAGTTAGATGGCGAAATTATTTGTGATAAACTACGTATTTTACTTATATCAGTTACTATTTCCATTTAAAACAAAGTTACAAATTTTAAATTATGATTTTCTAACGTCAATCTTAAATTTAATTCCGAGTATTCTTTAATTATTGCCAACGTTTGCATAACACAACTTGTTATGTTATGTTCATTTTGTTAATAGTATGAACTTAGTGATTTTATTATCATCATAAAAGTCTTAACATTAAAAATAGGCTTTCATAAACGGTGAAATTTTGGAGATAATTAAGCTACCTCTTGTACCAAATCAATAGCTGATTAATGGCCTCCAATGGCTTTACAATCACCTTGGATCCGAAGACCAATGGGTTTTCAAAAACCCGTTTGTCTTCCAAGTTAAAAATTTCCGTTTTACCTAGATAGGTTAGAAGAAAAACACAACAAAAAAGCTCAAAGAATCAGTTTTATGAATCTGTAAGTCTAGACTACTAGTGTTTCAAATTAAGGAGGAAAAGTGTCGTTCTTGACCCCAGTGCTCTGGTGTGCGTTAGTGCTATTTTATCTTCTTCCATTCAGTCATTCCATTTTGGTCTGCAGTAAATCCTGTGATATTGCCTTCATTGTTCCTGGTGAATTGAATCTGAGCTTTTACAGCTTTCGATTCCATTTTGTCTGTACCTATTATAGTCAGTTTAGTTCCAGTTCCTTTTGCCTCCGGAAAGTCTAGCACCAGAATATCATCGATCATAAAGATTTCAATACTTTTCGAATTTCCTTGAAGTTGGTAGGTTCCAAAATACTCTTCGAATTTGGCATACTCCAGTTGATTCCTATCTTCAATTTCCAATGGATTTCCAAGAACTACGCTGGCTAGATAATTAGCAACTTCTTCTGTTCTTTCCAGTGATTTATTTGATAATATGTATACGAACAAATATTGAGTGGGTAGATAAAGACCAGAACTAGTAAATCCGTAAAGGTTTCCTCCGTGTTGAATGGTTTTATTCCCTAATAAGTCTTTTATAAAAAATCCATAGCCGTACCCAGTTCCGATTCCGGAGGTCGTCTGTTTTTCTGTAATTAGACTTTCGACAACAAAATCAGTTAGAATTGTTTTGTTTTTTATTTCACGATTCCATACGAGTAAGTCATCAACTGTAGATACAATGGCTCCAGCTGCATAGGGAACTGATCCTACTATTTTGGGAGAAGAAATCAGCTTGCCTTGATATGATCGATATCCTTTTGCAATTCTCTTGGTCTTCATCTCATCATTGTACCATAAGCTTGTTGAACTCATCTCTAAGGGTTCAAAAAGATTCACCCTTAAGTACTCCTTGAGTGACATACCCGAGACGATCTCAATGACAACTCCAAGAAGAGGATAATTGGAATTACTATATTGAAATTTGGTGCCCGGTTCAAACTCTAATGGCTGGCTCTTATAATATGAAATAAGCTGCTCAGGAGTATGTTCTTGTGATAGCAAATGCATTTCTTCTTCATCTATGTCAAAGAATTCAGGAATTCCTGAGGTCTGAGATAGAAGATGATGAATGGTTACAGGGTACTTTTTCTGCGGGAAGTATTTGACATAGTTTTGAATTGGATCATCAAGTGAAACTTTCCCAAGTTCTATCAACTGAAGTATTGCCACAGAAGTGAATTGTTTTGTCATAGATCCTATCTGGAAAACCATATCTGTTTGGATTGGCTTCTTTTTTTTAAGATCAGCGAGACCAAAGGCTTCTTTGAAGATTATCTGATTGTTTTTCGATATCAGAATTACTGCTCCTGGCCTGTTTTCTGGGTATTCCTTTTCCAGAAAGGTCTTAATGGTTTTAGTTTGACTATCCTGAGACCAAAGGTGAAGGCTTAATGTGTTTGCTAATAATAGAATACAGATCAATCTTATGTTCATGAGTTTGTCGTTTTAGCGATTGATTTCAATTAAAGTGCCAACCATGACTAGAATCATCCTTATAAACCCTATTTAAACCTTCAGTAAAGGGTATATCTTTATTTAGAACCTTGTTTTTATTCTCATCTAAACTAACATTTTTATGTATTTTTTCCAAAGACTTTTTTATAGAAGATGAAGAATCACTTTGATTCCAATGGCCTATGGGTGTCTTAAGTTTCATTTCTATTGTATTTAAACAGTAGCAAGAAAAAACCTAATAAGATAACCCCGAAATATAACTTACAGGCCTAGTTTATAAATCTTTAAACCTAGAATAACAGTGTCTAAAATTAATAAGGAAAAGAGTTGTTTTTTACTTCAGTTCATTGTTATGCGCTTTCGTTATTAATGAAATTTTCAATAGCTTGAGATAATTCTTCTCCAGCTTTGATTTGTTCTTCATAAAGTGGAGTAAGAAAAGTAGTGTTAGTACCTCCTCTAAATAAAATATTCATAATAATTCCATGTCCAATATGTTCACAAAGTTGATCATCATATAATGAGATTTGTTTGGTAAGATCTTGGTGTGTTTTGGTATCAAGTTCTAACAATTTATACATAAACCCATTTTTATTTAATTCCAATTCTAACTCATTACACCATTTTAGCAAATCATTTTCTTGATTTTCAATATTATCTACCAACCTATAATAATTGTAAATTAAATCTTCAATATTAGAATCTTCAATCTTGCTTAAATTACCAGAATTTTAGAGCGATTCAAAAGCTGATCTATTAAAATTTAATGATATTTCTATAAGCAAACCAGAAATAGCATTCTGTATAGTTGCTTGGTCACTGAAATCCCTATTAATTAGCATTTCTGAAGCTTTTACGCATTGCGCAGAATTATTTATTCTAAACTCTAAAAGACTCTGAGCCATTTTCAAGTCTTGTTGTACATTCGATTCAATTTTTTTTAGATAGCTATTTATTGTTTTTATTTCGATTTGGTTTTCGTTCCAATTATTAATGCTTAAAGCAATTAAAATTCCAATAACGACAAGAAGAATTTCGCCACAGGCATAAATAAGATACTTGCTGAATTTATTTTCAGTCAGCATTTTTTGGCGAATTTTTCTGAAGAATTTTATCATTGGTTACTGGTTTGTCCCGATAGCTAACGGGATGAAGCACAACGTGATGTGTATGGTGTTCTGTCATCCTGAGGGTTGCTGTGCATCATACTAATCAATTGTGCTCTGTCTGGGCATCTTTAAAACTACTTAAAAGTAGTTTATTAATCTAGAAGGTGCAAGTCGCTTATGTACAGGGGTATGCCTTCGATTTTACTCAAGACAGGCTTTTTGAACCATTAGTAAGCTGCAAGGTTGCTATCCATGAGGTTACATCTGAAGAAAGCGAGACTACAATCTCGATAAATATCGAGACGGTACTGACCCTTTGGCTTCGCACAGGGTAAATTAAGCAGAGAATACATATAGGGGCATAAATGCATGGAGAAGAAGTATTGGGCATTCCGTCAAAGTTCACATATCGATCTTTGAAACGAAACTGGAAGCATTATGATAGTGAGATAAAAGCTATTGAAGCAAAGATTCTTTCTCTGGTAAAAGATGACCAGCAATAAGAGCTCACATTGCTAACTAGCGTAACAGTGATAGGCCAGAAGACAACTTTATTTTTAATCGTGGTTACTGTTGGGTTTTTCAAAGTTTAAAAATGTAGCACAACTTTGCAGTTATGTCGGCATCACGCCAACGATACGAGAGTCTGGGAGCATTTGACCGAAACAGGTGGCACCATCACTCCGAAAAAGCTTGCAGAGATCTTTATGAAAGAATAGTTTCCAAAGGAAAGAGTAAAAAACTAGCATTAACTGAGGTCTGTAATACCCTATTAAAACTAGCCTTCGCCATCGCCAAATCAAGTTTGATTTACGATGCTACCTATAGAAGTACTTTAGTGAGAAATTAATGAATTTTTACTTGTTTTCTACCACAGTACTTTGTTGAACTTAATACTTTTTTTATTTAGAATCTGAATTAGATATTTTTCCTAATTGCCACATCAAAATTCCTGCAGTGAGAAACATCCATATAGCATAAGCTCCAATTGGAATACCCATTTCTACATTATTTAATATAGACGTTGCAATGACGAGTGCTAAGGTCCCGTTTTGTATGCCGCTCTCAATTGTGATTGAAATGGTGTTTTTTAAATTTAATTTAAATAACCTAGCGGTGAGATACCCTAATCCCATAGTCGCGATATTAAGGACTAATGTCACTAATCCAGCTTCTTTCATTCCAGCTATTAGTTTATTAGCATTGGCAGCTAATACTGCGATAAAAACTAGTATAAAAATTACTGTTGAGGCTGTACGCATTGGTTTTTCCATTCGTTTCGCAAAACTGGTTTTGTGTTTACGAATGAGCATTCCTATCGAAATGGGAATAACAGTTATTCCCACTATTTGTAGTATAGTATCAATTATGGGTAATTTAATTGTAACATCTGTGTTACTACCAAAATACTCTAAAGCATAAGATAGAATAAATGGTATTGTCAAAATACTTATAAGGCTAGCAACAGCAGTTAAAGTGACCGATAATGCAATATTTCCTTTACAAACTTGAGTAATCAAATTACTAGTTGGACCACCAGGGCAACTTGCTAAAATCATTAATCCAACTGCCATTACTGGATTTAGATTAAAAGCTATAGCTAGTGAAAATCCAATAATAGGCAAAAAGATAAGTTGATTGGTAAGACCAATTAAAATGGCTCTGGGATATTTTATTACTCTAGTGAAATCTGAAATAATTAAAGTCATTCCCATTCCTAGCATAATTATGGCAAGAGCTAATGGCAAGAACACTTTACTTATAAGTTCGACTGCAGTCATCATATAATTGATTATTTAAAGTTCCTTGTTATCCTTTTAAGCCCAGGGGTTTGGCTTTAAAATGTGGCAGAATTTCTGTCTGCTTTTTGTCATCGGATAAAAAAGGTGAAAAAAAAAAGCCCGTATTTCTAACGAGTACGGACTGCCATATTTTATTCGCCGTTGCCTATTTCCTTTGCACGGAAAATCGATTCTTCTCTTTTAGCGCTGCCTCAGTCTAAGGCTAGACCGACCTCCATTACGACCTGCTCGTCGTTCTCGGACTCGACTTTTTTGGGCTCCGCCAGGAGGACCCGTTTGGGCTCGACTGCGGAGCCTTCTTCCTGGTCGTTGGAAGCATTTGCGAGCAGGACGTCCCGCACGGCGGCGGCCCTTGCCTGGCCCAGTGCCGCGAGATCGGCATCGGTGACGGGTTGCGCTGCGATCACCTCCTCGGCGAGATGGGCTCGATAGGCGACAGCGTCGAACTCTGAGCTACCTTTCGGATCCTCGTCCTGCTTGCTGGTAAAGCGCTCACGGATCTCGCTCAGGCTGGTTTCCGAGTAGGCGCTTGAGAAAATCGCCTCCATCGCGTCTTGCGTCGATTCCTCGGTCAGGTCCGGGGTCGAAACCTCTCTTCCCTTCTCGCGCAACCAAACGGCGAGCTGCTCGATGGCGCTTTGGCGCTTGAGTGCCAGGCCGTCCACATCCGGATCGAAGGGTCCAGCGAGTTCCAGTACCAGTTCCGGACGCTTCACGAGGGCCTTGCGCAGCAAGCCTACGCGCTGGCGTTGCGGCGGTGTCAGGTCGCTGCTGCCCGCTGGGTAAGCGATCCGTTGCAAGTCCTCTTCGCCAGCCCCAACTAGCCCCGCCAGAAAGCGGAACGGCGCGCTGACGATGCTGCCAATCGCGTCACTGATGGCGCTGCGAACCGCGCCGCCCAGGTGGAACTGCGGATCTCCGAGATCTCCCGTGACCGGGATATCCATCTCAATCACGCCCTCGCTGTCCTTGAGCAGAGAGACGGCAAGGCTGAGCGGCAGGTCCATTGCGTCCGGGCTCTCGACCTTCTCGCCCAGTTTCAGATCGTGTAATACTATCGTATTACTGCCCTTGAGCTTGCCGTCCGATAGGTGATAGCCAAGATCGAGGTCCATGCGGCCTTCCGCGATTCGGCGGCCGGCGAAGGCGATCGTGTACGGCGAATAGCCCTTCACCACTAGGTTGCGGAACGTTAGCGTGACGTCCGTGTCCCGTGTCGGTTGCCAGGCGTGGATCGTGCCCTCGATGCGCGCCAGGCCGTCCTCACCCACCTGACCTTCAAGCTGCACCTCAGCTGGAATTTGTGTATCTGAGGCCAGTGTGGAGACCTCGCCGTTCAGTTTGTGTATGTTCGTGGAGAAGGGCAGCGGCAGTGAATAATCCGTGAACTGGAGGCGACTATCGCCCAGGACAATGCCAGCGATGCTGATGCGTAATGGGGCGGCCTCTTCGCCGTTTTCCCCTTCGGGAGCGGGGGTTTCCCACTCAGCCTGCTCCACCAGTAGGCGCTTGAAATTCGTGGTCTGATCCTCGTGGATGATAACCCGGCCGGATCCGCCCTCGATGGACACACTCGAAGTCTCGAAGCTACGCTTTGCTATGCTCAGGTCGAGCTGCTCGATATCCATCGCTTGCCAGCCTACCACCGGTTCGGTGTCGTCTGGATCCAAGGGCGCGAGGCTGAGCCCCTCCACGCCTGCACTTCCATGATAGGCCAGAGGCTCATCGCCGCTGACGGACAGTCGTCCGTCGAGGCTTAGGTTCCCACCCTTGATTGCCAGCCGCGCGAATTGTTGCAGGTAAGGCTCGGCTGTGCTTAGGGCTAGCGCCTCCACGCGCAGACCGCCGTTGATCTCGAATGCCGGCGACACCTGCATTTCGCCGTCGAACGAAAAGGATCCGCCCTCCTTGAGCTTCCCGGCGAAATGGATTGGGAACTCGGTGTTCTCATGCAGGGCGGCATCATTCATCGATAGAGAAAATTTTTGCACTTCGATAGTGGAGGTTGTACTTGAAGGGTCGGAAGCGGTGGTCAGGTGATCCGCAAAGCGGAGCGTTCCCTCCACAACCTCTAAATCCCGGATCACCGTTGCCGGCATCCCTTCTTCGCCGGTCGCTTCTGGCTCGCCAGAGGCGTCATCCTTTAGACGGGAGAAGCGCGACTCGCCCGAGGCGAAACGTTCCTCCTGAATCACCAGACCTTCGAGGCGTACCTGCTGGAAAATCCACGCTTGGTCGATGAGGCTGACCAACGTGAAGTTGACGAACAGCCGGTCGAAGATGGCGAGCTCGTGACCGTCGGGATCCGAGAGCGTGAAATCGGTTACTTCCAGGGAGAACGTGTAGGGATTGAAATCGATATCGCCGATGAGAAGCTCGCGACCAAGGACCTCTCGGACCTTGTTTTCAGCGATAGAACCGGCGAGCCACGGCACCAAAAAAAAACCCATGAGCGTGTACAACGCGACGGCCAACAGCACCCAGAGGCCTAACCGGCGCACATTGATCCAATGGTGGCTCAGGTAGCCCCGTAGGAGCGATAGGAAGCGACTACTCATGGTGCGGGGTAATATTAGCGGTCACACCCGTGTCAACTTCTGCATACAATCTGATAAAATCACTCCAAACCGGTTTCCTTCCAGGTCTTTTGTTTAAAAGGATTTCATTATTCATTTTTTCTGAATTTAATATGATTTTCTTTATGTAGGGCTTGCTGATTTTCTAAGATAATTATTTTAAGCTATTGTTTTATAGGCATTTAGGTGTTAAAAGCATTCAATATTTGTTGTATAACTGCACTATTTGTTGTAAATTACTGTATAAATCCTTG
>Ga0307978_1002767_pt1 | contig 12191 bp, 15 predicted proteins | sample OrgLakmetage1056_FD_203151 | JGI IMG/M metagenome (GOLD analysis project Ga0307978, IMG submission 203151) | Saline water microbial communities from Organic Lake, Antarctica - #1056 | ecosystem: Environmental > Aquatic > Non-marine Saline and Alkaline > Saline | place: Antarctica: Organic Lake...
GTACAATTTTTACGGCTCCAAAATGACAATGATTATCAACGGGAGACACTATGAGCAGGCCACGTACACCGACGAAGATTCTTGACGCTCGCGGATCGTTCAAGACGCACCCAGAGCGCAAGCGCGACGGAGAGCCAGAGGTTACAACACCGCTAGGTTCTGCGCCTGATCGCCTGAGTGAGCTTGAGCGTGTTGCGTGGGGCGAGGTTGCGACTTACTCGCCCCCTGGTGTTCTAACGTCTGCCGATAGGTTGCACGTTGAGGAACTTTGCATATTGCTGGCGCTGTCGTGGGCAGAGCGTGAAAACATGCAGACAAGCTCACGTTCTTTGCTTAACAAGATGATGGGTCAGTTAGGAATGAATCCATCGGATCGCTCACGGCTATCTATTGAGAAGCCAAAAGATGCCAGCCCGTTTGACAAGTTCCATTGATTGCTTGATTAAGTAGCGACCAATGGTCTATAGTGGAATTGCGGCATAGGTCGCGCAACTCAAATCTACGGCTTCAGCCGAGGAGTATTAGAAATGATAAACACTATCAAGGTAAGGATTACAGGCACCCGTCCGCTGTTGATGCATAGCGATAAGTTTGCAGACCCATTAAACCCTTTGACCAAGGCCCACAAGGTTTTGACTGGGAAGCGAAAAAAGACGGACGATGACCACGAGGCTATAGCAAAAAGCGAGTGGCTGGGTGGTCTTTACATTGATGACAAAGGCCCGTATCTGCCGGGCGTCAACATTGAGGCGGCAATGATTGGCGGCGGCAAGCTATCCAAGCTCGGGACGCAATTAAAGCGATCTGTTGAGATACTGGACGAAAAGTGTTCTCTTAAATACGATGGCCCGAAAAGCCCAGAAAAGCTGTGGGATAGCGGATTCTACGATGCTCGAAGCGTGAAAGTAGGGCAAGCCAGAATTATGCGTTACCGCCCCCTATTCACGAAGTGGGCGGCAGATTGCGATATAGCCTTCGACCCAGAAAGCATTGACATGGCGCAAGTATTACAGTGCCTTGAGGATGGAGGCCAATATTGCGGTATTGGTGATTACCGTCCAAAGTTTGGCCGTTTCTCAGTTGAAGTCATCAAGTGACGCACACTAGTTGGCTCGATAGGGCGGCGCGTCTTTACGACGAAGGCGGTCATAAAGACGGCGACATTTTGTCGCATGAGTGGATCAAGTACGCGATAGACATACCAGAGCCAAAAAGCCTTCAGGATGTAGATCGCATCCAGTGGGTTATGTTGACGCGTATGGACGCCTTCCGTGACTGGCTTTTGACGGAGCGCAAAACCGCACTGCAGTCAGTTCGCGGCGAGGGTTATTGGATAGTGCCGCCTAGTGAGCAGGCTAGGGTCGCTGCTGTTGATTGCATGAAGCAAGTTAAGAGGGGTTTGAGAAACGCTGACAAGGTTTTGACGCACGTCAGGCTTGCTGAAATGGATGATGACGCTAGGCGTCGGCACACAGATACACAGATACGCATCTCTGGCATAGGCCAGATGATGAAAAGGCAGCGCAGGGATGTGTTTTCGCTGTTCAAACCGGAATAGTTTTGGCGCGGAGAGGCAAGGCACGGCGCGGCGAGGCGTGGCGAGGCCTGGCGTGGCATGGCAAGGGCTACAAAGTAGCGGTCTGATCATTCACTGAGTGGTCTTTCCGGTGCTAAAAAGCGCCATAAGGCATGGCAAGGCTAGGCACGGCAAGGCTAGGCACGGCACGGCGCGGCTTGGCAAGGCAAGGGCGGTAATCCGCACAATCAAATTTATGAGGCTAAAATGACACCAGAAGCGGTTAAGGCTATGCGAGAAAGTGCTGGGCTATCAATAGCTCAAGCTGCTCGCTGCGTCCAGATTGCTGATAGGTCATGGCAAAGGTATGAGTCCGGCGATAGAGAGATACCTCCGGGTATTATAGAGTTGTTCTGTATCAAAAACGGCATTGAATACCCGCCAAAGTAAAACAACAAAGTACAAGTAACCCGCCTAGTGCGGGTTTTTTTATGGGTGAGGATTACGCATGCCGCAGGAAAGTTCCATCGACTCCTACGCTCGCAGCGTAGTTGATGGCGAGATTCTTGCCGGCGAGTTTGTCCGTTTAGCTTGTCAAAGACATTTAAATGATCTGTCGCGTGATTTCGCTTATGAGTTCAGTGATGATCGAGCGCAGCAGGCAATAGAGTTTATTGAAATGCTGCCCCACACTAAAGGCAAGTGGGCGGCACAACGCGAGTCGCTGAAGCTGTCACCCTGGCAGTGTTTTGCAATTGGCTGCATCTTTGGATGGGTTCGCAAGTCGGACGGTATGCGCCGATTCCGCGAGGCCTATCTTGAGGTTCCCAGAAAAAACGGAAAGTCTGTGCTAGCCGCAGGCGTGGCGCTGTATTGTCTTGTGCTGGGTGGTGAATACGGGGCAGAGGTTTACTCGGGCGCCACGACAGAAAAGCAGGCGTGGGAGGTTTTCAGACCCGCAAAGATAATGGCTAATAGGCTTGAGGGGTTCAAAGATCACTTTGGCCTTGAGGTAAACGCTTCAAACATTCTGAGGCTTGATGACTTTTCCCGATTTGAGCCGATCATCGGCAACCCGGGCGACGGATCATCTCCTAGTTGCGCGATTGTTGACGAGTACCACGAGCACAAGACCCCCGACCTGTATGACACGATGATGACCGGCATGGGTTCCCGTGAGCAACCTTTAATGTTCATCATCACCACAGCAGGGTCCAACATGGGCGGGCCTTGTTACGAGAAGCGCTCAGAAGTCCAAAAGATTCTATCGGGCGTTTTCGAGGATGATCGCACGTTTGGGATTATCTACGGTCTGGACGATGGCGACGACTTTACGCACCCTGATTCATGGAAGAAAGCAAACCCCAATTTTGGGGTATCTATGACGGAGGATTACCTGTCGGCACAGGTGGCGTCTGCACTACGCAGCCCATCTCGTCAAAACAGCGTCAAGACTAAGCACTTCAATATATGGGTCGGGGCGCGATCCGCTTGGCTAAATATGGAGCATTGGGCAAGACAGGGTGACGCGTCACTCGATCCCGCGAACTTCGCTGACTGCAAGTCGTGGGTCGGCTTGGACCTTGCCACAAAGCTAGACATTGCTGCGCGGATGTCATTGTTCACCGATCTAGTTGATGGACAAACGCATTACTACCTGTTTCCGCATTTTTACTTGCCCGAGGACGCCTTATTGTCCAGCAAGAACGCGAAGGTATACAGCGGATGGGCGGAGGCTGGGCACATTCAGCTAATGGACGGCGCAGAGATTGATTTTCAGCAAATCGAAGATGATGTGCTGTCGCTACCTGATAAGCAGAGAGTAGTGGAGCTTGTTTACGATCCGTGGCAGGCCACACAGCTAGCGCAGGCGGTACGCGCTGAAGGCGTCGAGGCTGTGGAGTATCGCAACACAGTCGGCAATATGTCGCCACCAATGCGAGAGTTCGAGGCGGCGCTTGCGTCGGGCAGACTGCACCATCCAGACAACCCTGTGTTCAACTGGATGGCATCAAATGTGGTGGCTAAAGAAGACGCAAAAGACAATATATTTCCGCGCAAGGACATTCCAGAAAACAAAATAGATGGCGTGGTTGCCGCGCTATTTGCGATGGGCAGGGCGATGCACGAAGTGCCCGAGGCGATCTCGCCTTGGGAGTCTGACGGTTTTTCAATTCTAGGATAATGGACTATGACTGAAGCAGATCGCGGAAACATCGCGGAGATCCGTTCGTCCCTAGAAAACCCCGATAACCCCATAACCTACTCTCGATTGGTAGATATTTTGGGCGCTAATGCGCTCAGTTCATCGGGCGTGAATGTCACGGTTGAAAACGCGATGGGCGTCCCTGCGATATGGGCAGGCGTCAATTTTATCTCTGGCACCATCGCAGGCTTGCCGCTGAAACTGTACCGCAAGGCGTCTGGTGGGCGTCAGGAGATCGGCACAACCCGTCTAGCTCACATACTTCACGACAACGTGAACGAGGAGATGAGCAGCTTCGCATGGCGCAAATATGCTTTTGAGCGACTGTTGACGAATGGCCGCAGCTTTACGCTGATCGTAAGGGGTGAGCGTGAGCCGGTGCGGTATTTGTGGCCTATCCCCAATGAGCAAATGACCGTCCGAAAGACTGAGGATGGGCGCAAGGAATACAAGATCACTAAGGGGATGCACAAAGGAACCTATCCTGCGCGCGATGTTATTGATCTTTGCTTTGCTATGGCTGAAAACGGCCTAGATCACTATTCACCGATTGTCCGAAACAAGGACACGATAGGGCTGGCCATTGCTGCCACGCAGTGGGGCTCCAAGATGTTCCAGAATGGAGGCGTGCCGCCCTTCGTTCTCACGGGTACGTTTAAATCTGCTGGGGCTTTGGCTAGGTCACAAGATGACCTTGAGGAAGCGGTACGCAGGGCATCAAAGGATGATCGGCTTGCGCTGTCGCTCCCTGATGGTCACACCATCAGCCCTATCGGGATTGACCCCGAAAAAATGCAGCTTGTGGAGCTCAAAAAATTCCTGATTGAGGAGGTAGCGCGGATTTATTCGCTGCCGCCTACGTTCTTGCAAGACCTATCACACGGAACATTCTCTAACACCGAACAACAAGACCTGCACTTCGTTAAACACACCATCAAACGATGGGTAGAACAGTTTGAGCAGGAGCTAAACCTAAAGCTGTTTGGCTGGAACAGTCACAGCCGATACGTTGAGTTTAATCTTGACGGCCTACTGCGTGGCGACTTTAAGACGCGCATGGACGGATACGCGCAAGGTATACAGAACGCACTCATTACGCCGAATGAAGCGCGCCGACGGGAGAATATGCCCGACCAGCCAAACGGCGACAATCTACTTATCCAGGGTGCTACGGTGCCGCTGGGCTCACAGCAGGAAACCGAGGAAGCCCCCAATGAAGGAGACTGAAATCAGGGCGGGTCAGCCCGCAGAGATACGGATAGACGATGGGCCTGTGCGGGTATCGGGTCATGCTGCTGTTTTTAATGAGCGGGCAGACATTGGCGGGCTTTTCTTTGAGCAGATCGCCCCTGGTGCGTTTGCTGATGCGGTTGGCCGAGATGATGTAGTTTTTCTTGTGAATCATGCCGGTCTTCCGCTAGCTCGCACGCGGTCAGGCACGTTGACTATCCGCGAGGATGATCGCGGCTTGTACATGGAGACAGAGCTGGATGCCGATGATCCAGACGTTAGGGCTATTACTACAAAGATGGCGCGAGGCGACTTAGACAAGATGAGTTTCGCGTTTATCGCCGAGGTTGCTGAGTGGGATGATTCTGGTGATATACCCATCAGGACAATCAAACAGGCGTCGTTGTTTGATGTGTCTATCGTGACAAATCCAGCTTACAGCGGCACAGATATTGGCTTGAGATCATTGCAAGCGTATCGAAAATCCCACCAACCACGGAATCAAAACATGCGACTGAAGCGGGCGCTTAGCGCATCGATGTCGCGCCGGATTGTCTAGCGATTCCCGCTGGCAATGCCCTAATCAGCCCTTGGGCAAGGCAACGTAAGGAGAGTCATTATGACTTTAGCTGAGATTAAGAAGCAGCGGGAGCGCATGGGCGAACTCGCAACCGAGGCACGTAATGTGCTGGACACTATTACGCCCGAGATGGATTCGTCTGCATCCGCAGAAATTGAGGGCCGTTTCGATCAGATGATGTCCGACCACGACGCACTGCAGTCGCGTGTTGAGCGCGAAGAGCGCTTACTTGCTATTGAGCAGCGCGGGATGCCCACGGGCGCGAGCGATGAGGAGGCCGAAGAATCACGCGGCGAAGATCGGCAGAAGGTTGCCGATTACCGTGAGGTCTTTTCTAAGGCTGTCCGCTTCGGTGTTGGCACGCTGTCTGGTGCTGAGTCTGAGGTTCTGCGTAATAACCGCGCCGACCTTCCTGCCGAGCTTCGCGCGCAGTCCGTTGGCACTGATTCGGCGGGTGGCTACACCGTACCCGAGGGCTTCTCTTACGAAATCGACAAAGCGCTGGCGATGTGGGGTCCGATGTGGGACGCGACCATCGTACGAGAGCTTGTAACGTCGACGGGTAATCGGCTGCCTTGGCCTACGGTTGATGACACGGCCAAGACGGGCGCTATCAAGGCTGAGAACGCTGCGGCAACGGACGATGGCGGAAGCGATGTCGTGTTTGGCGAGAAGCAGCTTGATGCTTACGTCTATGACACCGAGGTTGTCCGCATTCCGATGGAGTTGCTGCAAGATTCGGCGTTTGACATGGAGTCAACTTTGACAGAGCTTTTTGGCGAGCGTCTTGGGCGCACCGCTAACACGGCCCTAACCACGGGCACGGGGTCCAGCCAGCCGAACGGCATTGCAACAGCGGCAGGAACGGGCGTAACTGCGGCAGGTACGGCGGCGATAACATCGGACGAGATCATCGATCTTCTGCACTCCGTTGATCCAGCCTACCGTATGTCTCCGCGCTGTCGTTTCATGTTCAACGACACAACGTGCGCCACTATCCGCAAGCTGAAGGATGGCGACGGCAACTATCTGTGGCAGATGGGTGACATTCGCAACGGTGAGCCTGCAACCATCCTGGGCCATGCTTACAGCATCAACCAGGCGATGGCAGACCTAGGCGCGTCAGCAAAGCCAATCATCTTTGGCGACTTCGGGCGCTACGTTGTGCGTAAGGTTCGAGACTTCAGTGTTCTGACGTTGCGCGAGCGTTATGCCGAGAACTTCCAGGTAGGCATGATCGGCTTTAAGCGTTTCGACGGTGAGCTGCTGAACGCCAGCGCCGTTAAAGCGCTTGTAAACGCTGAATCTTGATTGGTTGCCCCCTTCGGGGGGCTTTTCACTGAGGTTTTAAGATGGACGTTAAGTTGATTGTAAGTCGCGGCGGTAAAGGTTTTGTGCAAAACGCGGGCGATGTTGTATCGGTTACGCCTGAAGAGGCGAAGCGCATGATTGCTGCACAGCAGGCGGTGTCTGTTGAGAAGGCAGTTAAGCGCGCTAGGGTAGAGACGGCAAGCAAGTGATTGTAAATCGCGTGACAGCACCAGCGCAGATTCCTGTGTCTCTGGCTGAGTGCAAGCGTGACCTGCGCATTCTGGACTCAGACGAAGACAGCTACATCACCGAGTTGATTGCTGAGGCGGTTGATTACGTTGACGGTTATCAGGGTTTGCTGGGCCACGCACTTATAACGCAGTCGTGGGCGTTTACAATGCCCTGTTTTATGGACAAGGTGCGGCTACCATTTGCGCCGATGATAAGCCTGTCCTCGATCCAGTATTACGACGGTGACAATGCAAGTCAGTCACTAAGCACAGATTTTTATACTCTTGTCGGTGGTTCTAACAATGCATTTCTTGAGGCAGTAGATGGCACGCCACTGCCGGGCACTTGGGACCGTGATGATGCGGTCACGTTGACGTTGTCAGCGGGCTATGGGCCTAATCCTTCCGATGTTCCTGCCAGCATACGCAGGGCCATTCGGTTGCTTGTGTCGCACTGGTTTGAGCAGCCCGCGCCTACGGTGTCGGGATCTATTAACACGGTGCCCAATAGCTTTGACGATCTTATAGCCGTGCATCGTCGCGGATTTGTAGGCTGATTGTGCTGCTTAACTACAAGATCAGCATAGAGCGCAAGGTCCAGGTACAGGCAGCTGACGGGTCACTGACTACCACTAGGACTGTTGTTGCAACAACGTATGCAGGCGTCAAGCCAAAGCGTGGCAGCGAGCGCAGCCAGTCGAATCAAACAGAGTCACCGGCTGACTACGAGTTTCATCTACGCAGGAACGGCAGTATACAGGCCGATGATGTGATTATCTGGAATGGTAGTGAGTGGAATATCCGCTTCATTTCAGATGATGGCCCGAGGGCTTTGTATATGATGATCGAAGCAGAGCGGGGTGTCGCTGTATGACATCTCGCAGAGGCTTTAGCGGCGTTACGCCGTTGCGTCGAAAGCTACGGAGCATGGACTATCTGACTTCTCGCGGCGTTATGGTCGAGATTCGGGCGGGCGCAGAGGCAATCGAGCGGGATATGATCGGTGGCGCGCCCATCGACGAGGGCGATTTAGCGCGATCTATCGCCCACAAACTAGGCCGCGACGGGTTTACTGCCGTCATTGGCCCTGGCGCCGATAATGCCACGATCATGAAGTCTGGACTTGGCGACGTTGCATCAAAGTTCACTAAGGGCGGCGAGCTCACTAGCGTGACAATCCGCAATAAAGAGGCGCGAGTTAATTTGTTCAAGGCGCTGTGGGCTGAATTCGGCACGAAAGACCACGGCGGCACTTCCGCTCGCCCATTCATACAACCAGCCTACGACGCGAACAAGGACCAAATCTCGCGCCGGACGAAAGCGGCGGTGATCAAGGCGCTCAAGGATGCCGCCCGTGGCTGATCCAGCTTATGCGTTACACAAGGCGCTTTTAGCGGCAATCAAGTCGGCGGTCGATTGCGATGTATGGGACGCAGTGCCGCAGGGGTCTGCTTACCCGTATGTGACCATTGATTCAATTATGTCTTCGCCTGATGAGTTTCTAACGCTTCAGAGTGAGACGCGCTTTATATATCTTGGGGTTTGGTCCCGTCAGTATGGGCAGGCTGAGGTTATTCAAATAATGAGCCAGATACGGGATTCGCTGCACGAGCAGCCTCTAGCCCTCGAATCTGGCTCGGTGGTTTCTGTGCGTGTTGAGCGTCAGAGAACGGTGCGTGAGTCCGACAACCTCACATACATGGGCAATGTAACCTTGAGGGTTATAACCCAGCACTGAGGCTTCGCGCCTCTTAATCTTTGTTTTTAATTATGCCCTTGAATGGGTAGGAGATAGTTATGGGAATTCAAACAGGCGCGAATGTCGAGGTAAGCATCGGCAGCACGGGCATTGCACATACTGAGTCCGGATACGAAGCCGACACATTCGTGTTGATCGGAGGGGTTGAGTCTATTTCAGAGTTTGGCGACACGGCGGCATCGGTGACGTTCACTGGACTGTCCGATGGTCGAACGCAGAAGCTCAAAGGGTCGCGTGATGCTGGAAATATGACGATCAGCATGGGCTTTATTGGCGGGGACGATGGACAGGAGGATCTTGCTGACGCAGAAGCCGACAACACCAGCGCAAACTACTCTTTTAAAGTAGAGTTTTCCGACGGAGAGATCCGTTATTTCGCTGGGCAGGTTGGGTCGGTTGTTGAGTCCATCGGCGGGGCTGACAATGTTTTGATGCTGAATTGCGAAGTTCGCATTAACACATCAATCATCAAGATTGCCGCGCCTTAATTGACGGGGCCTCGGCCCCTGGAGTCTGTAAATGTCACGAGTAAGTAACGGCGTCATGGATGTAGAGATAAACGGTAATGACTACCGATTAAAGGCCACTGTTGCAGCCATTGAGTCTATTGAACAAAAGTTCAGCGGGGGAATGGCGGCGGCTGCGCAGGCCTGCATGCAAATCAGCTTTTCCAATGCGACATTCATCATAGCTAAGGGCGCAAACCTCAACAAGGACCAGCAAAAGCAACTAAAGACCGACATTGTGGCCGACGGCATTGAAGCCGCAGCCACGATTGCGGCTGAGTATATTGCCATGCTGATGAATCCAAACGCTGAGGAAGAAAGCGAGGACGAGCCAGCGGGGGAGCTTTAGCCCCTGGGGAGTTTGCCGAGCGGCTGTTTAGGATCGGGACCGGCTGGCTCGGCTGGACTCCCGATATCGTCCTAAATACCCCGATCCCTCAGCTGCTTCTTGCCTTTCAGGGGCGCATAGAGTTTGAGCAGCAAACAAACCCCTTCGCAGCAAAGCCCAAGCCAAAAGAAAAGCCCGCCTTAGCTGACCAGCGCGCACTGTTTCAGCGCCGTCGGCTGGATGCCATTAACGCCCGCAAATTTAAGGATAAGCAATGAGCAATGCTATAGAGAGCCTGCTAGTCCGTATTGATGGGACTATGGACGGCTTGCGCAAGACTCTGGGCGATGCTGATACGGCGGTCGGCAGGACCGATAAGTCTATCGGGTCCAAGCTGTCGAAAATGCAGGACAGGTTTGCGAAGACGGCTAAAAGTGCGGCGCTGTTTGGAGCTGGTGCGGCGGCGGCTGGCGTTGCGATAACGGCGAAACTGGTAACGGCTGGGCTTGCTTCGGCTGACTCGTTGGCTAAGGTGTCTGCCCGGCTTGGCATTGCTACAGAAGATCTGGCGTCTCTCAGATTTGCAGCAGAGCAGACGGGCGTAGCTACGTCTACGCTTGACATGGCTTTGCAGCGCATGACCCGTAGAGTGGCTGAGGCGGCGCAAGGGACGGGGGAGGCTAGGGGGGCACTGGATGAGCTTGGGCTGTCGGCCACTGAGCTGAACGAGCTGTCGCCGGATCAAACGTTCAGGCGCATTACTGAGTCGATGGGCGGCGTCGCCAATCAGTCGGACAAAGTCCGACTGGCTATGAAGCTGTTCGATTCTGAGGGCGTGTCGCTCGTTCAGACGATGGCGGCGGGCACGGCTGGACTAGACAAGTTCGCGGAAGAGGCGCGGATTGCTGGGCTCACGCTCAGCCAGTTTGATGTTGCGAAAGTTGAGGCCGCGAATGACTCGATGAATAGGGTTAAAACGCTTGTTTCGGGCTTATCTCAGCAGCTTGCGGTCAGGTTCGCGCCAGTTCTTGAGGCCGTTGCAAATCGCTTTTTTGGTATTGCCCAAGAAGTCGATGGGGTAGGGAAGGCGGCAGACAACACCTTTAGCTTTATGACCAAGAGCGTTGGTTTTGTGGCAGACGCGGTAAAAGGCTTGGGCATTGTTTTCAAGGCACTGCTATTGCCGGTGAAGGCGTTTGGTGTCGGGGCGCTGATTACGCTTGGCGAGGTGCTAAAGGGCGCGACAGAGTTGGGTAACGTCTTGCTGCCTAAAGGGATGGAGATGGACTACGACAGCTCCGCGTTTGCGGTCTTTGTCTCCGACCTGGAGCGCGACGTGACTGATACTTATAACAGTCTCCGCGATGACGTTCTATATCGTGCGTGGCCTTCTGACTCTATCGAAAACTGGGTGTCAACCGTCAGCAGTGAGTTTAATTTTGCGGCTATTGAGGTAGGAAAGGCAAACGACACCATGCAAGAATCAATCTCTGGCACTGGCGAGGTTGCTGCGGAGGTTGCTAGCAAGCTAGAAAGCGATTGGGATAGGGCGCTGCAGGGCACGTTCGAGCGTATTGATGCCTCATTCGCTGAAGCATGGAAAGGCGCTTTTGATTCATTCTCAGACTTTGCCAGCGGCATCAAAGATGCACTCAAGAACCTACTTGCTGAGATGGCTCACCTTGCCATCACGAAGCCCATACTTTTGAGCATGGGGGCGTCGATGGGTATCGGCTCAGTGTCTTCAGCGGCGAGTGCTGCTGGCGGCGCGTTATCTGGCGGAGCGAGTGCTGCGGGCGGCGCGTCTACTGGCTTGGGCGGCGTCCCCCTAGGAATGCTCGGCACAAGGGGCTTTCTCGGCGCTCAGTCGGGCATTATGTCAATGCTCCCTGGGTCTATGCAGTCGGGTGCAGCTAGTATTTTCGGAAGAATGAACGGGAATATACAGGCGTCTGGCGAATTGCTGGGCGGCGGGTTTGGTACGGGCATGCTCGCCAACGCAGGCGCAGGCGTTCTCGGCGGTATGGCGGGTAACGCGGTATTCGGGCAAACATCTGGCATCGGCTCAACACTGGGCGGCCTTGCCGGCACGATGATCCCGATCCCGATACTAGGGACGGCCATCGGCAGCTTTTTAGGTGCTGGTCTTGAGTCCATCATAGGCAACAGCCAGCCTTCAGATATGACCGGAACCGCAGCGCTTAATCTTTCAGACGGCGGCATCAGTATTGGCGGTCTGGGTGGTCAAAAGTTTAGCCAGGAGAACCGGGACGCGGCGGCATCCTTGGCAGAGCAGTTGTCTGCCTTTTCTCAGTCTATTGGAGGATCATCTGGGGCGCTGAGTATTGGCGTGGGCTCTCGTGATGGATTAAGGCTTAACGGTAAGGACTACGGCAGCGATATTGATGGATTTCTTGACACGGCATTTCGTCAGATAATCGACAGCGCTAACGGTTTGGAGCCACTGATTAAACGACTGGCCCAGTCATTTCAGGGCGCTTCCGAGGATCTGCCCGCGTTTATCA
>Ga0307978_1002770_pt1 | contig 12187 bp, 11 predicted proteins | sample OrgLakmetage1056_FD_203151 | JGI IMG/M metagenome (GOLD analysis project Ga0307978, IMG submission 203151) | Saline water microbial communities from Organic Lake, Antarctica - #1056 | ecosystem: Environmental > Aquatic > Non-marine Saline and Alkaline > Saline | place: Antarctica: Organic Lake...
GGAAGAATTGCGAGTCCGAACAACTATGAAAGTGTGCTATGATGACTTCGACCTCTCAATCTATGATATGAGCAAGAAGGGGCCGTGATTCTTTTTTGGAAAGCAGAATGGATTCTCAGGTTCTCAGGACGAGAAAAGGGGGACCTCGCCCTTTCTGGTGCGCGCCAAAGAACGGATGACGCGACGAACGGCTTTATTCCCGAACAAATCTCGACAAATGTCAAACAAGGCAAATGCGGGATCACAAAGACGACCCGTTGGTGCAATTAGATTGAAAATCTGAGCTTCAGGAGACGAGTCAAGCCCATTTTGTGAAGGGAGCAAAACTTCAAGACGCATATCTTGAAAAAAAGGGGCAATGCCTTACAGAACAATCAATCTTTCGACCCTGACCACGAATCCAACGCTGGTTTTTCAAACAATAGTTGCGCCAATGAGTGCATTGAACACCACCCAAAGGATAACCGTAACGAGCAAATAATCGGACACCATGGCCATCTTACCTTGATCGGCATGTACGGTATTCCGGACAGTTTTTTGTAAATGTTCTGGTATTTGACTTGAATACCTCGGCAACAAAGCACACCAGAAACCGACCTCGGAGCGGAAAATGACCCGTAGAATTTCCTACGGGCCCTACAGATCACCCGCCCACAGCCACGCAACCACCCAAAAAAGGCAAAACGGCCGTTCACGGGACACCGACCACCCAAAGAAGACACACATTTCGGGGTGAGGTGGTGGAAGTCTACGGTAGCAAGCCTACGACAGCCTACGCCCGTGCAATGTGGCGTGAAGCGAAAAGAACATGTAGACCGGGTCCAAATCTTTCGCACTCTAGATTTTTTTTTTCTTCCCCACCTGTTTGCGAACGCTGTGGATCTGTTCCCGCCTGCCTCCTGCCAAAATTCTCGAGGACGACGTAAGCACTGACGTCACAACGTTAGACGTATTCATGAAAAGTCGTAGCGACATCAACGCTAGAAACGGACATTTAGTAGTTGCAGCGGCTCGCTCTTGCTCTTGCTTGTCTCCGCCCGTCGTTGCGTTTCGATGCTTAGCAGTAGATAATGAGTTATCAAAATATAACAATCAACAATCGACCATGGCGACCATGAAGAGGACGAATAATTGGGCTCCTCTCCTAATTCTGTCAGGATTTCTCCTAGTACGCGTCTCGGTGTCTACAATAGAAGTAGCAGCGGCTACCTCGCGCACCTCTCCTTCGAATAATGAGTGTCGGAGCAACTCGAATGCCATTGCTCCTCCGGAACAAACAACATCCGCATCCGACAGATTCGGATCCAACACCAGTTCCACAGCGATTGCCGTTCTTGAAGACATTCTCGCAGACGACTACGACAGGCTCGACCCTACCGTTCTCACTAACAGTGTCGCAGTTCTCAAGGAGCGCGGAGCGCATCGATGCTGGCACAAGCACTCGACCTTTCTCGAGCACTTGCTGGGCGTGCACAATATTTTGCGGCTATGGCAGCAAGGCGCAACAATTGGTCGCGTTGGACTATTTCATTCGGCCTACAGTAATTCGTATGTCAATCTAGCCTTGTTTGATCCTGCACGAGAACGAGACTCCATGAAGGCTTTAATAGGAGAACCGGCCGAAGACTTGGTGCACTTGTTTTGTATTATTGATCGGCAGCAAGTTGTCGTCAATACTTTGCTGAAACAAGGATTCATTCCCGAAGCAGGACTATCTGTTCCTCATCTACGAGACTCTAGCCAACAAGTGTACTTGTCTCCCGAAACACTGCGAATGCTGGCTGTCTTTACCATGGCGGACATTGCCGATCAATACTTTGGATGGCAAGACGAGCTCTTTGGTGGAGGCGGAACGTCTGGATCCATGATAATTCCGGGGCAAGATTCGGAGGCGCGTCATGATGCAACGGCTATTTGGCCGGGTCCCTCCAAACCAGGCTTGTGGATGAGCTATGTTTCGCAATTGGCAGCCGTGGCGCGCACCTTTTCTCCCGAATGGCGAAGTACACCAACCGAGGAGCAGGTAGTAGATGTGCCACCCGTCTTTGCTAGCGGAACTGCAACCTTGTCTGTAGAGGACGAATCTACTGCGAGAGATCTGTATTGGAGCGTCGTCATGGGCCAAGTGAGTGACAGCGACCATGCTATCGATACGTTGCAACGCTGTATCGACAAAAATCCATGGGCGTTTGAACCAAAAGTCATGCTGGCCCAGAAAATGATTCATCGCAACGACTTTGACGGTGCTTTGGAGGCAGCGAGACAAGCGCTGAACCTGCAGCACCAATGGGGGACAGCTTGGGACAAACGACTCTCCTTTGCAGCCTGGGTGGCCTGGACGCGTGTCTTGTTGCAGCGCGCAGAGGACCGACAACCGTGGCCCGATAACAGTTGGGACGTGAACAATCTGGGTTTGGTTCGATGATACCTTCGCTCTCCCGACAGATTAAGCCGTCGATCCTTTCTGTAACATTAATTGATACGCTAATAAAGAATTTGCGACCTCTAATTACAGCAGGTGTTATCTAGTAGACTACTCGGACAGAACCTCAATCGCGAAAGGGCCCTACAACATGTTCTCATCATCATTGCGCTGCCTGTTTCTTGTCGTCCTCTTCCTCTTCGTCGCTACTTTCTTTTGTCTTCGAGTTTTTTTCCTTGTCAGCCTTTTTGTTTTCCTTCTTGGCATCCTTTTTGTCCTTCTTGCCGGCATCTTCCTTCTTTTTACCAAAGAGCTTTTCAAAGGCCGATCCTGCCGCATTTGCAATACGTCCCGAGATGCCAAGATCATGGCGACCCGTTTCCTCATCGAACTCTCGGAGCAACTCTTCTTGACGGGCCGTAATCTCCTTGGGGATTTCTACCTTGAGGTGTACAATCTGGTTACCCTTGGCAGTGCCGTGCAGCTGCTGGATACCTTTACCTCGTAGCATGAGCTTGGTATCAATCTGGCAGGCCTTGGGAACCTTCATCTCGACCTCTCCCGTCAAAGTCTTCACATCCACTGTACCTCCGAGAATAGCCTGCGTAACACTTACAGGCACTTCCACGTGCACATCGTACCCATCGCGATGAAAGTAATCGTCCGCGTCAACAATCACTTGGACCAACAAGTTTCCTGATGCGGCACCCGGGTCACCTTCTGCGCCCTGTCCTTGCAATCGCATATTCATGCCATTGTCAATTCCCGGAGGTGTATCCACCGTCACTTCTCGTTCCTTGACTTGCGATTCTCCCGTCTTGCGATTTACCGTTTGGTATCTCAAGTTCAAGTCCTTGCTAGCTCCAAAGACGGCCTCTTTAAAGGTTAATCGCACGTGCATTTGCAGGTCGGCACCTCGTCTCGGACCCCGATTTCGTCGTCGACCACCACCTCCTCCACCGCCAAAGAACATGTCAAAGAGCTCTTCCGGATCCATTTCTTGTCCTCCACCCTGTCCACCAAAGTGAAAGGATCCGTCGTTGAAATCAAAGCCGCCGCCGCCTCCACCGCCAAACGGATTGCCGCCACCGCCAGCCGAAAAGTTTGGGTCGACACCGGCGTGACCAAACTGGTTGTACATTTCACGCTGCTTTTCGTCCGACAAGACTTCGTAGGCTTCCGTTACTTCCTTGAACTTTTGTTCGGCGGATTCGTCGCCCTGTTTAATAAACAAAAAAAAGAGAAAAAAGGTTTGTGAGAATGTCGTGCCACGGCGCTGGATCTAATTATCGTTGGCACTACTCGAGTGCAGTGGAGTATAATATACACGCAAGACTCTCATTGGACTCCTGATTCCATTCGTACCTGATTGGTATCTGGATGATACTGCTTGGCGAGTTTGAAGTATGCCTTTTTGACGGCCGCCTTGTCGACAGAACGATCGACTCCCAGCACCTTGTAAAAGTCGCGTTTGCCCCCCGAGGAGGACGAAAAGAATCTCTGAGTATTGCTGGTAGAATTCTTCGTCACAGTAAAGGAACGAAAGGATCGAGTCTGCTGCTGTTGTGGTTGGAATGCGGCAGAGGCGAGCAATGAGAGCGCCCGCGGCGAACCACCAATGGTGCTGGCAGACGGCGATGTTTTCGCAACGGCCGCGGCTGCTGTTTTGAGAACCCGACTGGACGATGTCATTGCCGAAGACATGGTGCTCTTTAACAGTCAATGAGACGTAACACCTGATGAGACACTACTATCTTGCAGGAACGTATATATCCTATGGCTATGGTGGAACTTTCGACTTGCCCCACCCTCCCTCCGTGTCGACGAAGAAGAAGAAAGGAACGAAAAAACGAAAGGCGAACAAAAATTGCGCGAAAAGGAAAAGACCGGCCAGACGTTTTGCTTCCTAAAAAGATTCGAATCGAAAGAGTCGACCATGAGTCGACTAGTTCGAGCATTTAAGGAAAAAAAACTGATGACGTCTCCGTTTCGCTTTTCTGGTTCTTCGGTTCTCTGTTCGTCTATCTGGAAAGAACGTCAACAACAACAACAACAACAACAACACCATATTGCTCCTCTTGCCTCTTGCCATACCAGTTCATCCTCCACCCTATCCGACGTAGTCTATCATATATATACAGCACCATGATTTGGAACCAAAGATTCTGCTCCTTGCGAAGGATCGCTCTCCTCTTGGCCGTAACGGCATCCTCGACGAGGACCACCAGCACTGCTGGTGCCTTTACCCTTGTCCCACCTACTACTGCCAGTAGATCCTCCTACGTGACGAACACACCACTTCTTATGTCGGACAGTTGGAGCGGTAGTAGTTCGTCTAGTGGTGGTGGTGGTGCCGGCCAGATGGAACAGATTATCTTCAAGATTCATGCCGATGGTCGCGTCGAGGAGACTGTGCGAGGAGTCAAGGGAAATAATTGCCACCAGGTGACAGAAAAGATCAATCAAGCCCTGGGGGAGGTCGTCTCCACGCAACCTACGGAAGAACTGTACGAACAAGAGGTTGTGGTCGATCAGACATTGACGCAAAACGACGGAGGAGACAGTAGTAGCAGTTGGGAAGGAGGCTCGACGTGGTAAACAACATAATACAATGACGGCTTCCTTAAAGTGATTGCTGATACTATAGACACACCTTGCCTCCACAGCCATACAGTACTAATCGATCGATAGGATATTGTAACCGGATACGATCTTCCAAAAATCTTCAAATATTCTAGATATATTCCGCGGGAAGCACTCCCTCTGTGACAAATTACTTACGAGATTCGTATCCAAGTGCTTTAAGTAAATAGTACTTCCCTCCGCCAAAAAATAAAAAGTATCACAATGACAAGAGTGAGAAGTCGAGTCGTCGGAGTGCCCTCGCTCGCATCGTTGCCATTGATTTCGCACTTCGCGACCTTACCACAACAGCATCACAGCGTGTATATACAGAATCATTGAGCGAGTGGCGACGACGATAAAAACGACAGAAGCATGATTATCTACGCGGTGATTGCCAGAGCCAACGATGCCACCGTCTTTACGGAAAGTCAGCAAGAACTCAAGGGGAACGCAGCCCAAGTGACGCTGTCACTTCTCGAACACTTGCGCGATCACCCTGAACTCATTCAAGAGGGCGAACGCAAGACTATAGTGCATTGCAACGAGATTGAAAACGACTTCTTTTCGCATTTCGCCGAAGCTTGTTCGGCCATCTTGAATGATTCCGACGGCCCGGACGAATACTTTTTTCACCTCTATCTCAAGGACGGTGTCGTTTATTGCTGCTTGGGAGACGATTCTGACGGACGAGAGCAAACAGTGTACGTCGCCATGATATGTGCAGAGCTTGCGCACTTTTGCTCCTTTCCGTCAACTCTTACACGCCCGGTTCTTTCATTCATTTTCATTTTCTTTCAGCAACTTTGCCTTTCTCGAACACATTCAACAAGAGTTTACCAAAATTTACAAACCCCGGCGCATTCAATCGGCCAACGCGTACTCCATGGACAAGAATTTCAAACCAACTTTACGCTCCGCCACTCATTACCACAACATTAATGCCGGCACTCTGGCACAAAACGAACACGTGCAAACATTAACGTCGCAGGTGGATTCGCTCAAGACCGTCATGGGCCGTCACATGAATCTGCTCTTGGAACGAGGCGAGACTATAGATGTACTCATGAACAAGTCGGATGCCATGCTGGCCGATGCGAGTGTGTTCAAAAAGAAAGCCAAGCGCATGCGCAGCAGGATGCAACGGAAGAATATTTGCATGATGGGTATCGTGGCTGCAGTTGTCGTGATGTTTCTTTATCTCATGGTGCACGGAATTTGCGGTACAGGACTGGAACATTGTCGATCGAATAGTAGTAGTAGTAGTAGTAACGGAGGCAATGACGGGGGATACAATGGGAACGACGATGGCGGTGGCAATTAGAGCCCTTTATCGAGCCTGGCGTTTGCTTGTTATTTTCCTCCAAGAGATTCGTTCATGTAGAGATACCAAGTCGTTATACATATTCCTTTAATCAGCTACATTATGAAACGGACAAGTCGCGTGAGGTGCGATAACAATCCTATCCTAGCTTTCTTCGTTGCTGACCGCGGAAACAGAATTCATGCCGGTAAATAGACTTGCTTAGCATGCACGCAAATAATATTCATCCTCTTTCACCCTAAGCAAGGGACAGCTCCTTTTCTTCAAACTTGCCATTCTTGTAAATCTCCTTGTCGGAAAGACCAACAGCCTTCTTGCTGTAATTCCACATCTTCTTGGCAGTCTCCACGTCTTTCACGGCCTGCGACTGGTCATTCTCAAAGATTTCGCCTCCCGAGCCACCAGCACCCGTGGGCTTACCGTCTTTACCCCATACTCCAACAGTCTTGGCGCCACCGTTCCAGCTCCAGTAGACACCCGATTTGCTGCACTTGGGGTCATCAATGACCTGGGCGAGACGCTCACCAGCTTCCTTTTCGCCAACGTATCCGCCCGTCACGTACTTCATGAACCAAGGAAAGGCCTTGCGGAACCACGGGCGCTTTTCACGAAAGAGAGCAGTCTCGGCAATGCAACCGGGGTACATGCTGGAAAAGACAATGCCGGTATCCTCGTGGTATCGTCGGTGCAGCTCGGAAACAGTCATCATGTTGCAAACCTTGGAGTCTTTGTAGGCCTTGGCACCAAAGAAAGGCTTGCCATCCGCCATGGCAACGGGATTTTTCATACCACTCTTGAGTCCCTTCAAGTCACCGAGATCGGCAAAAGGGTAGACGAGACCGCCACCGACCGTGTTGGTATTTCCGGTAATGGATCCAACAATGCAGCATCGAGCACCCTTGGCACGAGACATGTCATCCATGAGCAGGTTGACCATCAGAAAGTGTCCGAGATGGTTGACACCCATGGACATTTCGAAACCGTCGTCGGTCCAGGCCGGTGTCGGGTCCTTTGGTTTGTAGACGGCAGCGTTGCAAATGAGGTGCTTCAAAGGACGACCAGCCTTGAAAGCCTTGAGGTTGGCGACAAAGTCACGGACACTCTGGAGACTGCCCAGCTCGAGCTTCATGGCGACATAGGAGCCTTCCGGCATTTCCTGTTCTCTGGCGACTATAGTTTAGAGAACAAACAAAAAGGTGGGGGGGTACCAGTGAGAATTCAGATTCCAAACGAAACGACGGCAAGAGTCCGAAAATGACGCTTCAAACCGAAACAACAATAACGTACCTCTCTTGGCCTTTTCCACATCACGGACAGCCATGACGACAAAGTAGCGTCCCGTCTTGGCCAGGGTCGCGGCAGTATTCAAACCCAGGCCCGACGAAGCGCCCGTCACCACGACAAGGTCACGCAGACCAATCTTCAAACCACCAAAAATCTTGGGCCCTTCTCGCCCTTTCTTGATGTACAGCTTATCGGGAAGTTCCGTTGGCGTCAGCACCGAAGCAGCCAACTGTGAGCTACTGGCAGTGACCACTGGGGCTACGGGGGCGTACGCGATGGTGGAAGCAGGCGTCGTGCGCACCGACAGCTGTGAAAGTGGAGCAAAGGCTCCGACCGTCGTTGCGGCGAGGAAAAGCGAAACGAGACGCATCATCTTGATATTTTCTACTTGATAGAGTCTGGGAAGGATAGCAGGGGCAGTGGCGGATGCACACGGTATCAAAAGTAGGTTGCAGGCAACACACACTCGAAAGATGAACGGATTCAAGAGTCAGATTTTCTTCCTCGGTAATGAAAGGCGTCAAAAGGGCCTCGGGAAGAGAAAATCGTCGAGGAAAGATCGCGGCGCGAGAGCTCGGTACGGTCCAAGTTCCGGGTGATCTTGAAACTTCAACTTGTGAGTTCACGGATTTCATTGGTCGTAGCGCGGCATGACGTGGATGGTTCCTGCGAGGGAACAGTCGTTTGTTCTTTTCGCCTGACGATATCGTGCCTCCACTTGGAACAAAGTGGAAGCTCCAAGGCTATGATAGCTATTTGTATGTATGTATGTAGTCGTACATAACATAGGTCTAGTTACTGTGGCTATTTAGTATTATCATACAGCACAATAGTAACCCTAAAGCTCGATGCTAGCAGTGTAGAGCCGGTTGACCTTGTGGTGTTATTCTTACCTCTCGTTACGATAACGGTAGACCCGACCTTGGTAGCTAGACCAAGCTAATCAATCACAGGCTGATGCACAGAGCCATTGCGATAAGTACGTCGTAGGTAGAGAGCAAACATTGGGTTGTGTCATTATATATAGAATCGTGGTTTGCTGCAGTTGCGTGTACACATCATTACCGTCACCAATGATGTAGTATCTTACTCGCGATACTGCACAGAAATCATGCTCGAAGGGTCTCCAACTACTGGCACCGTTGTTGGTGTGGGAACCGGTGGTGACGGAGCCGATGGCATGGGTTCGTCGCTGTTGAATGGTGGCTGCTGTTGCTGCTGCATCATGGGCGGCTGCGTTGACATGCCAGCAACACCGGACGCTGCGTACTGCTGCTGTTGCTCTGGAGTGACGGGGATCGCGTTGCTGTTACTATCCAACTGGACACGTTCTAGTTGCGGAATAAGAGTTCCCCACACTTCCTCCATGCGCTTGTTGTAATCGACCTGCAAGTTGATGTAGTCGAGGACCGTTCTACGCATATCTTCGGCCTTTTCACGCTTGAAGCGATCCACTTCTCTCAAAACACGCTGTGAAACGGTAGCAAAGTCGTCCCGAGCAACGTCCGCCGCCTCTTGAGCACGACGCAATGACATTTCGGCCGCGTACGCCTTGGCCTCGGATCCAATCTGCAAACGCAGCTTGCCTAGCTGTGACTGCTTGGCTTCCACTTCCGCCAAGCAAGTACTGTAAGAAAGACGCTTCTCATGACGGCGTTGAAGCGCCAGCTTGACAGCATGAATCACCTTGATGTAATCCTGCAAGGGCTCTTCAAACTGTGCCATTTCCTTCTCGGCGTGTTCCGCCGACAAAACGGAAAGACAATCCGCCGTCTCACCCATCTTTCCCAAGGCATCTCCCAAGGCGTCAGCTTCACTCTGACCAAGCAGATTGAACGCCAGTCCGAATTCAAAGAGTCCATTGGCAATCTCCTTGCCCTTGCGAACCAATCCAGAAGCTTGGTGCGACACGTTCCGCATCTGGTTGTCAAGGCCGTGCACATAACGATGAATTTCGTCAAACAAATCATCATCCGGGCTTCGAACCAAATCTCCCGTCATGGAGGTCTTGGCTTCAGCAAACCAGCGCTTGATACCCTCCTTCTTTGGCGGACTGGATTGCGACATGATATTTGCCTGCGAAGCCGACATCATGACTTGTCCCTTGGCGTGCTTGGCCGCGTGAAACGTGACATCGTCGGCTCGCAGAAACGTATCCAAACAAGGAGCGTCGGCCAGCTCGGGATGTACCGCAACTCGCCTCAAGAATCGTTCCAAATGAACGCGACGATCTTCTACAAAGGCAGGAGAAAAGCGACCAACGGGTTGCTTTTCAGGAATGGGAGGAACAATGGCTCCGGCTCGTTCCACGTGCAAGCGTTCGTAGAGCCATAAAAAGTCGCTGTAGCGACGGAGGACCGCCGAGTAAGTATTGTTGCTCATCATGACATCCTGAACGTCCCCGGGAGTCGCTGAAGGGGGACGCACGTCCACGCGGTACGAAGTGTACTTGTTCATGCCTTCCGAGTGTTGGACGGGGTCCGAGACCTAAAGATAAAAAGATAAATCGCACGGGTAAGTTGGTAATCCAACACTAAACCATATTGATGGATAGATACGAGAGCGAACGAGGCGATTCCGGCCTCATTTCGCCCCCATTCGTGGCAGTAAAGTACAACCAGCAACGACAAGAACAGAACTCACGGTAATATGCACCGCGTCATCTTCCGGTCTCGCTCGTCGTGGGACGCTCTGAGCTCCCGATGAGCCTGACATGGTCATCATCTTACTAGCTAGCTGTAGTGAGATTGGCACGAACTGTTGTGTACCAGCAGGGTCTTGCACAAGCGCTGCAGCAACGGCGATGCTCTTTGCTCTTCCAGGCACCTTCGACGACGACACCCCCGAATCAATCGAAGCAATCCTTATCTGCTTTGGAGTTCTCGCGAGCTCTGCGCTTTCTGAGCGTTGGGCTCGGCAGGACCCGGAGACCAGCTGGAGCTTCGGTGCTTGGGCCTCTTTGTCCGGCGCGCGCTGCGCGAACGTTGAGGCACATTTTTGGTTTTGAAAATTTCAACTGCTCACTTTTTGGGCTCACAAAATTGATCCGTTGCGGTGCTCTGCTCCTACCTTGTTGCGCTACCATTGCCAAAAACGCTGCTAATTCAAAAAGCAAAAAACAAAGAGAAAGAACCATGATGAAGAGCTTTACCATCTTGGTCAGCGTCTGGCTATTGCTGGAGTCGTCAGGGGTTGTTGCACAGTATGCCGTCAACAGCGCACAAGAAGCTGGCATCTTGATTGAAGACGTCCAAGGCCTCGTGGACCACGGCTCGGCAGCCACCATGGGAAAAGATACTGCAGAAAATCTGATTGGTGCCTTTCCCGTTGCCAGTACCACCAATGCTTCGACCGCAACTACTTCTGGAATCGCTACTTCTGTCGATATTTCCGAGACGATCGAAGTCGTTCAAGGATCAAGCAACCAGCAAGTATATGCCGCCGCAGCTACCACCGCCGCCGCTACCACCACCGCCGCCGCCGACACCACCACCGCCGACACCACCACCACCACCAACCAAGCACCCGCCAACACCGGTACAACAACTATCAATATTCCTTCAACTACCACTGTCGGTGGTTTGGTCCCCAAGACAACCACACTTGCTGAACCCGAACAAGACACTCCATCATGCCCTCTTCAATGTGAGAACCAAGGTGTCTGCTCGGTCGGTGAGTTGAACTACGACAGGAACCCCCATGTATTGGCTGCCTTTGGATACCAGCCGGTTGAGTACCATTGCGAGTGCCCGGCGGGATGGGCTGGACTCTTGTGCGACAAGCCTTACATTTCGTGCAACGACGGAAACCATGCTTGCTTTCACAGTGGTGAATGTTTGCCAAGCTTTTTGGACGAGAGTGGCGGGACCGACCAGTACTATTGTGACTGCTCCAATGCTGTCATGAGTGGCAAGCTATATGCGGGTAAATTCTGCCAGTCCGAAGCCGTGGACGTTTGCCAGAGCGGTCAAGACCCTATTTACTGCGTCAATGGAGCGTGCAAGAGTCATTTCTTGGTGACACCCACACACCCGTGCACCTGCGAAGAAGGCTTTGTAGGACCGCACTGCGAGTACAAGGCCGGCGAAGCCCCGAACTGTGACTTGGATTGTAATTCTGGAACCTGTCGCGTGGGCAAGGTGGAGTACTCGCGGGAGCGCAGCGTCTTTGTGCCTACGGTCGATGATCATCAGTACTGTATCTGTCAACAGGGATCCTATGGGCCCCAGTGCGAGTTTAAAGGAGAAAAGTGCGGAGTTGAACATTGCTACAATGGCGGTTCCTGTGTGGAAAGGCTCGAACCCAATGGATCGATCGCGAGCTTTTGCGACTGCAGCACGGCCGTTACAGAGCGAGTGTCCTACGGTGGCGAGTTCTGCGAGGCCGAGTCCAGTGCTTTTTGTACCAGGCTTCCCGATCACAATGGTCAACAATTCTGTGTAAATGGAGGTGCCTGTAAGGGCGAGTCGTAAGTATTTGACTTGTCGCATCATTCAATATCTCTCTGTCTTTCAATTTGATTCGAATCGTATACT
>Ga0307978_1002775_pt1 | contig 12171 bp, 9 predicted proteins | sample OrgLakmetage1056_FD_203151 | JGI IMG/M metagenome (GOLD analysis project Ga0307978, IMG submission 203151) | Saline water microbial communities from Organic Lake, Antarctica - #1056 | ecosystem: Environmental > Aquatic > Non-marine Saline and Alkaline > Saline | place: Antarctica: Organic Lake...
CATGTGGACGTTTGCATTGACGCTGGCGATCCGGCTGATCCAACCACTTACAAGCAAGAATGGGTGACTCGCAAACCGCAACTCGATAAAGTCTTGGCCTTTCCCAACTTGCCGTACTTTTTGGACGATGCGCATGGTGTGCAATTGTCCCAGTCGGATGCGATTTTGAAACACGTGGCGCGCACGTACAATATCATGGGCGTTCCGGGCAAGGAGCATATCGTGGACTTGGCGCTGGATCAGTTGAAAGACAACGAGGCCGCGACTGTAAGATTGTCATATGGGAAAGGTCCGGATGCCTTGGCGGCGTGGCTCCAAGCCGAGGGCCCCAAGATTGTGGAGCAGTGGACGGCCTTGCTGCAAGCGCAACCTTTTGTGACGGGAGATATCGTGAGTGTGGCCGATTTCAAACTCTACGCGTTTATGAACAAGTTGCGCATGATCGAGACCGAACTATGTCCATCTAGCAGCTGCATTTTGAACGAGACGATGGTTTCCTTCTAGACACGGATTGAAGCCTTGCCGGCCATCAAGGAGTACATGGCGAGTCCGAACTACCTTGCTAGGCCCCTGAACAATCCTTGTGCCAAGTGGAAATAGACGTTCCGATAGTCTAAAGGTCAACGCTTTGTTAGTCAAGAGAATAAGAGAATATTTTCACACGTACAACCTTACATACTTCCATCCATACCATATATGATACCCCTCCGGTCGAACGGTTCGCGTGCTTTCGCTTTTTCGTTGCTCGCACTTCAACTTGCTCCTTCCTTAGTCCTTGGTCCGCAACCAAGAGACGAACGCCTTGCCGGCTGTTGCGATTGCGTAGTGCAGTAGACTACTTCCATCTTCCAACAAGGCAAGGCGAGCTTCGATGTCTCTCTCTCTAAACTAGCTAAGAGTCCGTCCGCGATCCGCAATGCCGCTTTACAAAATGCTTCCACGTGTAATCCTAAAAAACAATTCGTAGCCAAAAAGTGAAAAACATGTCTTTCGACTTCGAACTTTCGTCGACCATCGACCATGATGTGATGACACAAAAAGATGCGTTCATCCTTTTGTGATGCTGTTTTTGTTTTTGCTTGCAGCTACAGCCACAGCGTTTGCACCGCCTAGAACTTTCAGGTTTGGAGGAACTATCAGCAAGGAGCACAGATTGATGCACAGATTGATGCGCCGATCGACGAAACCCTTTCGCGGCACCAAGAATACTGAATTTAGTGAATACCGTGCAGTGCCCGATGATAGTGATCCGTTTATTACGACTATCGCTAGCGGCGACGCTTCTTGTGAGGTCAGAAACAGCGGTACACAGTCCCAGCTCTCAACTGCTACCAATTTAGCCAAATGCATGTGCGGCGCTGGGTCATTTGCCCTCCCGCATGTCTTTCTTGAGGAAGGAATACTGGGAGGAACGATTGCGATTAGCACTTGTGGTATCCTTGCCGCCTACACGATGCAATCGCTGGCAAAATCCAAAGCCATCGCGTCAGAAGATTCATTAGGTAGTGGTGTAGTCGTACCCGTGACATCCTACGTGGAGCTGGCCGAGAACGCTCTTGGTCCCAATGCTGCCAAGCTTGTCTTTACGCTTACGTTATGCGCCTCCATCGGTGTATGTTCTACTTACCTGGTCTTTATTGGGCAGACATTGGAATCACTCTCGTCCGATGCTCAGTCGATGAATGTTGTCCGGCAAATGTTCCCGGATGTATCGACTTCGACATGGGAGGCATGTGCAGCAGTGCTGCTCTACCCTCTTTCACTCCTTCGCTCGTATGGAATATTCGCGTTCACAAGCGCACTAGGGGTTGCAGCCGTTCTCGGCGGTATTCTCGTGACTCTTGCGTCCGGAATCTTTGTTGACCCCGGGGGTGGTATAGGAACGACCATTGTTGCAGTCACTCAAGCCCCCATGTGGCCAACTTCTTTTGCCAGTGCGTTCGGTGGGTCATTTGGAACTATTGCCTACCTGTTCTGCATCAACTTTCTCACTTTCCCAATCATGAATTCCATCAAGGTGCCGAACCAATACAGCGGTGCAGTCAATTCGGCCGCAGCTGGCGTTTGGATCGTTAACGTCATATTTGCCGCGCTATGTGTGGGGTTCTACGGAAATGAGACTCAAGACCTCGTCCTTGGCAACTTGGACAACGGACCCTACTTGTCGGCGCTCAAGCTACTCCTCTGCGTGGACTTGCTGTTCACCTTTCCCATCGTTTTCTCGAGTGGGCGTCAGATTCTGGAGAACGCCCTCATTGGTGCCGACAAGGCAGAGTCGGATGACTCGGCAGCTGCTCGGGCAGCCATTGCCGCGGGCGCAGTTGGCGCATGTTTTGGTCTTGCGCAGATTGGTGGATTTGGTGCCGTTGCGAACCTTGTAGGCGGGGTGGCACAGGGAACGCTTGCATTCATAATGCCTCCTGCTATTGCCGTCGCATTGGCTCGACGAAATGGGAGGGACATAGTGGGAGGAGAGACTGGGCAGCTCCTGCTAGGAGTTTTTGGTGTTAGTTTGGTGTCCTCGGTTACATACTTTACAGTAGTCGGGATGATTGAGTAGACGCGGTAGGAGATCTCACCTTCCTTGCTTGCTTCAATCTTTGACCGCATCTCCCCTTCTCTCTCTCTCTCTTTCGACATCTTTTAATCCCTAAACATACGAGCTCTACGTGTTCATGAACAAGTTTCGCATTATCGCATTATCGAGACCGAACTATGTCCGTCTACTAGTAACATTTAGAACGATACAACGCCTTCCTTTTTTGACACGGATTGAAACCTTGCCCGGCCACCAAGATCAAGGAATCCATGTCGAGTCCGAACTGCCATGTCAGGCCCTTGAACAACGCATTGCTAGAGTCAATAATTGTCGACAAGAATAGAGTCAACTTGTGCACCCCTCCATCGACCGGCTTCGCTACGATATACTAGCCAGCAGTCTACTAGCTAGCTATACCTGTAGCTTATGATAGTACATAGATAATATCATGCCTATCATAGTAAGTCATAGTTAGTTCGCATGGCATACGGTATCCATAGCGTAGCCATAGCATAGATACATAGTCTTGATGATCTTCGAACGGTTCGCGTGCTTTCACCTTTTTCGTTTTGATTGCACTTCAACTGTTGCTCGTCGATTCGACGGTCGCTCGATCGCTCGGACACTTTCCATCGGCAACCAAGAGAACGAAAGCCTCATCACCTTGTACTACAATAGCAACCAGATGCACTTCTTTCGACTCGCGTCCACCGTGGCGCTCTTTGCGCTTTCCAGAGACTGCGGGGACCGAAAAGGATGCCATTTGCCAACGACGCGGTTGTTGCAATCAGCCACCGACGACGCCACCACAACAGTCGACGCAACTACTACTACTAGCAGTAATAGTAGCAGTACTGCTGCCAACAAGTACGACGATCTCTTGACATGGTTAAAGAATAACAATGATGCAGAAGTAAGCAACAAGATTAAACTCGGGCCGTCTTCCCGAGGCGGTGGCTACGGAGCGTTTGTGACGGAGGCAGTGGAAAAAGACGAACTACTCTTTACCGTCCCTCGCAGTGCTTGTATTACGCTGCAGAACGTCAAGGACGATTCATCCAGTGGCAAGGTTTTTGAACGACTCATGGAAAAGGCTGGACCTGGCGGGAATACCGTCGTCATGGCAGGTTTCATGGCCAAGGAACGACTCAAGGCTTTGCAAGATGCCAAGCAAGGCAAAGAGGCTACGATATCGTCGTTTGGACCCTACCTGGCCACGCTACCGTGGGAGCGAGGCGTCAATAACCAGGAACACATTCTCTATTGGTCTGACGAGGATATCGAATCCTATTTGAAAGAATCCATGTGTTATGATGAGGCATTAGCGTTACGTGGTGAAGTCAATGTGGCGATTAACGTCTTGGACAGCATTGTCGGTCGAAGCGTCCGAGAGTACCGTGGCGAGATTGAAGGTGGCTTCCGATGGCCGTGGGAAGCCCTACCCGAGCTTCCCGGAGGTCTCGCGGAAGGCTTGGGACCGGCCATCAAGGGCGCCTTTGTATCACTCTTGACGCGATCCTTTCAAGACGGCGACTCGGACGAAGAAAAGATGGTTCCCTTGTTGGACATGCTCCAACACTGTGACGAGCCCAATGTATCACACGTCATGCTGTCCGGGGACTATTCCGTCCAAGTTCGAGCCCGGCGACCCTTGGCTGCTGGCGAGGAACTCCTCAACCAGTATCGATCCGAACTAGAAGAGAGCATGCCGTATCACCGCTTTTTCACTCGCTTTGGCTTTGTCCCGGGCATTGACGAACCCGTTCCCAATCTGCTGCGCGACAAATCGTCCATTTTCTTTGCTCAAAAGGCGACCATATAAAAAAAGAGTTATAAAAAAAGAGTTATAATACAGTAGTAGCAGGCTCTGCTGATAATGTTAGGCGCTCGAGCAAGAGGCGACTCTTGGAAAGAACTCTTGGTTTGTCCGTGGACAGTGCGGTAGCCGTGGTTGCCGACATTGGGTCTCCGCCACCACCCATATCATATACTATTTCCAAGCCTTCTATAGTAGTCACGGCATCATTCTGGTTGTCGATCGGAGTCGCTGCCTTATATTTGGTCAAGACGCGTCGGGCCGTCACAACGGGAATGCCCGTGGCGGCCGACACTTGACTGACGCGTTGGAATTCCGAACTCGAGACGGTTTCGGCAGTACTATCGGCTGCTCGCTTGGTCACCTTGATGGACTTTACGGAATTATCCGCGAGTTCCACCGACACGTCGTTGGGATTGTTGGCGGACCAAGTATAGGAACGAACCGCAGTACCTGCCAAGCTGCTGCCGTCGTTGTCGTCTATAACAGCACCGCGAAGGGCAGCTTCCAAGTTCGCTTGGTTGTAGCCACGGTCTTGGACCGCGGCCGCTTGGTTATTAACGTCTATTGTGGGCAGCAATCGAAACTTGTACGTCAGAGTCAGATCGGTACCAGTGTCGCGGGTAACTTGTCGTCGTATGGTGAAAAGGCCGGCCCAAGCTGGCGGGTAATATACATCGGATGGCCCATAGCCGGGCATGTTGGAGGCTGATTTGCGCACGGCTTCCCCTACATTTACTCCAGTAATAGCAGAGGCTGACATGGGAGTAGATGCGGATACTACCAATGCTGAGGTAGCAACCGTGAAGACGTTTCGTCGGGATACTTGCCACAGCAGCAGCGGTGCCTCTGCTATCGAAGCTGACACGGGTTGTTGCGACGACGACGACGCTGGAGGAGGCGTTGTCCAGGCTGCTGTGCATCTAAAGCCTGCGATGGTGACGATCAGCCATATGTATGTGCTTCGACTGGTATTGTTCATTTGTGAACTGTAGTCTTTGCAGTTGTGGCCCACGTATTGATTACCATGGTCGCATGATCGCATGATCGCATGGTCGATGATCGATGATCAATTTTAGCGACGAGCGAGCGATGAGTCGAATGAGTCGAGGCTTGATCAACACAGTACCAGTACCAGGGACACCCGACAATAGAGATATTTAGTATCCAATATTGACTAGACTAGTCTACGACACCCGGCAAAAAAGCATTGATGATACAGTAGTCAGTTTATACTACTGTACTGTACTGTACGTACTGTACTCCATAATTAGGATGGTAAATAATGAATCATTTATCAGGTATCCCTAGAACTGCTGTCATCACTATACTAATCATCATCATCATCATCACCACCATTATCATCTATCTATCTAATCAATCTGTCCAAGTCCAAAGGCGTTGATGCCTTTCCCGCCACCCTATAGTATATATAGTATTATACAAATAAATCGGTTCAACTCTTAAAATGACTCTGTGCCACTAATCGTGCCCTTCCCAAATAATACTTAGGCCTATGCCGGATCTATGAGACCAGGTCTAGAGGGTTTATTACAGTAGTAGTCCGTTAACAATAAATGCCCCCACTAGTGCCCTTCCGAAATAATACTTAAGCCTATGCCGGATCTATGACACCATGTCTAGAGCAGACAGTAGTCCGTTACGTTTACGTCGATCCATCGTGAAACTGTATGCTGTGTGCAGTTTACAACGCGTAGTAGTCTAGCCGTAATCGCGCAAACTCGTAGCCCACTCCCACATCACACAGAACAAGCAAACATATTTTGCCATGACCCTCACTACAAATGATATGCTCCAGATTGAGCATGTGGAGCCCGCTCTTGTCTTGATTTGTTCGTTTATTGACAACAGCGAACAACAGCGGCTTGCAGACCTCGCTTTGGCTTGGGGAGCCAATGACGAAGACGAGTTTTACTCCAAAACCGCATCCGGCAAACAAATTCTCAATACCCACTGTTGATTTTAGGAGAATCTGATCACGCCTCGAACCTTCAATTCTCAGCTGTAGTGTATCAGGACTCTCGATAGTCTATCTATAAGAAAAGTCAATCAAACTGTTCTTACGATGGGATTAATCAAAAAGAATGAACAGTTACTGGTGCCCACTTGAGGCCCTTTTTGAGAATTGACGCCTACGTGGGAGCAGATGCGACTTTCTCAACACCCACGAGTCCAGAGGTTGTATCTACGATGCCGCCACTTGCTTCCCCCCTTGCTTCTGTCATTGCACATTGTGACAAGGCAGTCTCTCTTGCAACACCAGTGGACCCTGACATGCCCAGCATGTCATGCACGCATTTACTCCTCAACATGTACACTACATCAAGCGGACTCAAATGGCATCGCGACATTTACAAAAACGACTGAACTTCGGATCATCCTGTCGTTAATCTCTGTGTGGGAGCCTCTTGCCAGATTGGTATCAAGCACTCGGATGACAATGCCGAACGTGTCCTGACTTTGCATTCGGGCGATGTTCTCTTGTTTGGAGGACCCTGTTGTCTAATCAAGGACGCAGTCTTGAAAGTGTGTTTGACGACTATCCCGTCTGGATGAAGGACGCTCCACGGCGATTCTCCTTTACGTTCCGAGACGCCCCTGAAGTGCTGGGCCGGGAGGGCGAGTTCAAGTACTTTACCTTGGCCAAGCATCTGGTTGGCCAAACTGACTTTGTGGTGCCTACCATCTAGTCATTCTGGACAGGAGTAGTACCGCTCCTCCAGTGTGCTGGCAAAAGTTCTTTGCTTTCGTTCATGGGAGTACTATTCTACTAGTACTACTACTACTACGATAAGACTAATAGACTTTTCAAGAGATAAAGGTAGAACAGCTGTGCTTGTATCTTTGTGGGACGAAATGATGTAGACCGTGCTTGACTCGGTTGCAGGTATTGATCAACTGTAGGACCAGCAACAAAGCTTGGACCGCCGGCCATGAATGAATCGCTCACAAGTTCTCAACATTCAAAACAAGCGACGACGACGATACACTTCTATTCTCGACTGACTCGATTCGACTAGTCCTTTCTCCTTTGGGGTTGAGGGTTAGGGCTTGAACGTCATCCTGACGTGACGTCACCTGTCACGATGACGTGGCCAGAGCCGAATATTTCAATTCCGAAAGAAGCCACAAGATCTGCGTCAACATCGTCGACAAGTTGGCTTCACAAATTGCCTTCCATTATCGCGATTGATCGGATAGTTTAATATAATAGACCTCTGCTGATTCAGTCCATCTTTTGAAGAACATCTCCATCTTATAGCTACCGAACAACGTAAAGGTATCTTTCGCATTTGTCTGACACAGCGACAGCGGTACCGACAGTGACGGCACACACGTCATCGAACGAATACGTTTCATCTTTTCTGCCGGAGCTTTGCGTTGTACCCAGCAGAGCATTATTTAGTTTGGGGAATACAATTCTGTTTCATATTGGCTGACTACATTGCGAACGAACGAACGAACACCAACACCATCATACTCCTTCCATACACACTACTGGAACCATCACGATGCCTCCAACTACTTCAGCTGCTGCTCTGCTGCTACGATCTTCAAGCAGCCTCGTCTGGCTAATGAGCTTGGCAGTACCGATAGTACTCGGGAGTCTCCTTCTTTCAGCTCACACCACCACAGCCTACGTGACTTCCTATTCCGCCGTGCCTGTTTCACGCCAAATGCAATGGCTCAAGGAAATGACGGTAGACTTTTGCGAATCTCCCACGGGATGTCTCTCGGATAGTCAACTGTCCCAAGCACCGGCAATCATGAAGGCTTGGTCGCTCAGCAAGGTGCAAAACCAAGAATGCGCCCTCGCCGTTGAACAATTGCTCAAGCGCGTCATTGAAGAACGCTTGGCGGGCAACGACGCTGTTACGGATTTGACGACTCAAGACTACAATTGCCTCGTGGAAGGATGGGCCCGTTCGGGAGCTGGCACGGCGGGAGCCGAACGGTGCGAACAGATTTTGACGGCCATGCAAGCACAGGGCGGCCGCATTGCGCCCAATCTGCCCACCTTCAAGGCCGTATTGATGGCGTGGCGACAAGCGACGCAACAAGATAACCTGTCTTATGGTCCCATTCGTGCGCAACGCATCTTGGAATGGATGATTCGATTGTACGCCACGGGCGACAACAAGAGTGCCTTGCCCGATCAAGACTGCTTTGATATTTGCTTGCAAACATGGAGTCGCTCGGGACACGCGGCGGCTCCGGAACAAACCGAAAAGATCTTGGGCGCCATGGAACGCTTGTTCGAATTGACGGGATTGGAGACGGTCAAGCCGCGCACAACCTCATTCAATGCCGTCTTGGCCGCTTGGTCCAAGTCGGGACGACCAGAAGCGGCCGAGCGTGCCACCAACATTCTCACCTTTTTGGAAAACCCTGCCTCGGGGGACGCAGCTCCCGACGCGGTCAGCTACACAATTGTCCTCGCGGCCTTGGCCAAGAGTCCCGACCAAGCCGTGGCGGCTCGCAAGGCGGACGTGCTCGTTCGACATGCCGTCAATGCCTACTGCCAGGCTGTCCAAGCCGACCCTTCTCACGCTGGGCATTTGGATTCCATTCTATTCAATACCGCCATGGGTTGCTGGGCCAAGGCCAACGTGGCTGGTTCTTTCTTGAAGGCACGATCCATGCTGGATCGTCAAATTGCCCTCTATGAGACTGGTTGCGACTCTTGCAAGCCAGACGTTTACGGCTTTACTTCGGTGATTGCCGCCTGTGCAGCTACGCAAGGCAGCAAGAAGGAACGCTGGACTACTTTTGGCGTGGCTTTGGATACGTACCAAGAACTGACGCAGTACGACGACGCCAATCACGTAACCTACGGTACCATGCTAAAGGCCTGCGCCAAACTCTTGCCAGCAGCGTCTCCAGTACGACGCAAGTGGGTCCGTCAAATCTTTCGACACGCCGTCCAGTCGGGCCGTGTTGGTGACATGGTTCTTTCAAGGTTACGAGAAGCGGCGCCGCCAGACATTTTTAGAGAACTCATGCAAGGACATCACAAGAAACATCTGCCTCCGTCGTGGACCTGCAATGTGAACGCCAACGGCAATCGTCGCAAAAAGGCACTGCCCGCCAACAAGCTGCGACGGAAACGTGCCGAAGTCTAGATCTAGAGTAGAGAGAGAGAGAGAGTGAACAAGCGCCTCTGTACTATTACGTGGGATGTACATATACCAATACTAAACCTTGATATAGATAAATATTCTACTTTTTATGAACAATCGTCGCTACTCTTGTATTGGCAAGCATGAGTTGGCAGTCTCGTGAATAAATTGTTGCAATTCATTCATTTATTCACCCATCCATGTAGGCTACGTATGTCGCAAGGCTTCATCCACCATCTCCAAGGCTCCGAGAGCATCGTGTTCTTGCATGATTCGCAGCAGCCTTATTTTATCCATGCCCCCTGACGCCGCCCAAAAGCCTTTGACTCTCCGAATATTGTATTCGGCTTCTTTGACTGGATCGGTTCGTTGCGGAAAGGTGTCAAAATAAAGGTGGCCATTAAAAAAAGTCTTTCGTAGCTGAAACATGATTTCGAGAGCCATGGAAGGGTGTACGGATCCAAACATTAAGCCGTCTTCGGCAGCAAGTCTAGTAAAGCCATCGTTGAGCTGTATACCAAACAGCTTACCCACTCGTCCCACCATGGCAATGGACTGCCCAGGATTCTCTCCACACATTAGCATGTGACCAACATCCAAGGTTAAGCCCATGTTGGGTCGATCAATCTCGCTCACCAGCAACAATGCAGCACCCGTACTAGGGACGGTAAAGAAGCGCGTATTCTCATCCGTCGGCTTGAACTCGAGCGACCACCGAATTTTTGGAAAGGCATCGCAACACTCTTGAAAGGCTTCAACCAATTCTTGCCACTTGGTATTGTACTCGACCTGAAAGGGGTAATCGTATCCATCGTATGCACTCCACACGACGACCTCGTTACACCCGAGTTCCAAGGCAACTTGCGCAGCTTCTTTGGTTAGCTCAATCGCTTCCCATCGGAGAGCAGGATCAGGATGATTCATGGCGCCTCGAGCAAATTTGGATGGATACCGCAGGCAAACGGCACCGGCAACCAGACCAGCTTCATCCAGAGCAGCCTTGGCTTCATCGTTAGTCCAAGTGTGAAAGTGCTGAGGATAATTAAAGTCGACGCAAGTCAAGCCCTGGACGGTTGCTTGTCTCTTTACCCAGTCTCGTGGATCCTCGAGAGAGCTGTTCCAAAGCTCGGGCCGATCCTTCATTGAGTTGAGTCTTGATCCAATTAGAAAGGGAAAGTCTTTATCGTCATCGACTGATTTACCCCCACCTCGAGGAACATCCAGGCCGTCTCCCCGAGGAATCTTCAATACCATGTCGGGAGAGGAATTAGGGGTATAAGTAGTAGATGCAGCAGAGCGCTCTTCGACTTGAGCTCGCGTAGGAGTCGATGGGACCGCACCCTCTTGCTCAACAGAACAGGATCCAGCCGCACTGGCAAATTGCATGCATTCCTGCAGCGTCTTTCCTTCCATCAAGGCCACGGCAAATGCAGCTCGGTAACAATCCCCTGCTCCGGTTTCATCCACCACTTGAGAGACTGAACATGCGGGCTGGTGTAACACTTCACCTGACTCGGTCAGCAAGGTGGAACCCTGACTACCACACGTGACCAGGACATTCCGCGCTCCATGCTTTTGCAAGATTTGAACCATGTCGACGATTGAACCGCTTTCATCATGTCCATCGTCGCCAACCACAGATCGAACGAGCCGTCGCAGCTCGCTTTCGTTGGGCATGAGGTAGTCACAGCACTGCATCATGACCGGATCCATGGGTCGATCTTCACCTCCCACGTCTTGCAACACGAGTATATTGCCGTGACGTCTAGCACAATGAGCAACCAGGAGATTTACGTCTTCGGGAACTTCCCGTTGAAGCATTACGCACTCGCAGTCTTGCAAGAGAACGTCCAAGAGACCTTGCAAGACGATATCATCAGGGTTCTGGCTGAATTGTTCCCACGCCTGTTGCCACTTTTTCCATCCGCCAGCGTTACTTCCACCACTGACTACAGCACTCACGGCACCCGACTCAGACAAAAATACGTATCCTCGTCCACTGGGCAAGTCCTGGTGCGATTCGGAGTGCAAGATATCGACGTTGGCATCCTTCAAAGCTTGTTTGAGAGTGCCGGCAGCGACGTCGTTTCCAAACTGTCCAACAAACGATACAGTATTTTCTATTGAGAGCTTGGAGACAGCTACCGCTTGTGTGCATCCCTTTCCACCCGGAACGTCCACTACGGGCTGTTTGCCAGGCAATAGAGTCAGGTTTTCACCCTCAATGGGAAGTCTCGCGACTGGTAAAAAAGTGTCGGCATTAATAGACCCAACTACGAGAATGTTTGCCGCCGCGGTAACCCTCAATGGTGACCATGGTAATAATATTAGAAAGTATAGACCACACAGATGGAAGCGTGGTATCTTGTGAAGGTTAACGCGTCGTCCTGACCAAGGGAATTGTCTTGATGGGCGCACCATGATGAACCGATCAATAATTCAACAATGTCAAAGAAAAAAAGGCAAAAGAAGATCCCAACAAAAGCCCATAACCTATCTTGTGGATTAGCAAAATGAACTTTCCTCTGCCGGGACTCGAACCCGGGTCTCATCCGTGAGAGGGACGTATGATAACCACCTACACTACAGAGGATTTGATGTTAATTTGCCCTATGTTAAAGTATTTAAATTCTATATCTATGGTTTACTGACATGACCGCTAGACGTACCGGTAC
>Ga0307978_1002777_pt1 | contig 12162 bp, 11 predicted proteins | sample OrgLakmetage1056_FD_203151 | JGI IMG/M metagenome (GOLD analysis project Ga0307978, IMG submission 203151) | Saline water microbial communities from Organic Lake, Antarctica - #1056 | ecosystem: Environmental > Aquatic > Non-marine Saline and Alkaline > Saline | place: Antarctica: Organic Lake...
CAAGAACCCCTGTTCTCTCCATGTTTCAAGCAAGCAAGAAAATAACATCCTGTTGTTATCGTGATTATACCAACATGACCTTGCAAGGTCTATTGCGGTGCTGCTCTTGTAAAATATTAATAAGTATTAGTTCTTCATTATTGCTATCCTTTTTACTGGAAGCAAACAACATACTCACAATGAATTATTCTTAATAATCCATTGTGAATATGTTGTGCTTAAGAGAATATATTAAAGAAAAAGTTTGTTGTATATAATTAAATGAAGAGCTCCATCGTAGTTCTTGCATAGTTATTCTCATGGCCTTCACCCTCACTTAGCACAGAGTAGGATGGGTAACCCATCACCAAAGCATCTGAGGCGTATATATATAGCAGATTGTATACTTTCCAGTAGCTCTCGCGCACCTTTCTCGCAGGGTGGTACAGTCCCTGTACTACATATTGCAGAATGATATTTGGACCTAGCGACACCATTAATCCTTGAATAGCGTCTAGAACAGCTTGGATCACATGAGGACTCTCTTCGAAAATATTTGGCCATACATAATTCAGCAAATGTAGGAGTACGTCTTCACATCCAAGCCCAACAACACCAAGAGACAAATGCTTAACAGTTGCACATCCCGTCTGCCGGTGCACTGGGTCTCTATCCATAAGCGCGTCCTCTAGAAGAGGAGAGACTGCGTAGATATAGTCCTTTGCCATGTCTCCAATATACTCAAACATAAAGCTCAAAGCTTTGAGTACACCATTTTGAATATTCAGCTCTGGCACACGATACTCATTCATCACGGCTGGCAAGACAGTATAAGGGCCGCATGTCTCAGCTACAATTGCAATAGCAACCGTAGTACACACACGCATTTGGCGGTCTTGTACCTTCAAGTTATTTAAGAGTGTGTGAAGGACATCTTGTGGACCAATAGCTTTCGCAATGTAGCCGAAAGTACTGACTGCAGCACGGCGAATAGACTTCTTGTGCGCTTTCAGCATCTCGAGAAGTTCAAAACAAATGCGCATCCATTCCTTAGCGGCAACAAACTCGGCACCGCGATCGGCAATACGACCAACCTGATTAGAATGGGGAAGAAGTAAATGTGAGAAAGTACATAGAATCCGATGTGCAATGATGCATGCAATACATTGTTTTTGCAATAGAGGAATAAAAAGAGTGATAAGTTCTTGTATTCGAAATAATATCAAGTAGGCTCAATTGTCGAGAAAAAAGACTTACCAAATAAATACAATTTTCTTGTACTTTTTCGTGGCGATTGCGCAAAATAGGTGTCAAACGGGGCAAGAGGTCACTTATAGGTGGTGTCATCTTTGTCATTCCAATAACATTAATAATTGCACGTAGGGCACCAAGAATGGACCCAAGCACCTCCGGAAACTCTTCTCCCAAGTACTCATACAACACTACACCCAAGTGACCCATCAGCTGATCTTCAGAACAAGCCTTCATCACCACTGCGATGCGACCAATCAGATCTGCGGCTTGCATTCTGACAGATGGCGCCTTGTTGTTTAGTCTCCACTTGATTGTTCCCGCAATTTGTTTCAAGTATGGTTTACAACGCTCTCCTAATGCATTGACAACAGTACCAAAGCCATCCAACATCACTTGTCCTTCTTTTCCAAACGCATTGCTTCCAGTGAGACTAGCGTCAACGGCTTGTTCCTGGAAGGCATACAAAATTCCATCAATCAGTCTCTCCTCCAACCTGTCATCGATATCTCCACTCCCCAGGTTTTCTAGAACTTGCTGCACTGTCTCCATCACCATCCGTCTATAAGGTTCAGAATCATCTTTGAGATCATCGACAATCCGACTCACAACATCTGAGCACCCAACCTTATTCGCCAATTCAGCAGTTGTTTCGATAACTTGATTGTGGTTACGCCTGTCCAGAGCCATGCGCCGAATCCAAAAGTTGCGAAAGAACTCTGGCAGAATTTCTTTTCGAATGTATTCAGGTTCAACACCTGCAGTTGAAACACATTGCTTGGTCACTTTTAGAACAATGCGCTTCATTTCCTCATCAGGGCTATGGAATTCACGTAGCAAAATAGGCATCACGATCCGTGTATAATGACTGGCATAATTCTCTTCCATTAACGGTATGACAAAGCCTACAGCCTTGAGAAACGCAGCCAGCATTTTACCATGATGCTCAAGTGCTCCCTTCCACAGGGAGCGTATAATAGGATCAAAACTTTCAACTCCGTACGGATACGCAGATTCTGCCAAAGCTGCAATAGTTAAGGCGGTTATTGTCCTTACTTTCTGCTGATCATCAGTTAAGCCATTGCTAACAATCTCAACCAATTCTCTTAGATATGGCAAAACTGCGCATCCAGTCAGCACTGCAATTTGTTGCACAATTTTAATTCCTGTGTGACGAGCTTGCCACGATTTGCGACTCTGACACACAGCTTTGAGGAAAGGCAACAGAGCTGGTACTCCTAGTGCAGATGCTACAACAGCAAATGCACGAGAAGTAATGTTTCGCACATATTCATCTGGATTGTCAATATCAGGTCTCATTGTCGCGATCATCGTTGCAAGTCCAGCAGCCTTTGCTAGATTACTAATAATCTCTCTTCCTTCGATCCTCGCGTAGTAATCTTCATCAATGAGAAGTGGCTCAATGACTGCAAGAATACGATGCACGTACGGCCTTACAAGATCGTCCAATTTGTAAAGGACGCGATCAATGACCTTCACCAATAAGTGACGTTCCTGATCCTCTAACGTCGGACTCATGAGAAGTGGCAAAATTTGATTGAATAGAGGCCCTGCGCCAAAATTACGAGCTTTGTCTGTTATCTGTCTCATAGCTGTTTTTCTCTGAGGAGGAGTACCGCTCTTGATTTTTAGCAAGAGCGCCATAATTTTTCTTTCATTCACCTCATCCTTGGTAAGCGAAGATTCCTCTGCATCTTCAGTCAACCGCCCAAAATATTGCATATCTTCTGGCTTAATGAATGGCAGTGCACCAGCGGCCCCATCATTCGAAGTGGCAGCAATTGGAATACCATATGCTTCGCGGATATCATTCACACTTTGACCTTCAGCTTGGAGCTGCTCAGGTGGAACCGCCATTTGAAACCCAGCAGGAGTCATCGACATGGGAGTGGGAGTAGCCAAGAGTTTACGCCCAGGAGTACGAAGAGGAGTGTAATTTACAGGGGGCGGAAGAACGGCATAACCTTCTGAAGGAAGAATGGCATCTAGAGCAACATCTGTCCAGGGACGATTTCTGGACTCCATTTCTCTCTCAAGTGAAAGCGCTTTTGCCAAATCACCAGATAATGCTGCTCCCGATAAGGGAGTTGCTCCAATAGAGGGTGTAGACGAAACTGCACTTGTAGGGGCAGGTGTGGAATCCCAACGACTTCGCTTGCGCCCACCAGCAATACCAGAAGAAGAATCACCCACGAGAGGCGTGGCTTGAACAGATCCCGATCCTACCAAGGGTGTCTCATCCCATTTACTCCCTGTTACTAAAGGTGTGGCATCAGGAGCATTACTGCTTACCAATGGAGTTGCATTTAGGACTGTCATTGATGAGCTAGAAGCAGCAACTGGTGTCTCGTCCCATCTTTTCCGCCGTCTAGTTGACCCACTTCCAGCATCTTCATCCCACCTAGATTTGTTATTTTTGGTCGCCACAGACTCAGAATCTGATACAATGTTACTATTGTCCTCTTTGATTTCTGTAGATATACCAGGTGCTCCACCTTCACTTTCAGCATCATCCCAACGACGTCTCCTCCTCCGTACGGATTTTGCAGCAGCCTCCGTTTCTGTGGATGCCGATGAGGGAGGAGGAGGAGCAGTCTTGAGATTTCCATCATCATCCAATAAATCTTTTTTTGCCTCCTCGATTAACTCATGCCTTTCTTTTTCGATACCAGCCTGTTTCATGGCATCTTTGTAGCTCATTCCATCTTCACGAATTGCACGATTCAACTTGCGTTTATGATAATCCGATTCCCGATCTGCGATCTTTGTATTGACGAGACCAGATCCCCCGTTCGCATCCTTGAACGGATCATAATCTTCACCTGCTGGTTCATCCTCCGACATCTATAAAACGTTTGAAAAAGAAAATTGAGAATGTAAATTAAAATGAGGGAATCTTGTCGTCATGTCATGACTCCTCATGACGTATAAAGAAAAGAAGAAGACCAAGTTGCTTCGAAGACTAACTAACAACTAACCTTTGCAGCAGCCATGGTACTGGGATGCATTCCACCTCCAGCATGTCCAGCATCAAATATTTCTTCTCGTTCCCTTGCTCGCACATCTTCAGCTTCTGCCTCCATCTTACGTTCTTCATCTAGTGTTGGAAGAGCAGCGACGTATTCATCTCCGGCGGAAGCGCCAGCGTATGCATCATCGTATGCTATCCCTGTACCGAATCGGACTCCTCCTCTCCCATCAGCGGTTTCTTCACTTTCAGGTATTGGTCTACTTGTACGTGTTGGCATCTCGTTTCGTTACTGGTATAGATGACCAAGTATCAACTGATAGTGATGAGTGTTGATGAAAAGCTACTGAGTTCTAATGATGCTTGAAACTGAAACTGTTGTTGTGGTGTGTTGGAAAAAGAAAAGAAACGAAAGAGGAGAGAACAAACAGTTTCAAAATTGATTTTGATTGCCATCCATCTTCATCTCCCCCCACCCCTTTCCTCCTCTCCACAAATCACAAATCCACAACAAAATAGAGATTTCAAAAGAAAACAATTGGCAATTGATGCAAATAGGGATCTTCATCTTAGCAAGAACGTCAAGTTCTTCAAGTTTTAAGCAGATAGAATCTGTCTACTATTTCGCGAGAAGCAATGATCTCCGAACAAACAACTGTTAATACCAACGAGGAGGATCTTGCAACATACCTTAATGCATTCCTCCACGACGTGGAAGGAAGCAAGTTTCCGAGAAAAAAGTGTTGTGGGACATCCCGATCACTTTACTGCATAGAATGCTCCAAGCTACTGATTGATCGAGAACATTGGCCGGCCTCAATTCAAGCTGGACATCTTGATCTTCCATTTAGTCTAGATATTGTCCTGCATGATAGACGACTTTCAGCAACTGGATTCCATGCTCTTGTCTTACTGAAAGCTAGCCAGGGGTCTAATGAAGATGATGATTCATCTAAATCTAGTCATGTCACTGAAGAAGAAAGTCAAGTTATTACACAACAAGAAAGAGTGAGATTGTTTGACATTGAAAATGGCGACCAGCTACCATCCTACGAAGGAGAAGACAATAATACTTTTCTTTTATTCCCATCTGAAAATTCTGTACCAATATCTTCCGTGGCAGATCAAATTCATCGACTCATCGTTTTGGACTGTAAATGGACAAAGAGTTCTTGCCAAAGCCTTCCACAGCTTGCAAGAATACAGAATGTGCATATTGGAAATCCCCCGTTAGAATCTTACTTTTGGAGATGGCATAATGCTGGGACGGGAATGTGCTCAACTCTTGAAGCTCTTTACTTTGCAGCTTTGGAAACAGCAGAAGCATCAAATGAAAATAGGCACAGAAAAGATTTCAATGAAGTCAATAGGAAATCTTTGATTGATTTGATGTGGTTATTTGGCATACAAAGAAACGCCACAGCTTTGAGCGCTAAGCGAGAGGGGAAACCATCACCTTTTAGCAAGGATGGCAAAGCTATGCAGCGTAATTTGAGAAAGACAGAAAAGGGATCTGAGAAACATTTGCGAGATATTGAAAGGGGCAAACGACTCATGGAAGAAGCAAAGGATAGTGCGAGCTAAAGATGTTTATCATGGTTTGGTGGTAAGCTTATTTTGCAGAAGTAGAATAGTCATTTAGCCTCCATGGATATCCCAGTTCTTCAAGCAATTCGTTAAAGTCACGAGTAAATGGAGACAAATATTGTTCCATTTTCTTTCTCAATCCAGGTCGTATAGCTTGCCGAAGCTTGGGGTCGGATGCTGAATTGAAGCGTGTACTAAGCTCAGAATCTTTTATCAACATTTCAGTTTCACTATTCGTTCCTATGAATGACAGCACTTCTCTCAACAAATCTCTTGGTCGGTTTGACACATCGTCATAGTTCAACAGCAGTATTTGTTCTTTTGGAAAGTACTTTAACCACCTCCTTATTGCACATGTATAATCACTTCTTTGCCGATGTGTCGCATGCACCAATCGATCCATAAAATATGCATCATCGTACTGGTAAGGATCTGCGTCTTTAAGATACTTTTCCTTTGCCTTTTTATCCATACTGGTTTTGGATTTGTCTTCGAATTCTCCAGCTTCCATTCCACGGACACTGTTACGAAGTTCCATTAATATTGCAGACCACGCTCTATCCACCAAATCCCTTGCTAAGAAAACAAGTTTGGCGTCAGGAAATAGATATCTTACTTCTGCAATCTTCAATGATTTAGTTAGCAATGTGTCTTTACATCATGCGGTATGGCAAAAACTATAGTAACTACATTTCTAAACACTCGAAACACGCACCTTCTCACAATCGAGGATTGCATAACATGGCGTTATTTCACCATACATGCAATCATGGCGAGATCTCGGAAATTGATTAGAATACCATTTCAATCCTTTTCTTCTATTCCTAAATCGAAAGAAAAGAACACATAATTAGCAAGTCAATATTATTAGAGGCAGTTGTAAATGAATCAAACGCATCTAAAACGGATCCCTTGGTATTTTGTTGAACGTACCAGTCCCAAAAGTGAATCTCCTTCTGTTCTGGTAAAGCTAGATTTGGATGACGACTCAGCATTTCATGAAGCCATGTAGTGCCTGCCTTCTGAGCTCCTATGCAAAGGAAGGATACCCTTACTTTCAAATCTAGAAAGTCTCTAGGTCTGATGATTTGTGGATCTTGTCGCTGCTTTTGTTTGCTATTTTGTTGTTCTTGATCTTGGCCGTCTTGGATTTTTCTCTTTTTCTTATGAGTAGCCGTCGCTTCCTTCTCACTTTTTGCTGCATCCTGAAGCTTTCCCAAAAGGCTTGCAAAATCACTCATCTAATAATGATATTGATGCTATATTATTATGACACTGATACAGTCAAAGTTATCTGATATGATACGAATTATGGTGCACAAGCAATGAGTAGGGTTAGTGGTTGGGTTGAATGTGTTACTTCTACTACTCTCTCTAGCGACTAGAGAGGTAAGAGGTACCGATACAATCGTCTATCGTAGAAGAGTTGTGTTGAATAGCGAGTTTTCACTTTGCGCTAGTTATTTATGACGTCGACCATTTTAAACTGCCCTAATCATATCTTGCTGAAATACAAACAAATCGATGCAAGCGCACAAAATGCAAAGCAAGTCGCAAGTTAAGATCAAGTATTGGGATAGATTCGAAGATGCTATACTTTTGATGTCTCCAAACTCACAAATCTTGCATTTTTACATCTCTTACTTTTGAAGTTTATTAAAACATGCAAACGTAGATACGTAAACTCCCTTGTTAGAGCTTGTTAGGCAGGTAAATAGCAAATTGGGTTCCTTCATTTCGACTTCTCCTCTGATATGAATTGTTTTTTATAAGGGAATCATCATCATTCTTAAAAGCTCATGACTGTTTCATCCAGAGCAGCAACTTTTTCATAAATATTGGTAATCATGCTAGAGCTCTGAACAGTTGTTTCGATCATTATCTTGGTGAAATTCTTTCCTCTTGGTTTTACGACGCATTCCAGTTCCTCATCACCAGAATTGTTTAGGACTAGTTCCTTCACTAACTTTACATATTCCTCTGCCTTTTCCTCATCGCCGCTAGTTTTTCCTACAATGTGAAAGATATAGGATGCCGGAAATGTGAGCATTGCGTTCAAAATATTTCCATCGGTGTTTTCGTTATCTGTATCTGCGCTTGCTGGATCGAATTCGCCCATCAATGCATTCACTTTGTACTTGAAACGGTCTGTGAGGTCGGATCCATGGTCATCCATTTTGACTGTTGACTGGGCTATTATCGGTACATCCTCGTCATCTATATTTTCGTTTGCGCTGTTCAATGCATTAACATTGTAATAACGTCCGACAATTATTGGGTTCATGAAAGCCAAACTAGGATCCATGACACTAGCCGAAAGTAAAACTAATGTTAAATATTTCGGAAGATGCATTGTATGAAGACTCAAAAATACGTTAGGGAAACGAAAGACAATAGAGCTAAGCGTAATTTGTGTTTTTGTGATGTACTACTACTGTAGATATGAGGAATCAAGTATGAACAATGCATGATTGCGTGATAGTGATAGCGAATATCGTAGCTGATAGCTCTAGAGCTGATAGCTCGTCACACGTCACACAGCACCTACTAGTGGAAATGTCCGGCTAGTAGCTAGTATGGTAGCTACCATAGCTGAGCTGGCTGTTGAGCTGTTTCCCGCAATTTTGACATTTTCCAAAAATTGCGCAATGCTATTTTGATTGTGAATTAGAACAAAGAACAAGTTGTAAAAACTTAACTTTAATGTTCTACAACACCACTCACAGATCACACGTAGACGACCTCGTATTATTAGAACTCTGTTGACTATTGTAAAGTAAAATTGACTCAATCAAATAGCGAATTTCATCATCATCATTGGGACAGGATGAAATCTGCTTTACCATGTTTCATATTAGCAGATGATACGGATTTTCTGATCAGATTTTCTTCTTTACTGTCATATCATACTCTGCGGACAAATCGTTTATACATTAAGAGTGAATATTTGTCACAGTATGGTTCCCGTCGATACGATAGCTCTTTTCTTTAAGCGGCCCTGTTATTCTATACAAACATGTATTTTTTCACGTGTGCTATTTTCTAATTTCCAAACAATTTGAAAGACAATTTTGCAAGCTCCATCGATAAGTCAATATCCTTGAATTTCACCTGAGTAGAAGCTGTGTGTAAAATCTGCCTTCCATTATCTGTTGTAATTGGTTGTTTCTCGAAGCGTTCTTGCTTCATCACGTTTGTGAGTGCATCTTCATAAATCTCCTTGATTTGATTTACCCTCTCGATCAACTCTTCATCATCATTTGCGGCGCATTTCACAAGAAGTTCCAAGGTTCGGGCTTCGTTGTGCCAATCTTTCGATTTCATGCGCTGTTCTCTTACTCTTGCTAAAATAGGTTGAGCTTCAACATATCGTCCTGCTTCAACAAGACTCTCACCTAAGCGAAATCGAATCTCTAACAGCTCACCCATAATCCTATTTTTTGAAAGCCGAAAAAGAAATTTTTCGCCGCGTTTGAACTCTTCAATTGCTTGTTCTAGAAGTTTCGGATCGTTCGTTAGACGACTAAGTTTTACATGAATCAAGCCAAGGTTACGCAGCTGCTGGAAACATGCACGTGCATCACCAATGTAAATATTCAAACGGAAAGCAGCATCGAGATCCCGCGCACCACCCTGCAAGATTTTGACGGCGTTACCTGCCATTTGATATTTAACGAGACCGCTAGCATTCAGAATAGCTGCTTGGAGACTGACAAACCCCCCTTTGGCTGCTAATTGTGCCGCCTGTTCAAAGATTGACAAGGCTCTATTCCTAGAATCTTTGTCCTGACGGCCCATGCCCAAGATCAAACCCTCCATCAGCTCTCTTCTAATTAGAATCTTATCAACAAATGAATCTACTATTTCTTCTCCATCATTGACACGGATGTCAATACTTTTCAGGAGCGTCTCTGCTTCGTCAAAATGCCTAGTCCGTCTGAGGACATTCACTTTGTCCAGCTTCGTTTCCATCACCTTTATATAGTTTCCTATTGCTTCAAATATGCCAAGAGCAGTATCGTAACATGCATGGGCCTTTTCATAGCTGTCGGCAGTGCTTTCATTGGCGTATTCATTTCCTAGTTCTTTTGAAATTTGAGCCTTCACAAATTTGTCGTTTCGAAATGATGCTAGATGATTTGCTTCCTCCAAGCACTTAATTCCTTCTTCAAGACACATTGCTTTGCTGTATAGTTTGGCAGCACACCTTAGCCTATCAATTGAGCAAATACTCTTTGTCCAATTAGGTACAGGGCCTGTACTACTCACTGCATCCGCGACAACTTTATGTTCAGGAAGAGCAGTGTCATCCATTACTTCTGAAATTTTGCCTCTGAAGCGGAGGGCCTTCAGCCTTTCGACTAGAATCTCACATGTTGAAAGAGTCTCCATCCCACGTTCAATTTCGCTAAAAGATTGTCCCTCCGAAACTTGCTTACCAACTTCTGATAATTCTTTCTCATAGATTACACTTGAATGTTCTAGGACCATTTGCTCCCTCCACTCAAACCACATCCACAATGTTGTTCTATCAGTAGCAGTGTGGCATATAACTGGCTGTACACTAAAATTATCGCAACCTGAATATCCGAGGTAAATCATATCGTAATTCTTGCACACTTCAGTTAAAACTTTGTGCATACCAGTACTCATTCCCATGCCCACTTGATCTAACAAGAAACGGACAGTATCATACCGTGCAGGCCCAGTCTTCGTCACATCGACAGTTCCATGAAACTTCATCAAAGTCCCTTTCGACGTGGTATCGTTTGTAGAAAACCTTTCAAAATCCTCTTTTCTCACTAACAATTGGAAGTCGTTATCTCCGTAAAGATCTTCATAAGCTGTTTCAATCAAAATATCAACATTTGTTGTCAGAACTAAACCGCCCTCTTTTAGAGCTCTTGCAAGCACATAGTGATTGGTAGATGGAACTGCGTCATCAAACCAATCATAAAAATCGAAAATTTTATCTCCGAATACTTCTTGCAGAGTTTGCAAGAGAACCTCTGGTCTTAGTTCAGACACAAACATTGAAATATCTGTTTTTGAAACGCTACCATTAGTAGTGGTAAGAAGATTACTCAACATGTGCTCACTAAACTGCCTAAAATTTGGTAAACCGGATGCAACGCTTGCACCAGCTCCAACAAAGAACACCGATCGTTTGCCGTCAATCATTTCTAGCATGACGTGGGAACTTTTATCAATCTGTTTCTTCATTGCTTGCAGTAACGAATCAACAACTGTTTCAGTTTCTACCTTCCGCTGGAAGCATTCTCTAAGACAGGACATGATGATGCACTGTATTGTATCGATGTCTCAGTTATGCGATATGCTATGCATGCGACCTGCGACCTCTTCAACCATCAACCACCATAGCAAGCGGACAAGCGGTGTTTTTAGGTTTTATGTTTCACGACAACAGTTGAGTTTGCGAACACAAAATATTCGCTAGAAAATAAAATTATGGCGCCCAAGGAAATGGCCTATTTACCAACCTTCCACAGCCAACGAAACCTGACCAAAATCCAAAATACCACCTTGTAAGCTTTCTTTGTTGTCTGCTTCCATCTCTCACACATTAGGTACAATTGAATAGATCATTAGAAGAAGATACCATGGGAACAGGAAAGACCAATAGAAAGCACGGAGCGCATACTAAGCTCAAGAAGTACAAGCGCAAGACTTGGCTTTGCCGTCGTGCAAAAGATACAGATGAAATTCAGGATGAGATTGAGAAATCAGTCGAGACTGGAAAGCCTATATCGTTTGAGTACGACGACGACCTTCCTGGTGGTGGACAGTTCTACTGTGTAGAGAGCGGAAAACACTTTGCAGACGCTAAAGGTCTAGCTGATCACAAGAAAGGTAGATATTACAAGAGGAGGGTGAAGGATCTCAAAGAAGAAAAATACACGCAAGTTATGGCTGAATGGGCAGGAGGAATGTCGAAAGAAGTTCTCCCACCTGCCCATAAGAAGTGAATATGCTGCTGGCTATAGGAGTCAGTTGTTGAAGGCTGTAATATTCAAATCGCGAATACCGTTTTTTTGGAGGACACCCACTAGATCCATCTCGACACCAAAACTAAACTTAACGCTGGAACCTGAATACAAAGATATCGGAAACATTCCTGATCCGAACAATGCAGTTTGTGCGATGCCTGCAAACACTTTTGTCGGCCAAATAAAGATGTACAATAAATTAGTGAAATAATGATCAAGAAACTTGATCCTTCCTTCCATTGCATTCACTAATATTTAAAAACTACTACCATACCGCAAGAAAAAATCGATACGCTCTGAGGTATTGTGGATTTGTATTATAAAGCAGGAAGTGATATTAGGCCTGAA
>Ga0307978_1002779_pt1 | contig 12160 bp, 10 predicted proteins | sample OrgLakmetage1056_FD_203151 | JGI IMG/M metagenome (GOLD analysis project Ga0307978, IMG submission 203151) | Saline water microbial communities from Organic Lake, Antarctica - #1056 | ecosystem: Environmental > Aquatic > Non-marine Saline and Alkaline > Saline | place: Antarctica: Organic Lake...
AGCGCCTGTGGCACGAGTCCAACATGACCGCTGCCCATGCCTACACCGATTACGATGTTTGCGCCCAAATCATTGGTCGTGAAGTTCTGGGTCTGGAGCCAGATCCCAGCCTGCTTTGATTTTTCCTGACTAAGAATTGCCCAAGGGCGCAGGTCGAATGACCCGCGCCCTTGCTGCCATACCCATAAGAATCTAACAATTCAGGTGCCCTTATGAGCAACCAAACCACTGAGTTCGACCCCAAAGCATTTCGCCGTGCGCTAGGAAACTTCGCCACCGGCATTACCGTAGTCACCGCCCAGACACCCGATGGCATTAAGACCGGCGTAACCGCCAACAGCTTTAACTCCGTTTCACTGGCTCCCGCACTGGTTCTGTGGAGCATCGACAAGCGCTCTGGCAGCTGTGAAATTTTTGAAAAGGCCAGCCACTTCGCCGTTAACATCCTGGCAGCCGATCAGATTGACGTCTCTAACCACTTCGCCCGCCCGAGCGACGACAAATTTTCCACTATCGACTTCGCTGAAGGCGTCGGCGGCGCACCCATACTTAACGACACAGCAGCCTGCTTTCAGTGCGAATCCTATGAAACCGTTGACGGTGGAGATCACTGGATTCTGATTGGCAAAGTTGTTGCCTTTGAGGACGCTGGCCGTGCGCCGCTGATTTATCATCAGGGCAGCTATTCCGTAGTCATGCCACACACCCGATTTCCCGCCACCAAACACGGTGAGCCGGCGGCTATTGGACGCCTAAAATCACGCCTCAACGACAATCTGTATTACCTGATGGTTCAGGCTTCGCGTGCCTACCAGGCTGACTATACACCTCTTCAGCTGTCCACTGGCTTGCGTACCAGCGAAGCACGCATGTTAATGGTACTGCAAGAAACGCCGCAGCTCTGCCGCAGGGAACTGTCGCAGGAAGTTAACATGCCAGATGTTGAAATCGACAACTCGGCGGAAATCCTGCAGCGTAAGGGTCTGATGATTTTCTCGGAAGACTGCTACAACATTACAACATTGGGTGAGGAGCAAGCCGAAGCGCTCTGTGCTTTGTCACGTCAAGAACAGGAGAAACAGTTCGGCGAGTTCAGCAAAGACGAGATTGCCACCTTCAGGAAGATTCTGTGCAGCCTGGCCCGCCGCTAAACACAACAAAAAAGGCTCCCCGAGGGGGGCCAATAGCAACATCACTGCTGGTCAGATTGCCAATAACGATTGGGCTACTTACGAGAGTGAATCACTTGCAGTTGTGTGTATTCCAGCAATCCTTCCAAGCCAAACTCGATACCAACACCCGACATTTTACTGCCACCGAAAGGGGCGTTTGGCAGCACTTCAGAGTGGTTGTTGATCCATACAGTACCGCACTGCAACTGCCGGGCAACCGTGTTTGCCAAATCAAGATCCGAACCCCAAACAGAGCCGCCCAAACCGAACTTGCTGGCGTTGGCCATTGCAACAGCTTGCTCGACATTGGAATAAGAGATGACGGGCAGAACCGGTCCAAACTGCTCTTCATCACCCAGTCGCGTGCCATTCGCAACGTCGGCCACAATGGTCAGTGGGTAAAAATAGCCCTTGCCCGAGTTCGCTTGACCACCAAAAATAATCCGGCCTCACTCCAAAAAAAGCCTTGGCGCTCATCGAAGCCTTCAATCAAGAGAACTCGCAGCCATGATGGCAAAGCCATTACCCAACGGTATTACGGAGCGATCGGCCTGCAAGGCCTTGAATGCGAAAGAACGGCAGCAGGTACTCGATGTGTTGAACAGCGAAAGCCACTGCAATCAGCCACCGATGCAGGTCTATCACAACCTGCTTCAACAAGGCCGGTATCTGTGCTCGGTGAGCACCATGCACCGCTTGCTGCGCAAACAAAATCTGCAGGGCGAACGACGCGCTCAGCGCGCACCACAATCGAATCTGATGCCGCGCCTACTGGCCACAGAGCCCAATCAGGTCTGGAGGTGGATTGTCGACGCGCAAGCACGGTGAGTACTTGTCGCTGTACGTAGTCATGGACTTGTTCAGTCGCTATATTGTCGCTTGGATGCTGTCCCGCAAGGAAAATAGCGCCTTGTCATCACAGCTAATTGACGAAGCCGCCCAGCGCTACGACATAGGGCCTGGCCATCTCACGCTGCACCAAGACCGTGGGGCGCCCATGACCGCTCACTGTTACCTGGACTTGCTCTCCGAGTTGGCCATAACCACCAGTCATAGTCGGCCGCGCGTGAGCAATGATAATCCGATGAGTGAAGCACAATTTAAAACACTCAAGTACCAGCCAGATTATCCGCGACGCTTTGATCATGCCACGCGCTGGTGCAACGATTACGTGGAGTGGAACAACCACGTGCACCACCACAGCAGTCTTGAAGGGTTTACGCCCGCACAGGTATTCACAGGTCGATATCTAGACATTGCCCGAGTGCGCCAAGAGGCTCTGAATGAAGCTTTTGCCGCGCATCCAGAACAGTTCAGTAGAGGGCGTCCCCTCGTCAAACTACCGCCACGAGAAGTGGCTATTAATCCAATGCCGGACAATGCCGAGCCATCCGTTGCTGAGCAAGAAGTAAACTTCCCGACGCTGCAGAGGGCCATACTGGAAGCAATTTAATTAGTGAAGAGTTGGTTCAAAAGAGGTTGACACGTTCCGCTTCATAGCACGCCTAGAATTCGCCGCCCACAGGCCCGTTCGGCAGCGCCTGCATCAGCTTGATAAACAACGTTTCTTAAAATCAGACGGAGTCATCCCATAGTGGCTTTTAAAGGCAGTCGAAAAATAGCTGGGGCTGCCAAAGCCGTATTTGTAAACAACTTCCGTCAGGTTAAGCCTTCCATTATGCGCCTTGATGTAATTAACACACATCTCTAACCGCTGAGTTTTCACGTATTCCGACAATGTGATCGAATTGACCGAAAATGCTCGATAAAGGCTGCGTATTGACGTGCCGATTGCGCTGGCAACCACAGGTGCGCTCAGACCAGGCTCAGCAATATTATCTTTTATAAACTCAGACGCTGCCCGAAACACCTTTTCGTAAGGAACGGCACTGCGAACACTCTTCAGCACCGAGGGTTTTATCAATGTCGCAAGCGAATCGAGAATGGCGGCGCCTTCTTCCGAATCCAGATTTTCATGCAAAGACGCTTCTACTATTAACTTGCTGGCAAAACGGGCGATATGGGAGTCTGCAGGAATTTTTACACCAAGCTCGACCCTGCTGAGATTCAAAATCCGCTCAATAATCTGACGAGGCAGAATAAGCGATATCTGTTGCGATGGCTCCTGATATGAGAAGCGAAACGGCAACGTCGAATCCACCAGAACAATGTCTCCCGGGGCCAGACACGAGCGATTTCCGATCTGCTCTACAGAGGAGCGCCCCTGAATCTGAAACACACAAAAAAAATCGGGAACCCCGCTTTTCCGTATCTCTTTAACCGTTCGATAAAGATCAGCGCCCTGAATACTAACCTTAGACATATCCAGCGATCCACCGACCTTTTCGACAGACCCAAAAAACGTGTCACCTACAGGGTTTGCCAAGAATGGCCCGCATATCTCATTGATATTACTGATCCATCTGTCAAAATCATCAGTCCTGTTGGCGCATGAAGACACGGCTACGACCTCTTGATTTATTGCACAATCAAATACATCAAAATGGCCAAAAAACAACCAGAAGTCAAGATAGCTGCCCGAATACGCCGCTGAGCGCGACTCTATAGTTTTTACATCGAAGAACGTGACTCCCTATGAGCCTGCCATGAAGCTGTCAGGGAGTCGCGATTGTGGGCAGGACTAAACTGAACATCACTTCTTGATGCTGATAACCCGCGGTTGAGTGACGGCTTTAAGCCCCTCCAGGCCGAACTCTACGCCGTAACCGGAGTCTTTGTTACCACCGAACGGCACCATGGGATGTATGGCGCCATGCTGGTTGACCCAAACCGTTCCAGCTTCCAGGCGCATGGCAACCTCCTCTGCCTGCGCAGAGTCATTGGCCCAGACAGAGGCTCCAAGACCTGCTCCCAACCGGTTGGCGGAAGCCACAGCTTCATCCAGGCTCCGGTAACGAATGATAGGAAGTGCAGGGCCGAATTGTTCCTCGTCCACCAGTCGCCGGCCATCACCAATGTTGCCAACCAGTGTTATCGGAAGAAAGTAGCCTTTGTCGGGAATATTTCCGAACTCCATGACGTCGCAGCCGCCGGCGCGGGCATCGGCAACCAGATCTTTTACTTTGTTGTACTGCATTTCGTTTTGCAGTGGGCCGATCAGATTGTTTTCATCCATGCCGTCGCCAACAGGCATCTGCCGGGCAAGAGTGCTGAGCGCGTCAACCACGGCCTCGTAGTCGCTATCATGAACGTACAAGCGCTTGATGCAGGCGCAGGTCTGCCCCATGTTCAGGAATGCACCCCAGAACAGGCCCTCGGCTATCGCGCTGGCGTCGGTGCCAGGAAGGACGATTGCCGCGTCGTTGCCTCCCAGTTCGAGGGTGATAGGCGCAAGATTTCGGGTGGAAGCCTCGATAATACGCCGGCCCGTGGCCTCGCTGCCGGTGAACATGATTTTGTCGATATCCGGATGACGGGTCAGGGCTGCTCCGATCTGGCCATCCCCGGAGACAGTATTAAGAACGCCCGGCGGCAATACCTCATTGATCAGCCGTACCATTTCCAGGGTAGCAATAGGGGTGTATTCAGAGGGTTTCAGAACCACCGTGTTACCCATGCGGATGGCAGGAATGATCTGCCATATGGCAATCATCAACGGCCAGTTCCATGGGGCGATTGCCGCCACAACCCCCAACGGAACCCGATGCAGCGTGTCTTTGCGCTCGTCATCCTCGTGCACAACCTCGGGAGGCAGCTCCAGGCTTGCCGGCACTTGAGTCCACCCGACACAGGCCTGCACCTCAAACCTGGAGCCGGGGCCGGATAGCGGCTTGCCCTGCTCACGGGTTATGAGCTCGGCCAGGTATTCCGAGTTGTCTTCCAGTACCTTCGCAACACGGGCTACCGTATCACGTCTTTGCTGGTCGCTGACTCTGGCCCAGTCAAGCTGAGCTTTGTGGGCGGCGTTTACGGCGAAATTTACGTCGGATTCGGTACTTATCGGGGCCAGCCCTATGGACTCTTCTGTAGCGGGATTAAAGATTTCCTGGTGACCGGTCGTTTCAACAGATTGGCCGTTCACTGAATTACTGTAAGTTTGCATAATCATGCTCTCTTGAGGCTGTATTTGTTACACAGTCAGAACGGAACAATGGCAATGATCTGACCATACATGTTGGTGTCATCACTACCGAGCTGGCTGCCACCTTCAGCGGAGCTGTTGTCCGGCGTATAAAACCCGACCAGCGGACTGATAATCAGATGCGGAGCTACTACCCATTCGGCATAGAAATCAATCTCGCGTGCGTTAAAGTCACCACTGCCGCCGTCGGTGTCACGGAAGTTGAAGAAAAGAGCGCCCACACTGAGTGTTTCTGATGGTGCGGCTTTTACGCCCACGTGGTGTACGTCCGCATCCGAGTTGAAGGGGCCGGCATAATTGGCGGCAACTTCGCCCTGAAACCAGGTGCCGTAGCCACGGTTGAAGCCAAAGAAGAGCGGGTCGAAATTTTCTTCAAAGCTCGAGTACCGATAGTTGACACTGGGTGACCAGGTGACGTCGCTGAAGGTCCACCCGGCTTCGGCGTACCATGCGGTAGCATCGTCAGAGGAGTTGTCCCCCGGCTGCTGAGTGACAAACTCGCCGGACAGGAACAGATTTTCAACACCGGCATTGCCCTGATATCGCAGGCTTACGGTTTGCTGGCCGTCTCGTGCGTTGTAACCCAGAGCTGATGCCACGTCGTCGTCAACGTCCAGCCCCTCGATATACGTCAGGCCAAAGGTGCCCCTGGAGCTCACATACTCCGCGTTGGCACCTGCCAGCTCCATCGCCGCCTGAGCTTTATTGTCAGAGTCCAGCCAGAACAGGTCGGCACGCAGTCCTTCTGAACCGCCGATGCGGGCAATGGCCGTTCGATCGAAGGATTTGCGTGCCGCAAGCCAGTAGGCGCCTCCACGATTCAGATCGAATCCCGGGCCATTCAGAGCATCACCAAAGTTCAGGGAGTCGCCATTGATGAGGAAACCATCACCGATCGTGAATTGTTGCCGCCCAACGGAAATATCCAGACCATCCTGACCAAGCGCCGGAATCAGGTCGCCGGAGCGCCAACCCAGGTAAGCATCCTCCAGCTCGGTTTTTCTCTCATTGCCGGACGTAAATCCACCTGCATCGCCGTCGCCCCATGTCCCAGAGGAGACCAGGCTCAGGGCTCCGTATACACTGCTGTCTGCGCCTGTAATCTGACTTCCTGACAGCCCGTACTTAATGAAGCCTTCCTTCCATACTGATTCGCCGGCTTCGGGCTTCGCACCGAGGTTGTAACTTTCTTCGCTGGAAAACACGCCCAGCACCGCCTCGATATCGAGGTTCAGTTCGGCTCCATCCTGTTGGTAAAAATTATAAGCAGAGGCCGGTGCCGATAAACCGGCCAGAGCGACATAAACCAGGCTTTGGGCAATACGATTTTTATTCATTGTTTCTGAGCCCCGTGCATCGAAGTGTGTGCCCAGGCTTCCCTGCCTGGAACGTTTTGTCCTATGCCAATCAGTTCCCGGAGCTGTCCTGCCTCGGCAAATTCAACGTGGGTGTCTGATCGAAGAAGTTCCATGGCTTCAGCATGGAATGAACATACTCCGTTGGCATGATGGGCCACTCCTCTGCACGAGGTACGTGCGTTGCGCCTGTTGTCATCCACAACACGGTGTCAACGTTTTCAATGGACTCGTTGTCTTCAACGAAGGCCTTCAGACCTGTATCCGTTTTTGCCCGGTTCGGATATTTCCCTTCCGGGAATCGTTCATTCGTTTTGTACTGAGTTACCCAGATTTGCTTGTCCATGAAATTAACACGCTTGAACAGCCACTCGTCCTCGCTGAACAACGCTCCCTTGGCAATCGGGTGGGTGCCACCTGCAAACGGTATTACCTGATAACCAACCGGGTAACCCATGCGGTTTTCCTTATTGGGATTTGTCAGCAGGCGGATGGTTGAGGGGTCGAATTTCTGAACAGAGTCAAGCTCCGTAGCTACCATCCGCTCCTTGGTAATCATGACGCTTTTGCGCGGACCTCCGTCGGTGTTTTCCGCAACCACCGGATCGATTTCCATCATGCTGTTCTGCATGCCATCAACATCCATATCCAGGCGGAAATTGTAAATATGCTGGTGGGTGGTGCCTACAATGTTGTGGTCAATCAAGGTGCCGTAACGGGTATCTTCTTCTGCAGTTTCGTCATGCATGGTACGTGATGCCACGCCTTTGACGGCTTCAATGCCTGACGCGCCAACGGTCAGCTGAATAGTGCCATTGGCCATGAAGACCCAGTCAAACATATAGTCATAGTTGCCAATAGTGCTGACCCAGCGCACAACCAGCTCCCTGCGTTCACGGCTCACATTGCCGGGGCTGCTGCCGAGCATTTCAGTGTGCTTGAACTCCGGACCTGCGTAGCGCTCAAATACCGCGATCGCATTAGGAATGGTAAACGGATCGCCATTGTTATCCACAAGCGTGGCCGGCAGCAGAGTAGCGTTATTGGGTACATCCGAACCGCGCTCAAGAGACGAGGTCAGGTTGCCCATCCCATATTCGCCTGAATCCAGATAGGCTTTGAAGTACCAGCCTACATCGGGATCACCATAGGGCACGATCATGCCACCCAGGGAACCTTCGTACATGACTTTGCGCTTGTCGCCCTGATCGTCGTAGGTCAGCGTGGAAATGACGGGGCCGACGCGCGCGTCCAGCTTGAGATGGAAATCCCAGTTTTGCCAGTTAACCGTATTGCCGGACATGGAAACGTTCTTCCCTTCAGGTTGCACGACCATCAGGGGCTTCACTTCGGCAATATTGTCCTGATCACGTCCATCATAGGGGCGAGGAGTCATTGGCACGGGTATGACGCCGTCATCCTCGATCTTCAGAATGCTCTTTTTCTCCAGGTCGACGACGGCCACGAGATTTTCGATGGGATGCGCCCAGTAGTTACCGTCGCCTACGTCGAGGTAAGAAACCACTTTTAGCAGTTTTAACTCTTGATCCAAACCATCTTCCCCGCCGAAATACCCAACCGTCAGGGGCGTTGCAACGACTTTGGTAACATCGTCAATACCACGCTTTTTGAGCGCAGCTTTGTACGCGTCACTGGTTGCGACGATCTCCTGCACCGCGAGAAAGTCATCAAAAGTCACCATACCGTGGGCACCTTTGATATGTTCCCAGTCGAGAACGGCTCCGGAAGCAAGATCAACCGTTCCCTCAATGACTTTCTTGCCGTCGATCACAGTAAAACTGGCCAGGCGCTCAAAGTCCTGAGATTCGCCATAAGACCATTTCCAGACTTTTTCTTTGGCTGGATCCGCCAATCGTATTTCTGTGAAGCGAATATTATCCTTGTAATATTCAGAAGCCTTGATGGCATTCGAAACTTTGGTGATTTCTTCTGCGGTTAGCGAGTCAAGCGGGTGGCTAGCGTTGCCAGTGGATATGTTCTGCTGAACCTGATCCCGGAACAACTCGTGAGTAAATGTTCGCTCAACCAGAACCTCTCCATCCTGCATTTTTGCCGGAGCCGAGAGCTTTATGGACTCTCCGTTATGAAAAGCCTGACTTTCTCCCAATGGCACTCTGAACTCTTTGTTGCCCGAGGTGATCAGCAATTCGTTTCCGTCCTCACTGAGCTCATAACTGGCTCCAGACGAATTGAGTGCTTCTGTTATCGGCAGATATTCCGCTGAACCACTATGGGCCAGAGTCGTCGGGCTGGAGAGTACCAATGACGAAGCAAGAGCTATGGAGAGTGCGATTTTCTTTTTATACATGATGACTCCTTACACTTTACGATGTGCATGAAAAATGCTTCAGAAGATTTGACAATGCCAAGTCTGCAGTTGCAGTCCGGATTGCGCTCAACTGAGCTATCAGTAGGTATATAGATAACATTGCTGGGGAAGAGTAGCTTTTGAATGACTGCCAGACTCTTTCGAAATTGTGCCGCGCAGAGAAATGGCCTTAAACGACACCACAGCCACACGATCAGCACCGGGCGCTTCGAGTGATTTTTCATGAAAAATTTCTTCGGATGTAACTCACGGATAATCCGACAGTTGATCACCGGTTTTATTAGAAGTATAGCCATTGACCATTCTCGCTCCCTTAGTGCATTCTTTCGGATGTTTCATCACTTGAGAAAAACTACAATGAAAAAACTCGCGTTGAATACACTGGTTCTTGGCCTTTCCCTATCGTTGGCCGCTACGGCTTTTGCGTCTGAATTTAACGACATGGACCCGATCACTCTGCGTCTGGCTCACGTGGTCAATGAACAGGATGGCTTTCATATTGCAGCCGTCAAATTTCAAGATTTGGTAGCAGAGCGAACCGAAGGCGCGGTGAACATCGAACTTTATCCTAACGCTTCGCTAGGTGACGAGCGCACCCTGCTGGAAGGTATGCAAATTGGCACCGTTGATATGGGCGTGATCACCAACGGCCCGGTCGCTAACTTTGTCGAAGAAATGGCGGTTTTTGAGCTGCCGTTTTTGTTTCCTTCACCGCAAGCCGCTTACGATGTCCTCGACGGCCCCATTGGCCAGGAACTGCTCGACAAGCTTTCCGAGGTCAACCTGAAAGGCCTGGCCTACGCCGAACGTGGCTTTCGTAATCTGACCAACAGCGAGCGCCCGGTCAACACACCAGAAGACATGAAAGGCCTGCGTATTCGCGTAATGGAAAACCCGGTGTATGTGGACACCTTCCGCGCATTGGGTGCCAACGCTATTCCCATGGCGTGGACGGAAGCCTTGACCGCCATGCAGCAAAACACCATTGATGGACAAGAAAATCCCGCCAATGTAATTCATTCCTTCAAGCTTTACGAAACTCAGAATTATATGACCCTCTCGCGGCATACCTACGCCCCGGCCATCTTCGTGATGGGTATGCCGGCCTGGAATAAGCTTCCAGAAGCGGCACAGGCTGTGGTCGTCCAGGCAGCCCAGGAAGCCGCCGAACATGAGCGCCGGGTAAACGCCGAGATGGAATCCCAGCAACTGGCCGAACTGCGCGAAGCCGGCATGCAGATTAACGACACCCCAGATATAAAGGCTTTTCAAGCCGCCGTGGTGCCGGTCTATGCAAAGTACGGCGAACAGTTCGGTGATTACCTGCCACGTATTCTGGAAGCGCTCAAATAAGTGACCACTAAAACTCAATCGCTGTTAAAGCCGCTAAAGCGAATTGAGCGCTGGCTGGATGCAATCATCCAGCCCGTTGTGTTTGCGGGCATGGCAGCGCTGATTGGCGTGATTACCCTACAGATTATCTCCCGGGTGCTGTTCAGCGCGGTCGGCTGGACCGAAGAGGTCGCTCGCTTTCTGCTCGTGTGGATTACTTTTTTTGCAGGCACCCTGGCTTTTCAGCGTGGCCGGCACATCGCCGTAACATTTGCTGTGGACGCCCTGCCCGTGCACCTGCGACAAGCCGCGCGTATTGCCGGCACTCTGGCGGTATTGGCTTTTATGGTGGCACTGGTGGTGATCGGCTATCGTTATATGCAAGTTCAAAGCTTTCAGAAATCGGCTTCCTTAAGGCTCTCGATGACCTATGTCTACTCCGTGATTCCGCTCTGCGCGGCCGTGATGAGTTGGTACGCTTTCGTCGATCTATTGGAGCTTTTAATAGACGGCGAGCGTCGTGAGGAACCCGTTCCATGACGCTGCTACTGTTCGGGCTGTTTTTCGCGCTGATGCTGCTTGGTGTACCTATTGCCCTGGCGATCGGTGCCAGCACCATGATCGCGCTCAGCCAGGCCGGGGTACCTTTAATGGTGGTCACCCAGCAGATGTTTCAAGGCATCAATTCCTTTGCTTTGGTGGCCATTCCCATGTTCATTTTGGCCGGCGACTTGATGGCCCAAGGCAAGGTGAGCGAGCGGCTAGTCAACTTTGCCAACTCTCTGTTCGGTTTCCTGCGGGGCGGCTTATCGATCGTGTCGGTGATGGCAGGGATGTTCTTCGCGGCAATTTCGGGCTCCGGGGCGGCGACCACAGCGGCGGTGGGAGCAAGTCTGGTGCCGGAGTTACGCAAAAAAGGTTATGACCCCGCGTCTGCTGCCAGCCTGATCGCTGCAAGCGGTACCATCGGCGTGGTCATCCCGCCGTCTGTGCCCATGATTATTTATGCAGTGATTGCCCAGCAATCGGTATCTGAGCTGTTCCTGAACGGCTTTTTGCCGGGGCTAGCCATGGGGCTGGGGCTGATGGCGATTGCCATTACCCAAGCCTATAAGCGCCAGTACCCCAAAGGCACGCCGTTTTCCCTGGCCACCATCTGGCGCACATTAAAAAGCGCGAGCTGGGGACTGATGACGCCCGTCATCATTCTAGGAGGCATATTTTCGGGGATCTTCACGCCCAGTGAAGCCGCGGTGGTGGCTGTCAACTACGCGTTGCTGGTCTCACTGTTTATTTATCGCGACTTAAAGCTGCCCGATGTGTATCGCATCCTGATTCGATCCGCAATTACCACCTCGGTGATCATGCTTGTAATCGCCACCTCGGCGGTGCTGAGCTGGACGCTATCCAGCTGGCAGGTGCCCGGCGCTATTGCTGAAGCGGTGCTGTCTATCTCCACCAACCCTTACGTAATCATGCTGCTAGTGGTGGGTATAATCCTACTGACCGGTGTATTTCTCGAGACTGCCAGCGCATTGATTATTCTGACGCCGGTTTTGCTGCCGCTGGTTATTCAACTGGGAATTGACCCGATTCACTTTGGCCTGATCATCGTGGTCGGGTTGGCGATTGGAATGATCACCCCACCGGTAGCGATCAACCTTTATGTGGCTTCGTCAATCACGCAACTGCCTTTGGAGCGCATCACTCGGGCAATTATCCCTTACTTGCTGGGCTTGATCAGTGTGCTGCTAATGGTCGTGTATATTCCTATTCTGGCCGGCTGGTCAGGGCCTTACATACCCAAATAAGCCTCGCGCACTTTTTCGTTGCTCAGCAATTCTCGACC
>Ga0307978_1002793_pt1 | contig 12134 bp, 9 predicted proteins | sample OrgLakmetage1056_FD_203151 | JGI IMG/M metagenome (GOLD analysis project Ga0307978, IMG submission 203151) | Saline water microbial communities from Organic Lake, Antarctica - #1056 | ecosystem: Environmental > Aquatic > Non-marine Saline and Alkaline > Saline | place: Antarctica: Organic Lake...
AAACAGTACCTGCAACATGCTCTTCTAACGACACAGTTCAACCACCTGCTAGTAGCGGCAGTAATTCAATGCGTTACTCCAACCCGAATGAGTTCGAGGTATGTGCCATGCGTGAGCTTTTGGGTATGGCTCATTCTCGGTGTGCGAGGAGTACATCACCGACGGATATGTTTGTAAAAGCTTGCCTTGTATTTACAAATTATTATCGAACAGGTGAAGCTGCACTTTCATGGTTTCAACAAGCGTTACGACCGGTGGCAGCCCGGTGAACTCGTAGTGCCTTTCGATGACGCAGCAGCCGTTGCCGTGAGCAAGTGAGTACCTGTGTATTCTCTTTTTTTAACCAAGGACTTTCAATCCTTGGACTGCATGCATTTGGCAATCATTACATTTGTTCTTCGGTCAAATTCATCATGCGTTGGGTGTACATTTTCCATTCTTTTTCCTGCGACCTCTTGAAAGCTCTCAACTCAGCACCTTATCATAATTCAAACTATTTCTCTAAATCGATTTTGTTTGCCTATCTATCAGGTTGCACCCTTACGGTGTGAATAAAGCAGCACCTCCACCGCTGCCGTCGCCGTCGCCCCACAAGCGCGTGCTTCCCGAAGGATTCCCCCCTCTCAGTCGGGCAGCGGAATATGGGCCTTCTCCGGCCAAGCACTTGGAACACTTGGGGCTAGCGCACGTGAAGGTGAGTCCTTGGAAAGTGATGCGCAGTGTTTCAAGACACGTTGGCTGTCAGTGGTATTTCTGAAAGAGTGCTGTAGTGTCTGTCTCTTAATCTCTCCCTGTGTGTGTTTTTGTTCGAGAATTTGTGCGGGTATGGTCTAGAAGATGTATCAGCAGTAGCGGCCTATTTGTATCCTCTAGCTCGCTCGAATAACCCCCTCGCGTTTATCCATTTTTTCCTTTCATTTTTCACAGGCAGCTATGCCCTCGGAAGTGGTTGATTCCCTGGCCTCTCTCGTGGAGCAATTCTTCAACAAGGCTACGAGGGTGGTCAACAATTTGGGCCTGCAAGACGTACTGTCCTCCACCGGGTTCACGCACCTCAAGTCCCGGTACGCATAGGTATCTGCAGTGCAGTGTCCTGAAGAAATTTGGAAGGGAGGGAGTGAGCGTTACAGTTGCTGCTAGGTTTGGAGTGTTCCTGAGGCACGTAAAACGGCGCCTTTCCCGTTCTGCGACCGGTCACTGCTGTTGCTGCCAATGCTATTACACTTCGTAAGTTTGTATACTTTTTCATACTATATTGTGGTGGTGCCTCGTATTTATACGTGAAATGAACAGGTCCACTGGCCGTTGGGACTTGAATCCTCCTCGGCTTCTTGCTGCGGCTGGCATGGGGCGTTTCAACTTGACGGCGCCTTCGTTAATGCAACAGAACAGTGCTGCTGCAGCTGCTGCTGCTGCTTCTGTGGAATTCGAAGCTCCCGTAACTTCAACTCGTGCCAACGCAACCAGCAGCAAAAAGGACAGCCGCCACAATTGTGAAACAGGCGGATCTGTTTCCATGCTACGTGCGAGTATGCATCTTCCAAGCTCTCTTGAGGCCACGGAGGACAACCATGATATCAACAATAGTAGCAACAACAGCAGCAGTCATGACCGTAGCAACGAAAGCAAAACCAGCAACAGTAGCGAGTTAGATCAGCATTTGACTTGGCTCTTTGACGGTGCATCACCTCCCTGGATGGCGATCTTGAAAGAAGTTCTGGGCCCTGATTGCGAGTGCATTGCGGCCGGCTGCATGCTGTCTTTGCCTGGATCTATCGCGCAGCCGCTGCATCAGGTATGATTAGGGGTTGGTCACATTGTTGTAGGCTAGCTTCATTGTCACCGCCATCAGACAATGATATAGACGATACTTGAAGGAGTTACAAGAAAGGGAAACGCAAATTATTACACACATGAGGAGCTTTCGTATACATTTATGATTGGCAATTAAATTTAGCCATCAGCCCTTCTGTATTGCCTATTTTGCTGTTTGTTGTTGCGTCAGGACGGCCCTCACTTGAGTAAAACTGGCAAGCCTTTAGACCGTGAATTTGCCGTTGACGACACTCCTCCTGCTCCTGCTCCTGCGAATGGTGAGGCTGCGCAAGGAGCTGCAGCTAGCAGTAAGGCTACTGCGGCCAAACCTGGTGCGGCCACCAAAGCTAGCACTGCTAAAGCTAGTGCTTCTGGTAAAGGCAGCCAAAAAGGTAGCTCGAACGCCACGGCCATTTCCAAAAAGGCAGCAGCGGCTGCCAGTGCTAGCATGTCATCATCAACGAAGGCCAAAAAGGGGAGAGGCGCTGCGTCAACCACACCGCTCCCACCGCCGCCTTCGAGCAGCAGCAGCAGCAGCGAGTCCATAGCCAAAGTCAAGGGCGCCAAGGGGCACGTACACCTCGGTGCCCACGCCATCAACGTGTTTTTGCCACTGATCGACTTGACGGCAGCCAACGGAGGCACCGAGTTTTACCCCGCCACGCACATCTGGGGCTCTTACGACAACACCACCGACCGCTCCAGCCCAATTGTGCCTTTAGCGAAAGCAGGCGACGCGATTTTGTTCGACTATCGTATTAAGGTATGTTTGTTTACTATATGATTAATTCACTGTCTGTTTTTGGACTAATAGTCACCTGGAAATTACATTGGTAGGCTTTGTGTTTGGTGTTCCGTTGCTCCCTCTTTGCCTACTTTCTCTCGACTATCTCAACGATTTTCTTTTTATGCACCTATGATTTGCCACTCCTTCCGTTTTACTTTTTGGCTTCGCTTGTGTCCTTGGAAATATCTTTGCTCTGCAATAGCACCGCGGCCTCGCCAACAACGGAGACGGCCCTAGGCCTGTAGTGTATATCACTTACGCGAAACCAGGGTTCAAAGATGACGCCAACTTTTCTGCGCGCCGATACAGCAAATTGCCTGCAGCTGCGTACGAATGATTGGAAATTAAAGGGAAATCTATGAATTATTTTTGTTATTCCCGGAACGACTCGTTCCGTACAGGTGATATTGCGTTAGAGGTGCACAATAAAGTCAGCAATCAGATGCATAGTTTAAATTATCGACAGCGGTTTATATCTCTTCTCCTGCTACTGCTTAATAATTGATACCGCGCAATACGCGTAATTAGTACTGCGCATAGGCGCCCTTCCGTGCTTCTCTATTTATATTTTCATTCTGGATCTTCTTTACGGTTTCGACAGATATTTGGACATGCGTTTGCGGCTATGGCTTTGGTACTTCTCTGGGGGACCGGGCTGCGGTACTCCTGACTCCGGAGCAGTCTAGATTAGTATAAAGCAATTCGGTTGATATCGCACTCCCTTGGCGGTGCCATTCCATTGATAAAAGATCAGACCATTCTCCTAAGGCGCTTTAGCACCGGACCACACCGAGTGAAAAACTCCCTCTTGGTCGGATCGCTTGTAAGTGTGCCCCCCAAAACAATCGCGCTGGGCTTGAATCAAGCTCGCGGTTTTCAGATGAGGGGTGCGGTAAGCGTCGAAGTACGCCAGCGAGTCCGCGAGCGCAGGTGCTGGGACTCCCGCAAGGGCACAGAGGGCCACAGCGCGGCGCCAATTGGGAACACGCGGCAGCAGCAATGCAAGCACCTGCAGGCAGTAGGGACAAGACGAAAAAGAAGCAACGACCACACGAAAATGAAAGAAATGCAAGTAATTACATGCGCCAAGACAGCTAAAAAAAGAAAAAATATAATGGGAAACAGCCAATTCGTCGTCATTTTTTTCTTCTTACCCCAGGGTCGAGTAACAAGTTGGGTAATTCCGGATCGGCTAAGAAAGCCGCTTCAATGTGACCCAGCAGCGAAGCCCGAATGATGCAGCCGCCTTGCCACGTGCGCACAATCGCCGCCAGGTTTAAGCCGCCCTCCCCCGCCCAGCCTTTTTCCACCGCCGCCGTCGCAATCAAGGCCAACCCTTGCGCGTAAGAGCACAGTTTGCAGCACAAGAGTGCGTCTTCGAGGCACTGCTCTAACCCATCGTGAGCAACGAGTTGATCGACCAGCCCGCCTTTGGCACAGAACGAGGAAGTGCCAGCGTCAGGAAGGCCTACACTGTGTTCTGTCTTGGCTTTTGTCGAAGGACTGCCGCCGTTGCCGTTGCTGCCGCTGCTCTCTCCGCTGCCAAGATCATGCTCAGCGGCAGCAACCGCTTTGGCGGCTCGTTGGCGCTGCGCTTTCACACTGCTCATGAACCGCCCGTTCAGGGCAGCCGAGACCGTGTTGAGAGGGACCCCTCGGTCGGCCGCGTCTTGCACCGTCCACTTGCCAGTGCCTTTGGACCCGCACACGTCCAACACGCGATCGATGAGGTCTCCTTTCATAGCGCGGACGCCTCCGGCAGCATTGCTGGTGGCAGCAGCTTCTTTCTTGTCGTTGTTGGTGTGCCCCGCAGCACGCATGCCACCGTCATCAGGAGTAGCCAAAATAAGGGCTGAAATTTCGACCAAAAACTGGATGCGAGAATAAAAAAGAACAAGAGACAGAGAAGGCTGTGGATTAGAACACAAGAAAGCGCCGAAGATTATGAATGGAGGGAAAAATAATCTTTGTATTCGTTGCGAAGAACGACAGGTAAAAGTAAGTGAGTCAAGCGGAGGAAGCAAGAGCGCGCGCGGAAGTGCTAAGAATGCATATGATTACCGAGCTCAAGACCCCTTGGTTCCATTTGGCCATGATGTCGGCGCATTGCGCGTTGGAGTGCCCGCCCACGGTCACCAGCACTTCGTAAGCTTCGCCAATCAGCTGCATGTCGCCGTACTCGATCCCGTTGTGCACCTTGGTGGATCGCGGTAGAGAAGGTTAAAAGGAAATAGGGGTTACGCTAGCGAGAAGTGCGAGACAAACTGAATCGAGGTGCAGTCTGTGGGCGTGTGCCAATAGACATTTCTTTCGGTAACGTTATTATAGTCCGCGGAATATATGATGACTACTGGAGCGAACATAAGAGCCAACTAGAGCTAGAAACTCAATAAAAAGCCATGGATACGCAGCATGCTAACAAGTGAGATGTTTTCGAGCAGAAGCAAGTCACAATCTTACCATTTTCACGTAGTTGCCAGCGCCCCCATCGCCAATGTGCGCCAAGCAAATCCCCCCGCTGGGGGAGCGAGCGGCAATGCTGCGCAGCGCAGGCTCCATCAAGGCATACGCGGCCTGGTATTTGAAAATAAATAGGGGAGCGCGTTACAGTATGAGATTGATACGCACACGTCACATATTTCTGTTCTTGTTAATAACAGCTGCGAAAGTCCTACAGCGTCAACTGCTGCGTTTGTTGATTTTGTTGGTTTGCTAGGCCACAAAGAATGCGACTCTGGTACCTTCGGCCCGCCCGCCATGAGAGCAGGCCCAGCACGCGCTCCTTCTTCCCCGCCGCTCACGCCACAGCCCATGTAGTGGATTCCTTTGGCCAAAAGCGCAGCCTGGCGCCGCTCCTACGACCACAAGACGCGTGCGCAGGCATACAGGAGCAGCAAATGTAACGCAGGTGATCCTTGCACGGGTTCAAACGCAAACCTTCCTTCAAATTTTCATAGAGAGACACGCTTGGGCAGTATGCAGTCATTGCATTCGGTAAAGAGAGAACCTCTCCAGCGTAAGCCTACCGTGTTTTCGAACCACTCGTTGCCGCCGTCCATCACAACGTCGCCAGCGTCTAGAACATCGCCGAGCGAAGATAGCGCGCCATCCACGGGCTTGCCAGCGGGCACCAGCAAGATGATGCGCCGAGGCGTCGCAAGCGCAGCTACAAAGGGCGCCAAGGCGTCGAAGGCCGTGAATTGGCTGCTCAATCCTTCAGCAGCAGCTCGCGCCGTTGCACCAGTGACCTGCAAATAAATAATGATTAGGGCTTTAGTCTAACCCTTGTCTTCTATCTAATATAGTCATAAACTACAGAGCATTTCTTCCCGATCGTGTTGTATCTGAATGTAGTCAACACGGTGCCAACAACGCAACCCCCACGCTCATTTATATGCATATGTACCTTTTCTGGTGTGAGGTCAACCCCAGCAACTCGTAGTCCCGAGCGCTCCGCTAAGTTCATAGCAAGTGACGAACCCATCACGCCAAGCCCAATAACGCCAATGCCATGATCCGCACTCATTCTAATATCTAGATTCAGGTGGGCTCCTAGGAATGAGTTGTGCGTGCTACCTACAACGCTACAACTGCACCAAAGGCTGCGTGCTGTAAAATGTGGAACGACGAAGTTTCTGGTGACGTGTTTACACGTGTACAGAAGTACAGAAAAAACGTAGCCCCCCCCACCCAAATATTCCAAATTGTTCGACTTGCGACTTATATATTTTATAAGCGCCGTTGCCGAGGTAAATGCATATAAATCTGAATATATATCCACGAGGAAGGACTGGGTAACGGCGCGAGCTACATGTCGCATACGATTAAGCTGACGTTTGGGGCATGCTGCCATTTTTATTTGCTTCTTGCTCTATCTCCCTGGATACGGACCGCCGTCATCCGAGACGCCGAGTTCGGTTGCCCATAGAACCCCCTATTGTCGCTTCTATATGGCCTCGGGCAGTGCGCTGTATGAGCTGAGCATGCCTCCGCTCGAGCCCAGCGAGTTCCTGCTGTAAACTGCTGCATATTTCCTTCACTTCCGCCACCACGAAAGCGCCCCCCTGTGCATCGGCTTCCGCGGCAGCGTCGCGTAAATCTACGACTTCTTGCTGTAAGCGCGCGACTTCTGTGGCCGCTGTCGCAGTGGCTGAAGCAACCGAACTCGCTGTAGCACCACCAAGGTCTGCCCCGGGAGCTGCTGAAGAAAGCAGGCCCAATGCTGGAAGTGATGCAGGTGTGCTGCCAGGCAATGACCCAGCAGCAGCAGCAGCTGCTGGTGCACCATTGGGAGCGGAGCCTTCAGCTGCGAAGCCAGTGGCGAGGGCGCGCACCATCAAGGCAGCCCGAGCCGCGTCTTCGCGCTGCATTCTGGCCATGTGGTCTCGCAGTGCTTCGGCTGCTTGCCGCCGCGAGGCGTCATAACTGCTGCTGCTGCTCATGTTATGGGAATTGCTGTCGTTGTCCCCACCAGCTGCTCCGGTCGCTCCTCCTGTTCCTCCTGCTGCATCCGAAGATTGACGTGGGTTTCCGCGAGCTAAGTTCGTGAGTTCGTGCTGCAAGCTCGCAAGACGGTTGTCGCGCTCAGCCACCATGGCCAAAAGGGCGTCATTTGCTCGCTTCGCTGCGAGCCGTTCCCCCACCAGCCTTCCTTGGGCTGCTTTTGCCTGAGACTCCAGGGCTGTCCAGTGCTGCCCCTTGCGCACGCAACGCCGCTGCCACTCGTCTCGCTCTCGCCGGCAGCGGCTGGCTTCTGCCGACGACGCTCGAAGCAGCTCCAGCACGCCATCTTTGTCCCACGCATTGTGGTTGTGGTTATGATTGCTGGGATTGTTGCTGTGGTTGGCGTGGTTTAAGCGTGTGTGGTGGTATTGCGGCGCGGTTGTTGCCATGCTAGCCCCAAGTCCATGCAACGACGACGACGAAGATGACGACGCGGCGCCGTCGCTGGCGCGCACAAAGGGAGCAAAGGCCGTAGGTGGACCATTTGATGAGCTGCTGGACGCGATAGCAGCTTCCACCCGTTCGTTTTCCGCCTCGTGCTGCGCCAAAAGCAGCTCGCGCAAGCTTGCAATGCAACGCTTTTGTGCCAACAGCACCGCTGCCCAGTCACCCTCTGCGATGCTGCGAGGACTTCTACCACCGCTGCCACTGAACGAGTGACCGAGATGGTGATGGTCACTGATGTAAATGTTACTAGAAGGAGCGTGGGGGACCACTTGTGCTGCCCCAGCACCCGTGGTGCCATTATTGATGCCAGCAGGATCGTTGTTCTCAAGTTCAGCCGTAGTGGACGTAGCTGCATGCACTAGGTGTGCAAATTCATCTTCTCGCGCCAGTAACGCTTCCTCTAGCTCGATCACGCGCTGGCGCAACTTTTCGTTCAACGCTTCAGCTGCAGCCGATTCAGCGGCTGCAACAACGCCAGCACTTTCGTCGTTTCGAGCCTCTGACTCAGTGAACTCTTGCGCTCTGGCTGCCGCGGCTGCATAGCGCCACAGCGCAAAGGACGACCGTTTCTTTAGGCCCGTTAGCTTCGTGAGGGCACGAGCAGCCGCGGCTCGGCGCTTGATGCGCCGCTCGCACTCCAACCACCACGTGCGGAACGCGCGGCCCGTGGCGCCTTGGAAAAGCCGGCGCAGGGTGGCTCGCGTTGCACTAGCCAGCATGCGCCACCGCGCTTGCTGTTGCTGCTGTTGTTGTAGCTGCTTCTGCACCTCCGCATCATGGTTTCTGTCTGCTGAAGAGGAGGATGGCGACGCGGCAGTAAGTTGTGCAGCGCCTAATTCTTCGCGTAACCGCGCCACCAACCGAGAGTCGCGCTCGTGTTCCAAGGCCGCTGCCGCCGCGCTTCCGTCCACGTCGTCTGAGGTTTGGGTACCATGGGCGATGGGCCGTCGGGCATGTTGGGCTGCTTCCTCCGTTTGGTTGGCCGCTGCTTCCGCGGCTGCTTGCCGCGCTCTGGAAGCTTCTTCCCGAGCAGCGACGGTCTCAGCCAGCGCTGCTTGGCTTGCCTCTTCCAATTGGGTTAATCGCTGCACCAAGTCCTCGTTGAGCCGTTGCTTTTCTTTTTCGTTTTCTGCGGCGGCTGCAGCTTCCTTCTGAGCAGCAGCAGCGGCGGCTTGGGCCGCGGTTTGAGCAGCTTGCGCAGCCTCAGCTTGCGCGCGTTGCACCGCTGTTTCAAGCTCCGCCACCTTTACGGCAAAATTTTAAATGCATGTACATTCAAATGAGCGATATGTGAATGAGTTAAAAAACGAGAGACTGACAACCTGAACAGTACAGGCTATCAAACAAAAAGTCCACCACCATAAGAGAGCACCAAGCATGAAGAGCACCTTATTGCGCATTTCTTCCAGGTCCTTGGCCTGCGAAGCGGTTTGTTTTGCGCCTTCAGCTTCCATCGCCATCCTCTGTGCTTCGTTGAGCGCTAACTGCGCCCGAGCCTCGTCGCGCATGCTTCTCAGAGAGTCGGCTTCCTGCGAGGCTGCTTGGGCAGCACTGGCCGCTTCCTCTGCTCGTTTCGAGGCTTCGGCTTCGGCGCTCGCTCGAGCTTCACGCTCTTTCTGAATTGCAGCATCGTGAGCAGCTTGCAGTTTCCTCACCTGGATAAAAAACAACAGCAACAACAACTTCAGTGAATTGAAAGAAGCACCAAACGACGAGCAAAACGAACACCGTTCCGTGTGTAGCGATAAGAAAAAACTCATTGACATTTAGGCAAGCCACAATGAGCGAACTCGCATGGTTTACATCATTCAAGAGCCAGTAAGAAGGTATATCCACTCGATTGTATTCTTGCTTCCCTTTCTCTCACCTGTTCCACAAGAGCAGCTGCTGCCTGTGATGCCGCTAAAGCTCGCTCGCCTCGGCTAGCTTCCAGGGCATGGCACGCTGCGTCGGCGTACTCTTGCGCGGCGAGAAGAGCTTCTTGCAGGCGGGTGACTTCGCTTTTCATCTAGAGAAACAAAGCATGCAAAGAAAAGCGCATGAACAGTAGTTCGTGAAAGAATGTGACATACACCAGAGAATAGGAGCATTTTCCAGAACGCGTAATTTAGGGCAGATGTAACGGAACTACAGGGAACCAAAACAAAGGAAGAATTCATCTTAAGTTTGTCTTCAAATTCAACATGCCGTAGTGATGAAGATAACGCTACATTTTTTAAAAAAGCAAAGTGTCAAATGTTGCAACGACTCAAACTTCGACAACACACCTCTTCCAGTTCAACTTCCTTCAACGCCAAAGCATTTCTGACGCTGTTGCCGCCACCGCCGAGGTTATCGTCGTCGTCGTTGTCCCGCGGCGTGAGCGACAGCGGTGCAGCCAGCACTTTGGCATGGTCGGCGGCTCGGCATGTGGCTACATGTGCAGAAAGGCGATCGAGCGCCCTCTGCTGCTTCCACCGCCGCCGCCGCGCTTCCGACCGTAGGACTCTCTGCACCGCTGCGCGAGCAGAAGCTAAGCGACTCGTGCTGTTGCTGCTACTCAAGCCTCCTCCTGGCGATGCAGGGGCCGTTGATTTTGCTGCGGCATCTGCAGTTGCAGCTGCTGCAGCGGCAGATGCGCGTGCTCTGCGTGATTCTGCCTGTGCTTCGGCGAGTTCACTGGAGGCCGCGGCTCTGGCAGCACTGGTGGCGCGGTCTGCGGCAATTTCCGCCACCGTCAAACGGTTCCAAAGCATGAAAGCATCCCGTGCACGCCCAAGCTTGAGCCGGTGCCACGCCCGTCCCAGGGTGCTGCCGCCGCGCTGCTGCGCGATTCGCTGGTGCGTGGCTTCCTGCCAGGCCATGCGCCACCTACCAAAGGCCGTGGGGACACCCCGCTGCGAGGCGCGCTTGAGGGCGGCCGAGAGGTTGCGCACCGCCGCCATCCGCAAGTCACGCTCGGCCTGGGTGGCGCGCGCGTCGAGGGAGGCCAGGGCAAGCGCCGAGGCAGCAGCCTCTTCCTGCTGCTGTTGCCGCAGCGCCTCTTGTTCGCGCAGCTGCTCACGCTGTTGTGATGTGCTAACAGCGGAGGACGCACCGTTGCCCTGGTGACCGTTGCCTGCAGCCAGTGCTGCTTGCCGCGCTTGCCGCTCAGCTCTCAACGCTTCTGCGCGCGCTGCTGCACTCGTGGGTGGTGGCCCTGCTGTTCTCGTTGCCCCTGCTCCTATGCCAGCTGTACTACTACTGCTACTGCTAGCCTTGGCTCTTGCTTCCGAATCTGCTAGCTTCGCATTGGAAGCTGCCAAGGCTACCGCCGCCTGCGCGTGCGCCTTCGCTTCGGCGCGCTCTTGTGCTCGTGCGGCGCTCATCGCAGCCATCCAGCACCGGAGCGCGCGCCCTAGGCCACGGGAGCAGGCTGACCGCGCCGCGCCCCACAACAAACGGCAGGCAGCTGCTTGCGGCACGCTCGGCAAACCCGCTAGCCGCCGTTGTTGGTTTGGGTCACGCTTCCTCTCGGACCGCCGCGGTTCGCCAGGGCTACTGAGGAAGCCTCGGGTGGCTGTACCTACGCTTTCGCCCGTATGCAACTGGGCGGTAGCCTCGCCGCCCTCTGCTAGATTCATGCCGAGCTCGAGGGGCTGAGGAATGTGGGGCGCATGGCGGCGCAGTTGCTGAAGCTCAAGGTCTTGGCGGCGGCATTCGGCACGGAGCCTCGCTACTTCATCGTACAAGGCTGCTGCTTGCGGCCCGTCTTCATGAACCTGCGGTGCAGAGTATTGGCCCACTGAATCTGCAACCGCCGTCGTAAATTGCGCCCCGGGAGGGCTGACCGGTCGACCTGGTGAGGTTGCTGACGCCGCACCCGCTGCTGCAGCTGCTGCTTTCGCTTCTGTTAAAGCATCCATGAGGTCTTTGACTTGCTTGCTGCGCACTGCTAGCTCGTGGTCGAGGCGCTCCGCTTTGGCTTGTACTGCTCGTAGCTCAGCAGACGCCACGGCTTCCTTCGCTGCTGCTGCTGCTCCTCCTTCAAGTTCTGCCGGTGGTGCAATGGGGTCGTTGGATCCATCTGGTCGTAGCGCCCCATTGGAATTCTCCCCCGTGAGAGGGCGCTTCACTTGGGCAAAGGGCACCATGCCAGCAAGGCCAAGGTCCACGGCTTGCAGTAAAGCCCCACAAGCTTCTCGTTCGGCGCTCAAGGCCTGCCACTCAAAGTCGCTCAACCCTGTCGCGCTGTCGTGGGCTGGGTACGCCCTATTTGGGTTATGATGATTGCCGCCACGCTGCTGCGGCAGCTGAGGTGACAAATCTGACGCAGGGCTGTCTCTGCCAGCATTGCTACCGCCGCTGGGATCGAACCCTCCGCTTGCACGGTCTTCCGGCCAAGGGTCGCGCGAGTCTCGAACCACGACGCCGTCGGCAGTAGGAAACGCGAGCGTTACTTCTGGCTCGCCGCGTCTTCGCCCGCCTCCGCTCCTAGCCGGGTGTTCACCGGCTGCTCCGGCCCCACTGTGGTCGCGGCTGCTCGGCGGTTGCCGCCAAGGGCGGTCGTCTTGGCTATCATGTGGCGCCTCTCCGCGGCTGTTTCCAGCCCGGTTGGGCGACG
>Ga0307978_1002795_pt1 | contig 12129 bp, 14 predicted proteins | sample OrgLakmetage1056_FD_203151 | JGI IMG/M metagenome (GOLD analysis project Ga0307978, IMG submission 203151) | Saline water microbial communities from Organic Lake, Antarctica - #1056 | ecosystem: Environmental > Aquatic > Non-marine Saline and Alkaline > Saline | place: Antarctica: Organic Lake...
GGCCAATTGAACGGCGCCTATGTTCACCACGAGTCCCAAAGCCTTTTGGCTAGAACGACACCAATAAAAGTGCACGACCTCACGGTGGTGAGAACGTGTGTGTAACTTTACAAAACCCAAGAAACAGAGGCAAAGCATCACCACCGCATACACAAACCCCAATAAATGCCATGTATTACAGGGATCTGCCATTTGATGTACCAAACTTGAATCCCACGTAGCATTATGAGATGCAGCCAACAGCCAACGTTCCTAGCCGATGGGAAGTAAAAACTGCCCCCTATAATGCGTTCTTGTATAAAGCGTTGTCATCAGTAACCAAGAATAGTTCAGGGGGTAGAAATCTCTACGTACTGGCACTCTACTAAGGATAGTAAAGACTAATGGAGGCATTCGTGGCGCCGCACCTCCAAGGAAAGAAGTCTAAGTGATGACGACTAAACCAGAACGACTAAGATAGAATAATACGGCAATACCCGAGAGGTAATACTCATGGAACTCGAACTCGAACTAATACAAACCCAAATGACACAGAAGCGAATGCTGCGGGCAGAAGTGCACGCGCGTGCGTTGCGCGCAAGTCAAAATCGTAAAGAGGATAGTGAAGTCCTCTTACATGGTGGGGATGGAAACCCCAACCACCAATGCACACAGCGTCCCATGAGGCGGGGCGTGTGCTTAAGGCAGGGCACAGAGACCGTGTCAAAGTATTCGGTGAATGAGGTTGTGATCTTCTGCTTCAAACAGAACAATAATAAGGATTGGGCACGTGCCACGTCAGTACCTTGCGATGTCCACACGAATGTAGTACACCACTGAAGGTACTCATCGACTGAAGAAAACCAACGAGGTTACTGGGTTTTCCTTCAGCGCACTTAGTATTTACTGGATCTTTTGCTTACCCGAAGTGGGTAAAAACCGGAGAACCCGCGGTTTTCTTGGTTTCTGGTTGTCATCCGTTGAATCAGGGGACACGGTTTAGGGAAGTTTATAGAGTTTAGGGTGTCCCTTGGTTGAATCACTCTTGCGACGTAGGTTTACGAATACGAATGATTAGGAGTGCCGTTGAATTGGACATCTGTTTTCTATGCGGCCAATTATAATAATCATCAAGAATGATGACAACTCTGCAACTCTGCTGGTGGGCACGAGAACGAAGACGAATCCACAACCCCTTTCACCACAAGGCACGTTGAATCTTTCCCCTCTCTCGCTCAGGTGAGTCAAGCTCGAACGCCACAGCAGAAAGCGCTGAAGAGATATTGAGTGGAGAGCATATTGACGAGAATATAGAGGCCACTTGAAGAGTTTATGATCATGTTCTTCTGTTGTGCGGGTCAAAGGTGTGTGGGGTGGGGAAGAAGTGGGTAAATAATTCTACGTGTGTGCAGCGGGTATCTCACGCTGCAATCGTGCTGTGCTGTTACCGAACAATTCTTTCTCTCAGAGTCAAATCAATCTAAATGAGCTTGTCGGAAATCAACCTTACAGCTATGGATAAAGGCGTTGTTTCGAATAACCACGAAGGAGATCTGAAACAAAATCTAAAAGCGTGGCTGGTGAATCGAAATTTAGGTCACCTCTACCAAGCCCTCGTCGATGGTGGCCTAGGCCTCGCTGAATTGCGCGATCTGGATAGTACAACGTTGAATCACTTCTTGGAAGAGGCAGGGGTCCAATTGAAAGATCGCGTTCATCTTGTGCATCGTTCTGCTACCATTCCGCCGGAACGTGACAACATTGTACTCTACTCTCCGGACAGCAACACAAACCCAGATGATTCTCCGACTGAATTTTTAGTTGGATGGGCGAAAGCGATTGGAGCCGGGGGCATCGGACTTCTATTGCCCTGCTTCGCCGTTGGCTTTTCAAGCGAAACCACCTCAACTGGCGATGATGGCGCGGGTGCCAAATTCAAGGTGCTCTCGGATTCGGAGCAATTATACCAAGTCTTTATTCCCGCCATAGTCATATTCGTCCTATTCATGGCGCTCACACCAAAAATCAGTATGGCTCTTGCATCTGATGTCATGGAAGAACGGTCATCTGGGATGGAGTTCAAGGAGGCGTACGTAAACAGTTTGACAACTTCGGGTATCGTTGCTGCACTCCTTTTGACGTGTGTCTTATCGGCAATGCAGGCTGGCTTCCCCGCGGAGTCTGAACAAACTCTTATTGCCCAGTGGTATGGAGTCTTTTTGTGCATGGGCTTTTTTTACTCTGTTACTGCGACGGCTATGTCCACGATATGTCTCACATACTTGCACCCGCTGAACGAAGCAGCCGTCCAAGATTTTGTCAGTATCATGGCTCTTTATTTCGGTGAACCCTTAGCAGCCATCTTGATGTGCTGCTGCATGCTCTTGAACGCAACCTGCCTCTACAGCTGGGGGCTTTACGGCACACGTATTGGAGTATTTATGACAATCTGTGCATTCCTCGCGGTTTTCCGCACACTGAGCTCTCAGCATTTCCTGGCAATTTACAAAAATCCTCATGTTGACGCCGAGGAACGTGCGCGACGCCAGAAGGTCATTGTTCGTGGCTCTGGATTTGGCGGCGCGCTTGCTGCGCACTAGCGGGTGCGATCACAAAGCTGTCAGGTTGCTAACACTAATCCAGTTGACAACACCTTCAAATTTCATTGCCTACGATGTAGTGTTCACTACTATGCAAAAAGCCTTGGCAGTTGTTATGCAGAAGATTGCAACCTTTCACCACCGCGTAGAACAGTTCAAAGCAGTAGATTGCAGCTCTGAAACCCCAAGGAGAGCACAAAACACACACAGATAGCCCCCATATTCTCTAGAACCACCTCCAATGCACAGCCATTTCCAGAATTAATTGTTTAGAACCAGCCAGCCTTCATGGGGAGTTATTGGCTATTTGCTATCTGGCTACATCCATGGATATAAATTTGATTCATGACACACACCTCGCGAATTAGTCGAACTGGCAGCTAATGGGGGGTCACTTTTTGCAAAAGCGGAAATTTTGCGCATTATTGGCCATTTCGCATCATAGACGCGATATATTTATCATCCAATGCACAGATAAGTTGTAGTTGTATTTGGTATACTCGGTAGGGCCGCGACGTAAAATCGCAGAAAATTTGTCCGTTGGTTACCACTACTTCTTTTTTGGTGCTCATCTAGCACAGCCAGTTCAGCTCGGCTGCACTGCGGATTTCGAGCGATATTGGCCCATTTCAGGCCCCAAATTCAATAGAATATCGTGCTTCTTGGTATCGGGACCCCCCCTCGATATTGTCAAAATATTGGGCCACAGTGGCAAGACCGCATGAGCTCGGTTAGGGGGAATCCCACCTCGATTTGCATATGCTATGGCCAATAAAGGTGTTATTTCAGAAGTGACCCCCCTTTAGCTGCCAGTTGGTCATTAGTTCATTCATAGTGCTGAGTGTTGAGTGCTGAGTCTTAAACATTAAACTGCCGAACTCTATTTTGGATTTCAGTTGCTTCTGCTGCTTCTGAGTAGCGCTGTCGTAAGCTTGGCTCCGGATTACGCAACGAACTCGTCCACGAATTCTTCCACGAAATAAACAGAAAATCAGTAGGCGCAATTGTCAATGGCCCTCGGTAATATCGAATCGCACAAGCGCTCGCAACCCGTTCCAAAAACGGGTTATCTCCTGCAAAACCCCTGAGGAAGAACTATATTGCGATAAATTAGCTATCAAGTGTCGATATCCCTGATTTACTTCAATCAGCGACTCGGTTTCCCTGGTCCTCGCCTCGCCTTACTGCACCACAGCTCTAAAGCGTAGCAGCGATAATTCTATTTTATTTTGGTTACATATTACTGGTGAAACGCAATCGGCCTAAAAAAAACATGTCTACGTTCTGCGTTATATCGTAACCCACATCTATGGTCGATAGCATAGAACGGGAATGGTTTTGATCTCGTTCTCATTTTAATCGCGCGGCGCGTCTCGGTAGTTTGGTGATATTTACGGAGGTAACTTTTTTATTTTCTTTTACAAAGGCCCCGAGGCGCCGAAGTTAGAAAGCAGCTTGAACTAGAAGAGGAGAAATTATCCGAGGGAAGCCAATAAGACACTTATGCCAGTTTTTGCTCGAAACTTTGAAATTGAAGATCGCGGGCGTTATGAGAAAAAGTTATTATTCACGACAGCCCAAGGGGCTGGCTGGGATGTGGAGGAGGTCAAATCGAAAATTCCCATTTTTGCCTGCTGGGCCTCGAATTCCAGCTCATCAGAGCCCGTGTCAGAAAGAGGGGCCCGTCTGAACGTTCTCAGTTGACTTCATTGGCGGTCGGCGAATTCAATTTGGGCCTTCTGAATGCCGCATGGAATTTATTGTAGGTCGTGCCTTTTTAACGCTGGCCCCAAAGGGCTGGAAATATAGGGTTATACGAGGTTCTTTTCAGTCATAAACATGGAAGTACGCGGAGCTACTTGTTTATCATTCCTCCAGAACAAGTCTGACTAGGCAGCGCCCCTTGCATAGTACGATAATAACACAGGCCTCGAGGGGCCGTAATCACGAGGCAGCTCTCAAATTTCAAGCAATTCGTTCTAGTGCCTCAAGAAGACTCTATAGACGCCGGCTAGACGGTACCCTGCCTGTTCGTTACTAAATCCAATCCTCCCTCAGGGGATTCAGAAAAAGAGCAGAGAAAGCGATTTCGACACGGGCCCCGGAAGGCTTGAATTAGACGGCCAACAAGCAGAAGGCATCAATTTTCGGCAACTCGGCTCATGCACTCCTGAAGCGGGCCCGGAATCAAAACGCTAATGTGCCCGGCTTGTATGATTTTCATCTTTTGAGACAGGCCCCGAGGGGCCGGAATTAGGAGGCTATCAGGAAGAGATAAATAGCAAAGCAGCTCAAACTAGACCTAGGAAGCTAATCAGGCGCACATGCCCGATTAGATTGGATTGGAATAAATGATAGACCCCAATTGCAAAGAAACAACAACAAGTAGTAAAAAGCTGCGTTTTGATGAATCCACCAGAATTAGTCTGACTGGGCTGAGTGCCCTTTTGCGTAATGCAGTGTTCATTTTTACTCCCATGGTACCTTTGGGGTCAACTCTCGGAAGGGCCGAGTGGCCATGGAAGTGGTGGTAGCGGCCCTGAATGGCACTCCCCTTCGTGCTCTGAGAGTGCTGCTCAAGAGGAGAGTTTCCGCCCGAAAAGGAGGGAACTACGACGAAGTCTCTTGGGCGATCCAGAAGAAGAGTCGCCCATCCCCGAGCAATTCGATGGTCGATGGGTCAGTTTCAGATGTCAGCCCTCGGATAAAATTTGGTTTTGGCCAATCAGCACTCACTGTCATTGTGGAATGCTTGTTGTGTCGAAGGTCCAAAAGTAAAATAATTCAGCTTCAGCACATTCAGCACAACTCAACACTCAACACCCTGCCTAATAGTATTGGGATTGAGCCTTCTCGGTCGCCTTAGTCGTGAAGGAGGCGCAGAGATCTTGCGGAGTCGCGTTGTTTTTATTGAACTTGTGAACAGCCTATGACCTCAGCGTGGTATCCACGCGCTTGGCTTACCGAACGAGGCTTCGATCCAGACGGGGACCTAGGGACTAGCACGCTGCCGTCCGTGCCAAAGCGCGCCCCGCTCTACCAAGCAGCGCAAGCGGGCGAGCTAAGCGTCTGCAAGTGGCTCCACGACCACGGTGCTACGACTGTGGTTCAGTCGGCTTCAATCCAACGTGGTGACAGCCCGCTGATGGTGGCCTGTTCCCAAGGCCATCTTGACGTAGCGAAGTGGCTGTTCAGTCACGGTGCCGAAGAGGATGCTACCCGTGAGTCTTTTTGGACTTCATACTAGTTTATCATGTGCAATGAATTCATGTTAGTATAATGAAAGTGTCTTGAATTTCGCATCCAATTCTCAACGCATGCGTGATGACTGGCGCAGGCCTCGACGAACATGGCAGTAGCCCTCTGTACTACGCATGCTGCGGTGGCCATCTCGACGTCGTGCAATGGCTTGTTCAACGCACGAGCGCCGCAAAGTATGTTCGCAAGCGCAACGCGCATGGTTTAGCTCCCATTCACGGCGCCTGTCTCAAGAGTCAGCTTTTGGTGGTGGAATATTTGGCAGACCACGGCGCTGCGGGCGACCTATGGAATGCCAAAACCCAAAGCTTGGATCACACGGCACTCTCTGTGTCTGCAGGGAACACAGAAGTGATGGACTGGCTACACGCAAAGTTCAAAACCGCGGCTAGCCCTGCTCAGTAAGTGCATTTTTCAACGCAAGCGCAGTATGTGTTTGAGTTGTACCTGCTGTAAAACCCCCAACTGCCCATGAATGGGCTTGGCGACTTTTTCTAGCCTACGCGAATAAACAGGCACTAGCATTGTGCGTGTGTGTGTGTGCTTTTTTTAAATAAAAGAGTCTTTGGTCTGCATTCTAACAGGTCTGCCCGCTGCCCCACGCCACGCGTATCTGTGGCGATCAAAAAGAATCCACCCGTGCTGTCGCCGGATCAAGCCAACGTCAAAACGTCGAATCCGATGCTGCGACGCCTGTCGCCCAAGAACACGCCTCCTCCCTTGCCCCAGATGCAGGAATCGCCTCATTTTCTCTCACCTAACCGATTACCGTTGACTTCAGATTTCCGAAACGCTTCGTCGTCTGTTCTAACTACGGCGAGGCAGTCCGATGACTTTCTCGAGAACCAAGCAAATGAACTGTGGCTAATTCCATCCAATCCTCAGGAGCAAGCTGCGCGTCTTTTCGGCCTCGAAGCAAACTCGCACAAAGTAGCGGGTGATATTGATGCTGCCCTCAAAGCTTACGAAGAAAAACTGCTTGTAAGTTGATGGAAGGGATGAGGAGAGTTGCCCTTATGCAAGTATCGTGTACTCACCTCTTTCAGTGCTCTCTTTTTTTTCTTGCGAAGTTGTAGACGTTGATGATATCCATTCTCCGCTTTATCGGTGGTCTGGGGTAGTGGACTATTCGCTTATGATTGCACTTGTATTATCATGCATGATACTCTCTCTCTCACACTCTCTCTTATATTATTCGTGCCACTATATCAGGTGGAGCATGCCCGTGATCACGGTGCCACGCATTACATGATCGGCGAATTGCACGCTTTCAGAGCCTCTGTAGCTGGGCATGGTGGTGGTGGTGGCGGTGAATCGACCACAGATGCTGAGCTCATTAAACAAGACTGGGTTCGAGCCGAGGCTTCCTTTGCGCGCGCTGCTGCGGCTGACCCCAGTCTATTCGAACACGACAGCGAGTTCGCCTACGCTAAGGCGAGGGTGCAAGCAGAATCTGCTCTTGCGGCTGCTCCCACTACTAAAGAGGCGCACAATTCGAACACGGCCTCTCCAGCTTCGCCTGCTTCTGCAACCTCTCCTTCAACTGCAAGGAACATCTTGCAGCGCAGTAAGTCGAACGAAGGCGACGACAACGACACGCCTCGCCGAAGTAGCAGCACAGGGAGGCGCACAAGCAATTCTTCGTCGCGGAAGTCTGTGAGCAAGCGTGCCGTGAACTTCCTGGGGTTAGGTGCTGGCGCCAGCGGAGGAGCAGCAGGAGCATCCCGCAGGTCGTCTGCACAAGGAAACAGCACGTTCCTGGGCCTTGGCGGCGGCCAGGATGGAGGTGCAGAGGAGAAGCCGAAAGGCCCTGCGGAGAAAATGCGATCCGCGCTGTTGGAGCGACGCTCTGTGTGGCAGTTTGACTTTGGAAGTAGCGAAGCTAGAAAAGTGGACGTCGGAGAAGAGAGAATTGAAGAAGAAGGCAAAGGTGGCTCAGAAATAGAGCATCAGCAGTCTGACGCAAAGCATGGCGATGGCGCCAGCGAAAATACGACTTTGGCTACGACATTGAGCGGAGGCACCCTTTTGTTGCATGGGGCTCACCTTCCCGATAACGAGGGCAGTAGTGACGAAGCAACGCCCAAGGAGAGTAGAGCAGCAGCTGCAGTAGCCGCTGGTATTCCTGTCAGGGGTGCCTTATCAAAACAGCAGCCTTCGAAAGCTTCGAAAGATTCGCTTGCAAAATCAGGAGAAGGTGCTAGTCGCAAGGCTACTCTCACCTTATTCTCCACCGATGACAATTACGAAGTCGCCAAGGCAAGTCCAAGGGAGTCCAATAAGCAAGACGGCATCAAAGGTTCTGCAACTGGTGGCCACAGCATAGGCAAGAAGACAACATCACTTGAGGCGCTTCAGGATCAGGAAGTAAAACGCACTGTGTCGAATGTCATCACTGGTTCTGAGCCGTTTGAAATCAAGAAAGCTTCACGGTAAGTCATTATTTCCTTTTCTATTGTACAGTCCTAAGCGCGTAAACATTGGCTATAACCAGCATTTCATTCCCTCGACTATATTTATGCAACGTCCACTGCATACCTAGATTGTATGTAAATTGGTCTGACTTACAATATTAATTCCGCGTGCCTCGCCTGCATCGAGCAGGTACCTAGGCGACCAAGGCAGCTTGGTGGAATTCGCTCTCAATTTTGCGGCACCGCTCCCATTCAAAGGCAACGAGCCCGCATCGTCTCTCGCATCTTTGTCAACAACCAAAGTGCACTTTCGAGGCGTGGTTGAATCCAGCTCACCCAAGGTACTTCTTTCCTGCACATTGTTTTGGTATCTCCGTCCTTGCTATGAAATCTGTCGTATTTCTTTTGGTAGTTCATTTCTTCATTTCTTCATATGCTTACATGCAATTTCATCCAAGAAGTCTTACTGTTGCCTAACTTCTCATCTAACTCCAGGTCATGACGGGTTGCGCATACATTCGAGCCAGGCAAGACCAAGTGGCAGCTCGTCAGAAGGCTGCGTCCGCTTTCAGCCATTTCGAACAAGCGTTCATTCTGAGCAATCTGGGAGATGCCACTTTTGACCTTCAGGTGAGAAAATGATTCTTATTTTTGAAAGGAGCTGGCAAGTACACAGGATGAAATCAAGTTTCAAGCGCGCGTTAAATGTTATACTTGGCAGCGAATGCATTGAGATGTCGGTGGATTACTTGACCTCCAAACAATGCCCTTCCGTAGGCGTTTCTTTTGGCTCAAAACCGCGCTAGGAGCGGGACCTCTCCAAACAGTGACAGTAGCAGCAGCAGCAGCAGCAGTGGTGGCGCTGACGACACCTCAAGTGCCGCCAACAAGGGAAAGCCCACACGCCCTCCTTTGGGCCACCGCACCAGCAGTCAAGGTAGAAACGCGTCCAAACTTTCCTTGTTTGGCGCTTTGGGCTTTTCGACCTATGCGCTGCGGCGCAGTGGGAGCCACAGTGGGAGCTCGGTCATGCGGATGCCGCAGCCTCGCTCCATCGACAAGGAAAGCGCCATGGAAGATGTGGTGGTCGACAAAGAAGGAATGGGGTGGTTGAAGCTAGGTCATTTCAGAGCCAACAAGCAAGATTTTGCTTTTCACTCAGACGACCGCCTTGGGGTGAGACTCTGTCTTTGCATACAACCTCGCGTGTTCAAGAGTTTCCTTTGATGATTTGCATTTATACTATTCTTGCTTTATACTCTTGACTCCAATGCTTCTAATACTTCTCTTCTGCGGACTTTCTTTCATCTGGCAGGTCCTTCGCACGATGAAGTACCTTCGGTCGAACCGCGGCGCAGCTGCTGTGGGGTCCGTTCCACTGAGGCAACCTTCCATCACGGGCAATGCTGTTAACCATCTCAACGCGCCTCCTCCCCAGAAAGCTCCGCATCACAATCGCTTGCAATTAGGCCCGCCTCATCTGACCCCTCCTTCGCCTCCAACTAGTGCACCAAAATCGCCGCTGCGATCCTCAGCTGCTAGTGGCAGATCTAACAAGGAGGAAGCGCAGGCGTGTGCTCTTCAGCGGTGGCGGGAGCGGCGCAGCAGTAAAGTTCAGCGGCTGCCCGCTGGAAATAGTGGCAGATCGCGGGTTTCCTTGGGACGAGAAGCGCAATTGGGCACCACAGGAGCACCATCGCCTTTATCGTCGCCGCAGCCCGGAGAGTCAACGGCAATTACAGAGGCAGAGGCAGCACCTGGTAGTATGGATTTGGAGCGGCGTTCCCAGCAGCTCGATGCCGCCTTATGTGTGGCCCAAGCCTCTCGCGGCTTCACTTTTGGAGCTCCTCGCCATCTCAGCAACAGCACTAGCGCCCTGCAGTAGCAACAACCGTTGAGCTAGCCCGTTCTAGTTCATGCCCCTGAAAGGCAAATGAACAGCCCTGGAGCAAATATGAGGGGGAATCGGGCTGAGAGCCCAAGAGTTGAGAGGGCCGGCCGCTAGGTTAAGATTCACGCACGTAATTACGCGGGAATCACGCGGAAAGTGAAATTTTCACCAATCAGACGTGATTTCCGTCACGGGAATCGGCTCAGAATAGAGTGACGTCATCATGGAATCTCCTCGAAATTTTCAGTAACATTTCGCACTTGTCTGTATGCGCACAACCATGGTCCATGGCGATGAATACTGCAGCTGAAGGCGCACGCACAAGGCGGGAGGAAAGGGCGCGAAGAGAGAAAGAGAGAATAAAAGAGAAAGGCAAGCGCACCACACATGAAACTTGAAGACACGACGACCCCCCACCACCAAAAAGAACACCGAATCCCCCGTATTTACCGTATATTTGAGGATTTTTCCGTATATATACCGCACGTGATTCCCACGTAAATACCGCGTGAATACCGCGTGAAGTGAATTTTTAAGACCTCGCGCGTGATTCCCGCGGGTACGTGAATCGCAACCTTGGCCGGCCGTGGCCACTTGCCGTGTATATATGTATCTGCGCCTTAATACACCCGACACTGCTCTCGTGCTGTGGGTGCTGGGTGCTGGGGATCTGTGTCTCGCATCTCATTTAAGGAATCTACTGACCATAATGGGAGGGCACCAAAATTATATAAGACGAGCTATTTCCCAGGCTGCTACACATGCAAATGCATTTCGAATAACCCACTAAATCTAAATCAAAAACAAAAAGTTCTCGCTCGAGAGGGAACTCCCTCACATGAATCAAGAGGCATATTCTTCATACAGAAGCAGAAGGACCTCCAGTTCTCGGGTACTTAAGCCACCCTACTTCATGACTTCATTGATTTGCGCTTCAGTGGTTTCCCACAGTGCCTTCCGGAGCTCGGGATCAGCCATTTTCGCGTCGGGTGTTCCCACGTCACAGTCAGCCAGATAAGCGCCGTTGAAGGACAGGGGGAGGGCCGGCGCGAGGCACCCGTACAGGGTAGTGGCGGCGCCTTGCTCGATGCTGTTAGACATAGGAGCATGTTGCATAGAAACACACATGGTTAATTTCGAGAGGGAAAGCATTATTCAGTAAACGCCATTAAAAAAGAGCCAGTAATAGTAGCTGCCAAACAAGTAAAGTGAGTAAGAAGACTAAAAAGAAAAAATCGATTGCAAAAAGAAAAAAAGATTGGCCCTGATGATGTTACGTTCCCGTGCCCGCTATCATTGGAAGTAAAACGAGAAACAAAAAGAAGCTGAGGTCTCACCTCTTGTCGGCAATTAGTCTGGGCAGAAGCTTGTTCAGGCTGAAGGAGCCCAGCCGGTTCAAGATCGAAGGTCCCTGCTCCTCTCGCCACAAATTAGTCGCAATCACGCCGGGATGCACGCTGCAGGAAAACCCACCGCTGGCTAGCCGCTCCGCCAGCTCCTGCACAAGTAGTATATTAGAGGGAGACAAGATGGGAACCCGAGAGAAACAAAATATATATAGAGAGATGAAGATGGAGAGAGAAAAAGGTGAGTTCTAGATGCTCAGAGGTGGCGTTGACTCATCGAAATGTATACAATAACGCCAGAATTGCCCTTCACTCGAACCCGCGCCCCTACCAGCCTACCTTGGCAAACATCAGGTTGCACGCTTTCGATTGGCCGTAAGCGCCCCAGGGGGAGTACGGTCGGCCTTTCTTGTAGTGCAAGTCGTCGACCTCGACGCTTCCGAAAGTGTGCGCCGTGGAGCTCAAAACTACTACGCGGCATCCAGCTTGCGCCACGAACGGCCTGAAGGAAACATACACACATGTAAAGGTGGAGCAGGCGTGGGTGCCAAGAAAACTAATTTTACAAACCAGTACTCATTGCCAAGTTTGTAGGCAATTCATCATCGCCAGGAAGGAAGAGGCCGCATAAAAACAAAATG
>Ga0307978_1002800_pt1 | contig 12118 bp, 9 predicted proteins | sample OrgLakmetage1056_FD_203151 | JGI IMG/M metagenome (GOLD analysis project Ga0307978, IMG submission 203151) | Saline water microbial communities from Organic Lake, Antarctica - #1056 | ecosystem: Environmental > Aquatic > Non-marine Saline and Alkaline > Saline | place: Antarctica: Organic Lake...
ACGCAGGAGCCTGAGCGAACAATAGTCATGCAAGAACAGCAGGGCTTTGATAACGAGAGCGGCCATCAAATCGATGACTTTGTCGATGACAAGCCAGGCGGGCCAAGTTTAGGTTGAATTGGCTTTTCTGTTATTTTTTTCGTTAGGGTCTTTGAGTGGGTTTCCGTTCATGCCCTATAGCCGACTCGGATGTCTGGCCAAAGCGACACCTGCACAGTGGTGTGACTGCTAGGGAGAGGTCTGGTTCTACTCCCCCCCCCTTCAATGCGTTCACCATAACCGCGATTATGCGCAGTACGGTATCTAACCGTAATTCTCTGATAGAGCCCCAGCAGTAAGTTTCATACCGGGGCTCACCAAGCAGGTGGCTAGAAATTCAAACGAGCACCTACAGAAAAATTATTCAGGTCACCACCAGCAACATCGTCGAAACGCTGAAACTCAGCGACAACAGAGAAATCCTGGTTAACGTGATACATGGCACCCGCACCAAAACTCAGGTCAGTTCCATCTTCTGAGCCCAGGTCACCATATCCTTTCTCTGAAAGATCCACGTCCCACATGAACGCACCGATCTTTCCGAATACCTCAAACTGCGCATTGACGGGAATGATACCGATCGCCGAAAAATTGAATCCGGTGACCTCGGCTTCCCAGATAGGCGCTGCATCATCTTCGGCTTCACCCAGATAAAGATAAGCAGCTTCCACTGCGAAGTATTCATTCAGACGATAACCACCGTTTACGGCAGCGCTCGCTGCGCCATCAAAGTCGTTAGGGAAGTCGGTATAGCCAACGGCACCGCCAACATATCCACCTGCATGAGCTGCGCCTGCACTCAGCAAAGTAGCTGCTAACAACGATGAGCCAATCAGTGACTTCTTAAACATGTATCGCTCCTTGTGTATGTATCAAAAAAGGCTATATATTGCCTTAGGTAGCAAGCTACACCAATTCGCTAACGTAATCTAATTTCTGATCCTGAAATTTATCCCTTCGGTGCTCACAAAATAGCTTACTTGATGACTTGTAGGCCTGAAACGCCGGTGAACAAAACCCCTGGCTCGACCAGCAACGATGATATTCCAGAATTTAGGTCTACGCGGTACAGCCCGAGATTGCGACTCGCAAGTAGACCGGTGTCACCACCTGCTTCCACTTCAAAATAGGTTGCACCCTGATAATCAGGCAGCCCGCGCAACGTTAAAGCCTCCATGGAGTTTTCTATGAGGTTAACAGGCCAAAGCTGGCCCGCGCTGCCAGAGATATAGAGCATTGAGCCATCAGGGCTAAAGCTCGCATCTCTCACGCTCATATAGTCATCGATAACTACTTCCTTGAACCACTGAGTGAAAATGCCCCCTGAGTAAGCATTTGGGTTGTCAGTAATTGCCAGAGAATAGATGGTCACCTGTGAAGTGCAGGTGCCTTGAAGACATAAAGGGTCTAAAAAGGGAGCTTGAACCTTTGGCTCGACCGCATAAACGATATTATTTGAGGGGTGGACGGCTAACGCTGAAAACTCTGGGGTTCCGAAACTGTCTGAATATTCGACGGCACCAGACTCTGTTGAAATTCTCTGGACATAGCCTTGGGTTCCAGGGCGGATAATATCGCCCGTCGAAAATGTTCCGGTATAAGCAGAGTAGAGGTACGAGCTTGGCACTTTAACCAACGCTTGAGAGCGATATTTGTCCCCAAAACTGCGCTGCGTGCCAGTTTTAAGGTTTACTGCTGTAGTGGGCTGTGCCGGCCGGTTGTTAGACAGGTAAACTGTTTGCTCGTATTGGCCATAAGCAAGATTATGCCCGTTTGTTTTCGTGCGTGCTGTAACTGTTGGCTGATCATTACCCAAGCTGAGAGTGACAAGCTCTCCTTTTACAGAATCAAGGATTACAAGGCTCTTTGTAGGACCTTGTAGTAGTTTGGGGTTTTCGCTTGATGATTGTTCGCCACCGCCACCGCCACAAGCAGCAAGAAATCCGAATATAGTAATAACGCCAAATGACTTACTGATTTTTAGCATCGGTTGACCTTCTTGGGTTTTATATTGGATTGGAAATTAACGATCACTCGAAGCGCAAGATCTACTGCCAGCATGTGAAGACTCTATCTTCTGTCATTTTTTGGAGAGCATAAAGATAATGTGCGACACATAAGGCCGATTATGCGCAGGAAGAATTGGGAGTGAGTGCTCAACTTTGACGAATAAGAAAGACTAATCATAGCAGCTGGAGATGTCAGCAGAGTGGTGACTTCTGCTGACATCACAATTTAAGTTCTGCTCAGAATTTCCCGTGAGCACCGGCGGAAAAATTATCCAAGTCTTGACCCTCATTACACACATCAATAAAAAAATGGGATTCCGCAGCAGCCTTTTGATGGATACAAACGCAAATCATATAGAATATTGCTACGTTCTTCTGCTAAGTTCCTTTTCCTTTGCGGCTAATCTTTTTTGGCGGTAGTAAGGACGTAATCTTTTGATGCAGTACAAAAAGAAATGCTACACGCTGCGCCTCCGTCGGCCAATTGCGTTTCCCACCGGCCGACACGTAGGTCTTGTCTACCGCCTTATCAAGTTTATTGTGCGCCTTCAAAAGCGCCGAGGGCATACTTAAGGGGTCATAAAGATCAGTCAATGAGGACTGAGGGAATTGTTCTCTGGCACCCAATACTTCTTGAGCAGCGGCGGCTACAGCCGCTTTATCTTTTTCTGTAGCATCGAGAGGCCAGGGAAAGTTGTTATAAACTATACCAGCGGAGTAGCGATAATCACTCTTCAATCGACCACCAACACTTCTAACCCAAGCCATATGCATCTCTGACGTTAAAACTCCGAAGTCATACAACGTTGCATTCGGCAGCACATACAATTGATTTGAAGCAATCGTGTCCGATGAAAGCATTGCAATGGGGACGTAGCGACGCCGAATTGATGAAACCGTCGGGAATGCTAAATAATCAGACGTTGGCTGACGGATTTCCGCGAATGCGCTAGGCGTATTCGCAAGCTCTCTAGTAGCTAGTCGATCTCTCCCCCGGCGCCAAGACTGAACGGCATCGACACGTTTACGAACGGCTGACAACGTGCGGATTTCGGCAGGAGCTGCGTCTTCAAGCCAAAGGCACCAGCGATCTTCGCTTCGGATAAGTTCTTTTCCGCCGATGAACTTCCTAATAAATTTCTTTGCGTCAGGTGACTCATTAATTATTTGCTCAACATCTTCTGCTTGAAGTGTTAAAAAGCCGCCGTCGAGAGCAAAGCTTCCGTATACCAAGGGGGGTTTGTCACAAATTGGAGCGCGCCGGTTGTCCAAAAGAACATTGCCTGCCTCAACCAAATATGGATTTATCTGCGAGACACCAATGGAGACCGGATCTCCATTTACGTGATCATAATCGAAGATGGTTTTGGCTGATCCATGTTTAGAAAATCCGATAATTACGCAGTGGACCGCAGCGACCCCCTTTGCTTCATTACTCCATCTGAAGGTGCGGTGCGCAAATGTGATCGAAATATCTTGTTTGAGCATCCAAGACCAAAGCGCGCCAACCTGCTCTCCCTGGGTGATCGAGTTCGTAGAGACGAGAGCACAGGCAGTATTGTTATTGCCGATATAACGCACAGCTTTTACATACCAAGCTGAAACGAAATCCAAAACCCCCTTGTTAGGAACCCCCACCATCGCATGCGAAAAGTCGTTTTTCTGATCCTGAGATTGCTCTTTTTTTCCTAAAAATGGTGGATTTCCCAGTAAATAATCACATTGTTCCGCAACTAAAACTGAGCTCCAGTCCATAGTTAACGCATTACCGTGTACCACATTAGCTGATTTTTTTAGAGGAATTCGTACTAGAGCCGCACCAAAAGTTTCGCCTACTAACATGTTCATTTGGTGGTCAATTAACCACATTGCTACACGAGCGATCTGGGTTGGCCACTCCTCGATCTCAATACCATGAAACTGATCAACATCGACCTTGACGTACTGGTCGACCGCATCCATTGATAGCTGCTGTTGATCCCTGCCATGCAGTCGCTTGATCACTTCAAGCTCAAGTAAACGAATTTCCCGATAGCTGATAACTAGGAAATTTCCACAACCACAAGCTGGATCAAAAAAGTTGAGTTTTCCAAGTTTTTCGTGGAATTCCATCAACTTCTTCCGTTGAGATTTGATCCGCTCGAATTCAGCCCAAAGTTCATCCAAAAATAAAGGCCCAATAACCTTTTGAATGTTCTTTTCACTAGTGTAATGCGCACCCAGGTTACGGCGGACGGTGGAGTCCATAATACCCTGGAAAAGTGACCCAAAAATTGCCGGGCTGATACCGCCCCAATCTAACTCACAGCACGCTAGCAGAATTTCGCGCATACTTCTGTCGAAGCTTGCCTGAGGTAGGTGTTCCTCGAACAAGCGTCCATTAACGTAAGGGAATGCGCTAACCTGCTCATCGAGGTTTCTTAGTCGCTTTTCAGGTGGAGTATTCAGTGTTTGGAAAATCTGATTTATCCAAGGAGCTAGGTCAGAACCATCTTCAGACGTCCGAATACGTATAAAGTCCTCGAAAGCACCGCGCGGCATGAAAATGCCGGTGTCATCCGCAAACAAACAGAAAAGAATGCGGACGAGGTAGATCTCCAACTCATGGCCCTCATAACCGACATACTTGAGAGCATCATGAAGTTCGGCCAGTTTCTGAGCAGCCGTTACGTTGACTGGGTCCTGCTCCTTATATTGCCGCGTCTCATATCCCGCGACGAATCCAAACAACGTTAACTTTTCTGGTAATTCAGCTAGTGGGAATTCTGTGCTTTCACCCGTGTCCAAATTGCGTACACGAAAATGAGCAAAATCCGAAACTATAATGAACCTTGGAAGTTCTTTATCGCTTAAACCGGGGAAGTAGTCTGTAGCTTGGTCGTATGCTGAATCGAGATTTTTACCTCGTGACTTGTGCTCGGCTAGCAGCATGCCAGGCCAAAATAGATCGATGAATCCGTCCTTTCCGTTTGCCTTTTTGACGTGCTTTTCAAAAGCAGCGAGCCTCCGACGGTTAACACCGAAAATCTGAAAGAACGCGTCCCAGAAACTCTTTGCCTCTGCATGCTCAGAAGATTCGTCTTCCCACTCTCGCACGAATGCGACTGATCGATCCCTAATCTCGTTCCATGATAACGGCATGCCTTCACTCCAATTAAGGAGGAGCAAACGCACTCCCCTTTTGGTTTTAGGAAATGAGTTTCACATTAGGAAGTTACGCGGTCAATTCTACGTTTTCCAAAAATGTCTTTTTGGTTACTCCGGTACGCTCCGTGGCTATTTCTCTTTTTCTAATTCGAGTATAGAGCTGCCGCCTATCTGGACGCTCAGCCAAATATGCTAACCACTTATTCCAGATATCTAATACGGATAATTCTGAGCGTCACAATAGAGTACACCCTTAGGGGATGGTTTGATGTGACACGCAAAAGTGTCACTATTGGGTATAAAATTATTTTTGTGACAGTATCTTTTTTCTGACCACCCTAATGTGACAAAATACTATGCCCCTTATCGGATATGCACGCGTTAGCAGTGCAAGTCAGGATCTCGACATTCAAATCGGAAAACTGACCGACGCAGGCTGCGAAGTCATTCGATCCGAGACGGTGTCTGGCGCTTCGCGCGATGGGCGAGGCGAGCTAGAGACTGTGCTTGAGTTCTTGCGTCGAGGTGATGAGCTCGTCGTTCATCGCCTCGACCGCCTGGGTCGCTCTACCCGTGACGTGTTGAATTTGGTCCATGAGCTGGATGCCCGGGGCGCTTCGTTACGCATTCTTGAGCCCGATATCACTACTATGGGTGACATGGGCCGTATGGTCATCACCGTGCTTGGCATGGTTGCAGACATGGAGCTAAAATTTATCAAGGATCGGCAACGTGCCGGCATCGAGGCGGCTAAGACTAAAGGCATCTATAAGGGCCGCAAAAAAGTCGTCGACGAAACCGAGATTCATGAACGCATCGAAAGCGGACAAACGAAAGCTCACATTGCTAGAGAGATGGGAGTGTCACGTATGACCGTTTATAGAGCCCTTCAAAAAAATAATTCCGCTTAACCAGCGTAAACTAATTTCATTTCGTTTATGGAAACAGCACCTATTTTATTTAGATGAACTAATTACCCTATGTGTCAGCGTAGTTATTTTTAATGAGAAGTATTTATAGCAATTTTTCTAAGGTACGCCAAGCCTTGACCGACGGCTGTAAAAATACCGAATTGCACAACCCCAAACATAAATGATGTTAGTGCGGGAATATAGGCTGACATTTTCCACTGCATCCCAACACCCGCATCACCTGGCCAAAGAAGGCCACATAAAATTAGCCCACCAATTAATGAGAGACCAGCTAGTAGAAAAAAGAATACTGAAAGCGTAGGGTATGATTCATTTTCATCATAAATTATTGTTTTTAATGAGTTTTTTGATGTATTTTCTTTCTGTAAAGCTTCTGGAGCGGGCGACCCTCCCTCTAAACTAACACGCGCCTTACATGCTTGAAGCTGCCCAAGATTTGTATTTCCGTTGATTTCAGTTGGTGGGTTGAAATCAGGATGATGTTCAATCGTGCTTTCATTTACCTCTTCACCCTCAATTATTTCCCAATGTTGTCCAACTTTCATGTTTGTTGAAATGACGGTTTCATCTGAATTCAAGTTGCGCTTAATCTTGGCCATTGCACTTGATATTGATTTGGCGTTCACGTGAATAGCCAAAACTTCCGAAGACGTAGATTTTCTTGTAAGAATTCGATATTCGGCCATTTTTCCCTCGAAAATATAAGTTTTGTAAACCAACGCGCTTCAAAAATAGGGCTAAGCCTTCTCGGAAAATTTCCGCACTATGCTCTGCCAGAGCCTACCTGACATTCAAAAACCTGGCTTTATGTGCTGCCCCCTGCATCCTCAAAGGCCATAAAAGGTAGCTTTTCTGTCCGCAGATTGTACTACGAGATTGTTGGACGAAAGAAAAGGCTAAATAGGATGTTTCCGAGGATCAGGCAAAAGCGTCCAACAGACGACCCTATTCTGACGATTTCTCAAACAATGACTGACGCCCGATTAGGGTCTACTCCAGCCGGACGGAGATTTCATCGAATGGAAGCAAAGGCCGGCTAGTTAAAACCTATGCAAGCGATAACGGAGGCGTGGCCCAGCTAACAGTACAATTTATTCCGTTTTGTGAGCTGACTCCGTTATTGCTATGCCTAGAGGATTCGGACTTTTCAGCCCTTCGCTTACGGCCAGGTACTGAAGTCCTTGAAGTAAGGCAACGGTGTCCCAACACGCCACTCGCTCGACATGCGCTGTCCCTCAGCGAGCTGGTCACGCGATAAATTATTAGCAATAATGTCTCGATTACGGCGCGCCTTTTCACTCCCTTGCGCCGCCGCAAGATTATTTGCTACATAAGCCATAACTAGGTTACGGCTGACCCCTACGCCGGTGCCATACATAATGCCAAGATTGAGCTGAGCGTCAGCATGTCCCTGCTCGGCGGCTTTTCTATACCACTCAGCAGCCTTGAAGTCGTTCTGAGGCACTCCTCTGCCGTTGCTATACATAAGGCCAAGATTGAACTGAGCACCAGCAAGTCCCTGTTTGGCGGTTTTTCTGTACAACTCAACGGCCTTGGAGTCGTTCTGGGACACTCCTTTGCCGTGCTCGTACATAAGGCCAAGAATGAACTGAGCGTCGACATCTCCCTGTTCGGCGGCTTTTCTGTACCACTCAACGGCCATTGAGTCGTTCTGGGGAATTCCTTTGCCGCCCAGGTATATGTCGCCAAGAAAGTACTGCGCTGTGACATGCCCTTGTTCGGCGGCTTTTCTATACCACTCAGCAGTCTTGGAGTCGTTCTGAGGCACTCCTTTGCCGTTGCTATACATAAGGCCAAGACCGTACTGAGCGTCGACATTTCCCTGTTCGGCGGCTTTTCTGAGCCACTCAAGGGCCTTGGAGTCGTTCTGGGGCACCCCTTTGCCGTTATGATACATAGAGCCAAGATTGTACTGAGCGGCAGCATTTCCCTGTTCGGCCAACGGCTCAAAATTGTCAAACGCGGTGGCATAATCGCCGCTTTGAGCAGCAACAAATCCGTTGGAAAATGACTGGCCAAGCGCTGGAAGAGACCCGAAGTAGATGGCTCCTACGAGCAACATAATTTTACTGAGGAGGATGTGCATAAGCGTAAGTCCTTTTTTTGAATAGTCCATGGTATCAATTTTACTTCAGGGATGGGTCCCGCTATCCAGGGGTGGAAATGATTCTCAGCCAGCTAAAAATTCGAATTTAGGCGAATTACTTTGAGTCTTGAATTCAAGCAATAAGTGCCGCATCTCTATCAGCCCTGATGCACCGTCACGGCCCGAAACCCCACGGCCTGGCAGGCGGAAAACGCCGCGTCCAGGCTGTTAAAGATGCGCACCTGGGCGCTGCCCTGGTGCCTGCGGTTCAGATCCAAGGCGACGGTGGCGCCGTTTCGCTTGCGAAACTGACAAGACCATCGTGGCGCCGGCCCGGGTTCCAGGGGCGCGGGTACAATCTCGGCGGCCATCAGGTTGCCCGCGTCAAACAGCAGGCGAAGCTGGTCGAGTCGCATAATTGAGTTCTGTTTTTGCAAATTGTAAATTTGAGCGGGCAAGGATAGCGCAAAACGCGGGGTTTATCGGGTCAGGACAATCCTGGTGCGACGGTCTGTTGAACATAACACCTGTTGTCGGCAGTAAGACGATGAGTGCCGGAAGACGAGGGCCTGTCCATGAACAGGCGGCTTTTTAATTTCTGGCCTTTACAGTTGATGTCAGAGCATTATGCGCAACGACATCGCTAGATTGGGGTGCCCAAAGGCATAAGCAGCCGGGGGTGTTGCATCTTGACATCCGGTATCGCAACAGCCTCGTGGTAAGTTTCCGCCATGAAACCCAGCATAGCTTCTTCGACACTGCCTTCCTTTACCAAAGTTGTAATTTCTTTCCAACATCGATCAATCACTCCACGGAAGGCGTAAAGAAATACATAAAAGGTCGGAGAATCGCCCATTTCATGACGCGTGGCGTCAATAACCTCCGCCATAGCCATACACGCAAGAACTTCAGTTCGCGGCTTACCTTGACGCTTCCCAGACAAAGGTCCTTTAACGGCAACAACTTTTCCTGCAAATGCCTCGGCATGACAATCCCAAGTTTGATTGACAAAACGAGTAGATGACTGCTCAGGGGCAACATTAATCCCTGAGACGTTCTGATAACGCTCCAGCTCAGTTTGGATGATCGTTGCAGCTTTCGCTTTACGCCAGTTATTGGCAGTTCCGCTAAAAAATCCCAAAAAATCTCCTCCTCGACAGCCCTGACAGCTATCTATCGTTACGCTTAACATTATCCGTCACGATTTAAACCAAACGGTATAAAAATATCCAGCGAGAAAAAAGTGCCTGTCCATGAGTATTTCCTGAAACGGGATCACGCCTGGGGATTGGCCATACGTAGCATTCCGGTTTTTGAGCAAACACGCAACCTAACGGGCCAGCGGAGCTTTGTCATAACGTCGAATTATGCGCAATGGTGCGGCCGGGCGTTATGGGTTCAATTGCTTCAGCCACTGCTCTGCTTGTTTTCTTGTTTCACTTGAAACTCTTGGTGATTCTGATGAAATTACTGTTTGTAGTGCCTTTTTTGCATAACCCTCTCTGATTATTCTTTGTGCATGACCTGTACGCGAGATACAAGAGCCTTCCGTAAAGTCAGTTTCGAATTTCAATTTCTCGATAATATCTTCTCTTGAAAGAGATTCTGAAGAAAAAGCATTAAAGAATTTAACGAAACAAGATTGCCCAACGGATTGGAGCGTTCTTGTAAATTGTTCATCGTTCAAGCTGACTCTCCCTTAGCACATGACGATTGCGGTAATCGGCGCCGGAGCGGGGAACCAAAAGCACCACGCTTTTGGCGTCCGTTTGCTTGGCTTAGTTAGATATTTTTAGAACGCCAAAATTAATTAACGCATTTAAACTTTAACTCAACCTCAGGGAACTTGCCAAAACCCGAGGTTGAATTGAAAGACACTTCTTCCAATGACTTGTTGAGGCTCTTGCAATGCTTCTGAGCTCCTTCGTAAGCATCGGCTTTCATGCCGCCTACAGGAACAAAACCACTTTGACCAGAAATCATTATTATGTATGAATCATGTCCTATAGGAATTATTGCAGGAGATGATGTACAGCCAGTCAGAATTAAAGCTATAAATATTACTCTAATCATAATGTTGCATCCTCAATTGTCTAGCGAGGCTGTAGAAAAGCCCAATTTCCTACGTTTCTCCTTTGTCCTGGCAGTTGTCATTGGTTTGCATATCCTCAAGAGACTTTATTCTTTCGCGCAACCCACTGTTAACCTCTGCCAGCTCACCATAGATGCGCTTCTTGTTCGCAGCATTTAGTATGAGTTTTTCCTCCCGGGCAATGGCATCGTTGAGATTTTTTTCTGCGGATGCCAGTGAGTCCTTAGTATCGAAGATCCGTTGCTCCATAACCGAGTTCTTCTGCACCGATACGTCATACCGTTTGCTCAGAAGAAAAAATTCCTGTTCTAATCGTTCGACCTTTTTAGCGTGTTTCAAATCTTGATTGATATTAATTTGCCGCTCTCTATCCACTTCCATTATCCAGTAATTGTGCTGACTATCAGACCGCTCTGCTTCCGTTTTAGCTTTGGCTTCTGCAAACGCGATTCGCTGTAGCAGAGCATCCTTCTCTCTCGTGAACTCATTGCGCTCACGCCGAAACTCTTTCTGCAGCGCTTGTACATTAAGGTCCGCCGCAATCTTCTCTTTGTCTTTGCTTTCCAGCACCTGCTTCACTAGATCACTTTGCTCGTTAGCCTCGACTCTGGCCAGCCGGCAATTATGTTGCGACTCGTCGAGCTGATCTTTGATAGCTCGAATTCGTACCTCTTGAGCCTCAAGCTTCACATCAAGCATTGCAGCATAAGATTCGGCTTCGCCCTGCTTCTCACGCGCCTGGGCCGCCGCTTCGTCCGCCCGTCGCATCCCTTCATCAATTTGCACTTTATGATCGGCCAGCGCCCTCTCAGCCAGCCCCATACAGGTGTTGAAGAAATCCTCTACGGGTGCTGCCAACTCTTTTGGCATCGCTGGCGGAAGAACATCGAGGTCAACGTCTTGAAGGGTCTCACGCCAAACCTGCAATCCATTGTTGATTGTGGTTAGCGAGCCGCGGTCACCCAGTTCGCGCCGTACCTTTGCCGCACTTGGGTTTTCACCTTTTGTTAAGAGCCGAATTGCTGCCCGGGTAACGTCGTTCTGTGTGATCGATGGTGAGCGTGCCATTCTAAACCGCCTTTCATATTTTACATTGTATGTATTATGTATAGGACGTTACACTAAATCAATAGATTGTCTGATAATTATCATTAGCAGACATGGATAAAAAAAGGTAACATCTTGAGAGTTGCTAGCCGTGGAACATACCCGTAAAGAATTGTGTTAACCCGCCAGATATTAGGTAACCGCATGAATGTATTAGACAATTTAAACCGTGGAACACAGGTGGTGGAAACCGTGGAACATACAGAGCCAGGCCCCGGCGTAGCAGCATGTGATACCGAAAACCTGCCCTGGGGTTTGCCAGTGGCATTTTCTGAGGGCCTCCCTCGCTATCATGGTCGTCATCGCGGATCGTACAGTACGCTACAGTCATCCTCAGACGCTGAAGCCGTTGCTGAATGGCTTAGGGAGAAAGCTTCAGACTCAAAGCCCACGGCTCGCGCTTACCGTCGAGAAGCTGAGCGGCTTCTAATATGGGCCGCCAGGCAACATCAAAAGTCACTCTCAGATCTGGATCGGAACGACTACGTTGCCTACAGGGAATTTCTGAGCAACCCGGGGCCTGAGTGGATCATGGATAAGCGATATAACCGTCAGCAATCAAACTGGCGGCCCTTCATGGGTCCGCTCTCTACCAAGTCGAGTTACTACGCACTAACTGTTGTGTTCAGCTTGGTTAAGTTCTTAGTAGACACCGGGTGGCTAAAAGCCAACCCGATGCCTTCCC
>Ga0307978_1002801_pt1 | contig 12118 bp, 7 predicted proteins | sample OrgLakmetage1056_FD_203151 | JGI IMG/M metagenome (GOLD analysis project Ga0307978, IMG submission 203151) | Saline water microbial communities from Organic Lake, Antarctica - #1056 | ecosystem: Environmental > Aquatic > Non-marine Saline and Alkaline > Saline | place: Antarctica: Organic Lake...
GTGATCTTTAATATGATTTTATTTTTCATGATATATATTTTTTGGTTTTACGGTCGCCAACAGGCTTCCTGTTTGCCCTTTGGGAATTGTTGGCTTAAGCGCAATAAATTTTTCAATTTAAGGGTCATGCGTGGTCGAAAACATACAGCCCGTGAGCGAATCTTTTGACGGAAAACGAAATGAACTCACCTTCCACGCAAACACGGTCGGTCTCGTTTGATCCAGTTGATTCAAGTGCGAGCTTGTAATCGGCCCAAAGAACACTGACTAAATAGCCATGCTGTCCTTCCTCCGCGACCTCTTCGATCGTTCTGATGAGTCGATCGGTAAAGAGCATAAATCCAGCGACACTCATGGCAGGAAGTCCCCATTGTTTGTGTGCCGAGATCAGCACAGAGTTGGATTCTTCTAAAATGATCGGATCCATTACATAGATGTGGTCATACTTGTTGATGACAGCGATTTTGGCATTTGATAACTTAAGCTGTAGCACCCTTGTTTCGTCGGATTCGTCACCGGTGATCGGGCTTTGGCTGACAAGTTTGACGTCGATGATTTCTTCGCCGTCCAGCTGCGCAAGATAACGAGTCAGTTGACTCGACGAGAAAGTGAAGAATGCCATATTGTCGTGCGCCGAGAATATAGCGTAGCTAATGCTTCCAACCCTAATAAGCTGGATATCTAACTTCGGGTTCGAAAGGACTTTTCCATCGCGTATGCGGTCTAGGGGAATGTTAATTTGATTCATAGTGTATTAAAAAACGGTGAGTCCTATGAGGGACTCACCGTCTATGGTTGGTGTTTTTGATTAAGTTTGGTTACAGATTTAATTCAGGTCAAAGAACGTTAAGGCCGTGTTATATGGTTTCGCTTTGAATCGGAAATGTTCTCCGTTAATTAGTATAGGATCACATGCTGTTTTCTGTGATGCTTTCAGGAGTTGGTATTCCTGGAACATCAGGAGAAGGATTTGACGCCGGTAGGCTGTTTCATCATCGAGGCTGAGCTCTTCGATGCTAGCGACTAAACGAGGGCTCAATAGCATGCGTGCAAGATGCCCATCAGGAGGCATGCCCCAGGCTTTTGTGGCGGTAAGGAATTTGGTTTTCCATTTTTTAGCGACCCGGATTTCGTCCAGTTCGTTGAGGGAAACATGGGTTCCGTCATTCGACTTTAGAATTAGCATAAGCCCACCTGCTGATTCAGGCCCGATTGCGCATCTCGCGTTCAACAGAATGAACGATCTAAAGAGAGTGTGATGCTCATCAAGAAAGGCCGCCAGGGAACTCGATCGGAATGCCAATAGGCAATAGTCTAGAATAGTCGTGGCAGCGAAAGTATCATAACCTATTCGATACAATTGCTGTTCCGTAAAGCGAAACCGGGAGGGAAGCCAGTCTTTTGGGGATGTTTACGTCGAGGGTAGATGACGGTTTTGCGGGGGCTAAGATTAGACACAGAGGGGTAGGGGTTACATTTGTGCCGACTATCTGCACAAAATTACGTGGCCGTAGAAAAAGTAATGACCTATATTAACTCAAAGTTGTCATAGATCGTCAAGACTGACTAATTCAATCTCCTATTTTAAAACAAGTATTCCATCAAATAAGTTCTTTCATGCCTTAGACTTTCGAAATTTGTAGCCGGACGCCTTTGCGTTCGGTTGTTTCTTTCGAAATTTGTAGCCGGACGCCTTCGCGTTCGGTTGTTTCTTTCGAAATTTGTAGCCGGACGCCTTCGCGTTCGGTCGTTTCTTTCGAAATTTGTAGCCGGACGCCTTCGCGTTCGGTCGTTTCGGACTCTCTTGCAGTCTCGACCAAAGCGGAAGCGCTTCGGCTACAGTCTCGACCAAAGCGGAAGCGCTTCGGCTGCAGTCTCGACCAAAGCGGAAGCGCTTCGGCTGCAGTCTCGACCAAAGCGGAAGCGCTTCGGCTACAGTTTCGACCAAAGCGGAAGCGCTTCGGCTGCAGTCTCGACCAAAGCGGAAGCGCTTCGGCTACAGTTTCGACCAAAGCGGAAGCGCTTCGGCTACAGTCTCGACCAAAGCGGAAGCGCTTCGGCTACAGTTTCGACCAAAGCGGAAGCGCTTCGGCTACAGTTTCGACCAAAGCGGAAGCGCTTCCTCCTTCGCCAAGGCTACGGCGGACTTGTCGGCTACATGAAAAAACTTATTTGATCCTCCACTAGGAGATAGAGCACTTCTGCCTGCGACTTGCGAACGCGTAGGGACTCTCGCCCGCGAAAAGCGAAGTCATCCGTTTTGGAAGAGAGCCCGCATGCGTATCGCAGGGGTTCTCGCTCTTGACGGGCGTAGCCTTAGCGTAGCCTGTAGCGAAGCCCCGCGAACAGACAAGTTTGATAGAACTTATTTGTCTAGTTTTTCCTTATATAAACGTGGTATCCAGGGTGCCAATTGTCTGGCAAGGCCTCCGTGCCGTCGTCATCTTTGGATAGTCCGAAAGGTTTTTCGACGATCAGGAAATCGATGCCGCTGTAGGTTCTAAGCTCCATTTTAAGTGCCATGCCGTCATTGATGCCGACCAGCATATTGCCTGACCAGAAGTAGCCCCTAAAGTATTTGGAACTTCTGACTTTTCCACCTGGCTTCAAGGTCAAGTGGTCTTTAGGTCTATTTAATTTAATGGGCAAATTGTCGAGTTTTCCGCTGAGCCACTTGGTGATGGTCGCGTCGATCTCGCCGGGATTTTCCGGGTTTGGCCAAACTGCCCAAGCCCAGGCACCCTGAAGTTTATCGTTGGGTTCAAATTTTCCACCGTATTGATACATGTCGGCTTCGCGCCCGCTTTTAAAGGAGGCCAACGTATCCTTGGGTATGCGGTAGACGAAGTCTTCGCCGCCCGGCACTTCTTGCAGGATTGCACCGACACGCGAGCGCACGGTTTTTGCCCCGCCCCCGGGAGTGGCTCCGGTATAAGGATCGGCCAGCGGAGTGGGGATGCTGGCATAGGCCCGTTTCAGGAAAGGGTCGGCGAAGGTTTGAACCCGGGTGTCCGCCGCTTTGATCGCATTTTTGATCGCGTCATTGCTTTGCCAGGACGCGGAGTCATTCTTCATGGAAGCGGCGGTCGCGATGAGAGCCGGGAGCACGGCTTCGTAGTGTTCCTGCTCGGCTGCAATTTTGCTCAAGGTCAAGACCGTGGCCGTGCGAATGAAAACGCTGTCGTGTTTCAAAAATTCCAGCAGGCGTTCGCGGTGCTGACCAATCTTCTTCACGTCGGCTCTGCCCAGGGCCTCAATTGCATACAATGCGACCCACCAGGATTCGTCGGGGTCGTCCACCATCTGGCCGACCAGGTCAAACATCTCCGGAGTGAGCTTTTTACCGGGAAAGGCGCTCCCTTTGAACATGCCGGTGATGGTGAGCAGACCGGCATGGCGGAGACGTGGATCACCGGATTTGAGGAGTGGCAAGACCAGATGGTCCCAGCCCCGTCTGACTACTTGACGCATGGCGACCGAGCGCAGGCCGTATTCGGGGTGTAGGATGTATTTGAAGAGTTCTTTTTCCGTCAGATCTGACTCTGCGGTACGGTTTAACACGGCGAGGGAAGCGTCTTCCGGAACCGTCTCGTTCAAAAGCTCCTCCATCGTCAGTTTGAGGCTCTCGCCGATGTAGATCGGTTCGGGCGACTGGAAAATATCATCCGCCGCATTGCCCCATGGGCGCTTGGGCAGCTGATGGGTTTCGGCATAGGGGCTGCGTGGCGCCCCCCAGATTTGGAGTGTTTTGCGCGGGTAGGTGTAAGTAAGGGCAAACTGGGTGCCCCAAGCACGCCCGGAAGTGGCATCGGTGACTGAACGGTTATAGCGGTCGTCCATGCCTTCGATCGCCACGCTACCGTCATGACGACGGGAGAGGTCCATCACCCAGCGCCTCGTATCCATGTAGGAGCGATAGGGGACGGGGCGTTTTTCTCGCATCAGAGCGATGGCGCCGTGGTGCCAGATTTCCCCCATGCCTCCGCCGGTGTGGGCGGCGTGAAACCAGTTAGTGGCGTAGAAACTCTTCATAGCCGCAAGATCGCGGGCCTGGGCATAGATGGAGGATTCACCCTCCGGCGTGAGCTGTGTCGCCGCAGCCATGGCGATTGCCAGCCCACTGTGCTTGCCATTGTCGCGGAAGCCGCCTTCGGGTGGGCCGTTACCGTAAGGCACATTCCCGTGCCCGGCAAAGCGGTAAAACTGCGTGAACGACTCCTGGAGCATGCGCTCATCGACATCCACCCCACACAAGCGGGCCATGAGCAAGAAGCTCATGGCATGCATACCCGAGGCGTGCACTTGCCCCGTGCCTGTCGAGTAGGTGAACCTGGCGGGCATCCCGCGGCCACTCCAACCCCCTTGATACATGCGTTCCTTGAGCTTTTCGGTCGACGCTTTGATGGCAGGCAGCACCGACTTGTCGCCGGTGCGTAGGTAATATTCGCAGAGCCCGAGCCCCTTGTAGCCCATTTCCCAGGTGATGCCCAGCGGCGTGATATCACGCATCCAATTGCGCACGACATCGAGGTCTTTTTCCTCGCCGGTGGAGAGGAGGAAGAGCACGGAGCCCCAGGACGGCTTCTCTTCCTTGGCCAGCACGTCGGCGAGGTTGCGAACGATTTTGTCCGACTTCGGGCAATTGACCGGCCAAGTCGGGCTGTAGGCGCCCATCACCGGGATTTGCACCCGCACGTTGCCTTGACCCTTGATCTTCAGATCAATCACCCCGTCGGTGGCTTCAGCTTCGGTAATGATATTGCCGAGGAGGATACGCGGGTCGTGGTCTTTCAGCACCACGCCGTTAATGCTCTCGATGATTTGCCCCTTCTTCAGCTTGCCGGTCTGGTCGGCGGGCGACCTCGGCTCCACGTTGACAATCTGCATGGTCATCCCCGGACGCTTCAAATCGAGGCCGATTCCGACCGGGCCAAAGTAGCGAATGCGCCATGCTTTTTTGCCGCTTCTGCCCGAATCCTTAGGGTAGGGGTTGAATAGGTTGACCGTGCCTTCCGGGTAGTAAGAATCCGCAGATTGGGAGGTCTTTGGGCCCAGTGTTAGTGAGGCCAATAGTAGGAGTGCGCCGGTCATTCGCAGCAGTGGGGATTGGATCATTTTCATGCGGGTTTTGTTAAATTTCTTGTATCTTGTAGCAGGCTGGTTTTCAGCACATTCGCCTACAAGGACTAAGTTTTCAGCTTGTGTTACGTCGTCGGCGAGGAGAAGAACTTTTTAGGTTAACACGTTAAGCCTGCTCCCCGCCGATAAGCGCTCGGACGCTGCTCCGTGATTTTCTCAAATGCATCAGAAAAGTATTTATAGCTGCCAAATCCACAGCAGTAGGCAACTTCCTGCAGTGGTATTTTGGAAGAGTCGTGTTAAATCAACAGGTTTCCTTAGGGGCTTGGAAGCACCTTCGCTTGAAATCCCCAACTAGTGGCGCTTCAAAAAAGTTTTTCACTTTTGTAGCGGAAAAAACTCGGTGTCTCTGTGCCTCCAGTGAAGCGACTCGTGCGGGCGTAGCGCAGCGAAGCACCAAGCAAACGGGTGGTAAAAAAATCCTTGTATCCTCACCTCCCAATTCTCGCCCTGAAAGGGCCCTCTAGCGAACAAAGTGAGCGGTTGTAGACAAATGAACCCACTACGAACTACTAAAAAAATCTATTTACAACCGCCTGCGGCTAGAGGAGGGAGTTTTGGGAGAGTTTTGCTATAAAATGTCTAGTGGAGGATCAAATAAGTTTTTTCAATTATTTGTAGCTCGCCGACGAGAGTCGGAGAGATATTGGGGTTTCGGTATGCTTGTCACAACGGCTCTCGCCGCTGTGCTACGAAACGAATTTGTGAAAAAAGTTATTTGATGGAATGCTAGCTGCTAGCCATTGATAAGACTCAATATGAAGGTGTTTCCTTTACTGCCTTTTCAGAAGCCCCCTAAACTAAAAAACAAAAAAAGATCAACATCATGACACGCTCATTCCTCGTTCTTACCTCACTTCTGTTCCTCGCGGGCTGCCAGACTAACACAGATCCGGTTATCTCGCAGGAAAAGATCCCTGACGAGGTCCGGGCGCAGCAGATCAAGGATCTGCAGTTCGGGATGTTCATTTGCTGGTCCTTCAGCTCTTTCTCCGGAATGGAGTGGACGCCCACGCTCGATAAGGACGCCAGCTATTTTAATGTGACGGGAGTCGACACCGACCAGTGGTGCCGGGTGGCCAAAGAGGCGGGGATGCAATACATTCTCTTCCTGGCCAAGCACCACGACGGCTTCTGCCTCTGGGATACGGCGACCACCGAGAAGAAGGTCACCAACAGCCCGCTGGGCGTGGACGTGCTGGCCAAGCTGCGCGAGTCCTGCGAGAAGTATGACTTGAAGCTGGCGCTCTACTTTTCGGAGGGGGATTGGAACTGGCCCGGTGCCGCCGATGGCAAAGGGCTTCATCATAAAATGGGCGTGGGCATCAATCCCGAGATGAAGAAAGCGCAGTTGAAAGAGCTGTTGACCCAATATGGCCCCATTGAATTCTGGTGGATGGATCATGCGGTAGGCACGGGAGGGCTCTCCCATGCCGAGACTGTCGAGTGGGTGCATCAATTTCAGCCGAACTCCTTCGTCGGCTTCAATCACGGCGAGCCGGCCGGTCGGCTCAGTCTGCGTGAGAAGGGACGTCCGGGGCCGATTGGCGACGTTTCAGCCACCCGCTACAACAAGGATGCCGAGGCCAATTACAAAGGCTACCTGGTGGCGGAGTTCACTTATCCGATGCTACCGAACTCGGCCAAGGGTGGGGCGGACTGGTTCTACTCTCTGCCCAAGCACGACCACCTGGCGCACAGCGCTGAAAAAATCTACGCCGATTACCTGGGGGCGCTGGAGCACGGGAATATTTTTTCGCTCAATATCGGCCCCGGCTATGACGGCCGCCTGCGGGAGATTGATGTGAAGACCCTGAGACAAGTCGGGGAGATGATAAAGGCAGGAAGCTCTAACTAACTGGATCATTCACTTGGCATTATAAATAAAGGATCAGACCTTTTTAAGATTATGTATGTCCTTGTTTGGCCCCCTGTTTTCGGATCTCACTTTCAGGTGATTAGTCATCTTCAAGTAATACTTTCCAAGCTGAGATGGATCGCTTCAGTTTGGCGCGCTTGTCACCTTTGATATTAAAGCACTGTAGGGTGACAGGGCCGCTGTATCCAATCTTTCGAAGGGCATCCAAAAGTCTTTTCTGGGGAAATGTTCCTTCGTCCAGTGGCTGGATTAATGTTGTCCAATCTTTGCCATCAATGTCTGCGCCGTTCGTGCTGACTGAAAACAGGCGTGGGGATGCCCTTTCCAGGATGCGTTCCAAATCTTTCTCATTTTCATTGATGAGAAAGTGGCACAGGTTGAACATCACTCCAAGGTTCGGGTGGTCGACCTTATCGGCTAGATCGATTGCCTGCGGCATCGTTGCAACGGTAAATCCATGATGCGGATAAAGCGCGACACGAACGTTTATTTTTTCTGCAGATTCTACTGTCTGCCGGATCGATTCAATGAGTTTTGGCGTGATCTGTTTTCTTACGGTCAGCTCGATCATCCCTCCGTCTTCTCCGAGTGCTCGGTAAATATCGGGATCAATCGGAGTTTCTTCGGCGGTGAGGTAAATGCTCAATACTTTCAAGCCATGCCTTCGAAACGCCTGAATGCGCTTCGCTAGCTTCGGACCTTTCTCTGAAACTTGGCTTATGCCGCTGTAACCCAACTCCTTGAGCAGAAGGGCTTCCTTTTCGTAGCCGAGGCCAGGCATGCCGTTTCTAAATGCATAAAACTCTGGTTGGTCGCTTTCTTCCGCTTGTGCGACCAGGCATGCAAGTAAAGACAGGCCGATCAGTAAGTAATAGTTTTTCATACGTTTTCCCAGTTTCTTGACGAACGCTTGTAGATGCTACTCTTTGTGCATTCAGCGCGGTTGCCTGTGAATACCTCATTGTCAGGATCCCATTGAACGGGTTTGTCGATACGTGTGGCCAAATTACCGAGATGCAGCGCGGTCGCAAGGCGATGCCCGGCTTCAACATGATAGGCCGCAGGTTTGCGTGTTTTCATGCTGTCCAGGAAATCACGGTGTTCAATAGGCGGTTGTGGCCACAGGTTCTTGAATTCTCGTATGCGCAGAATATCGTTAGAGCTGGCTGACCAGGTTCCGTTCCAACCTTCACACCGCACCCAACCATCGGTGCCGACAAACTTAATATCTACCTTTCCGTCTTCTACGAACATATCTACCTTGTTCGAGTAGCGGTAGTGTAAATTATAGTCCCCCGTTGTGCTCGAGTGGTATTTTTTTTGATTGGGTATGACGCCGCTGCCGGAAACTTCCACCGGGCCGCTCGCATCCATGCCGGCACCCACTTGAGCGGTGTCGATCAGATGTGCGCCCCAATCAGTCAGTGAACCGCCCGAGTAGTCGGTAATCGTGCGCCAGACCTGCGGACGAGTCAGCTTTGGTGTGTAGGGGCGAAAGGGGGCAGGCCCCAGCCACAGATTCCAGTCAAGGTCATCGGGAACCGGAGCGGGCGAGTCTTTTAAGTGGGCTTTCAGTCTGGGGAGTGACACATGGATGGACTCTAGCTTTCCAATCGCCCCATCGCGCACCCAGCCCGCAAGCCGGTGATATTTAGTCAGCGAACGATCCTCGATGCCCCATTGGAACACTGCTTCACGCTTGGCGACTTCTTGGGCTAATTCCCGCCCTTCAGTGATCGTCAGGCTCGGCTTTTCGCAAAATACATCCTTACCCGCGTTCAGGGCAGCCATCGACATCGGTATATGCCAATGATCCGGTGTAGAAATAACAACTGCGTCGATATCTTTTCGGGCAATCAGTTCACGAAAATCCTGATAGACTGAACAGTCGCTGTAGTTATAATGACCATCCACTTTCTTCTTGGCGTTGATCGCAGCAGACTTCCTTGCATCGCAGACCGCCAACACCACAGCGTCATCATAGTTCAGAAAGTTGTTCAGATTTCGTCCTGTGCCGTGTGTGCCCATGCCAATAAAACCTAAGGAGATCTTTTTGGACGGCGCTGTCTCCCCAAAGACAGATGAAGGGACAATCGATGGAAATGCCAGAAGAGCGCCTGCGCTGCACGCGTTTTTGAGTAAATGGCGACGTGTAAGTTTCACTTGTTCATTTCAAAACCTGTAAAGTGAACCATCAATCAAAATCGGGGGCTCGAAAGGGAGCAAAAGCAAAGTATAAAGATGCCCTATGTGGTTCGACTGTAGAAGCGACTTCAGTCGCTTCTTTGGGCAATATCCAAGCGGTTGAAACCGCTTCTACTGGGAGCGTATGCCCGCTTCGACACCATTGAATTAGCGCCATTCGCGTTTAACCTCATTTAGGCGACAGATGATGACATGTCATCTTTTTAGCCTGAAGATTCGTAGTGGAGCTTCGAATAAGTTTTTTCAAACTATTGTAGCTCGCCGGTTCCCAATCGTGAGCATGCCGAACGACGAGAGTCGGGGAGAAGTTGCGGTTTGATATGCTTGTCACAGCGACTATCGTCGATGTGCTACGATCGGAATTTGTGAAAGAACTTATTTGTCGGGACACTGGGGTGGCGGCTCGGAAATCTCGCCTAATACCGAATCGCTACGAAAAGGAACGTTTGCTGCGCTTCGACAAGCTCAGGCCAGGAAAGCTGCACGCTACGTTGTCATGCGACCACAGTTACCCCCATCCATTTCTTCGGTAAATATTTCAGAGAAGTCCGCTGCGCGAGAACCGCTTCCGTCTTCATTCTATTACGCCGTGACAAGTAATAACGCTTACAAAAGGACGGCCAACGGGGCCGTCCAATGCAGGATTTCTTTGCATTGATCCGCCCTGTTGGCGGATCTTTTTAAGCGTGGGTTAGCGGTTAAAAAAAAATAGCAGCACGGCTATTATTCTGTGGGTTGTCACAGCACTATTCAACAAACTCCCGGATCGCTGCGCTCAAACCGCTTCCGTCTCCATTCTATTACGCCGTGACAAGTAAGAACGCTTACGAAAGGACGGCCAACCGGGGCTTTTTCATTTGGCGGCGACAAGTAAGCAATCCATCATTAGACGTTCCACTACGGCCCCAAAAAGGGCTAAAGCCCTTACTCTTACAGGGCACATCTCCCACTTGCGGCCAAATGAAAAAGCCCTGGACGGCCAACCGGAACGGCTATCGCCGATCCGCTACCTGTTGATTTGCGATTACCCCGCAGTTAAGATGTAGCAGATCGGGTCTCTTCAGTGCAGGGGCTTTCGGTAGCCAGATGTTTATGGCATTTTCTTGGGCACGGGGCCGATGGTGCCACCTTCGATGAACTCCGAGGCGATGACCGACTTCCGGCGCGGCTGCTTGTATTGCCTGAATTGTCCGGCCCAGCGGGTCACATTGCGGACTAGTGGCGCTGCATTCCAACGAACGTGAGCGATCATCGGTTCGAAGGCGCGGAAAGCGGAATCCGAGTCGCAAGAGAGTATGGAGACATCACGCGGCGACAAAATCCCTCGCCGGGCTAAATGCATCTGGGCCGCCAATAAGAGGTGCGGCTCGGCGAGTATGAGTGCCGTCGGTGGTGTGAGCCCATAGAGAGCATCGAGACAACGCTGCAAGCCTCCAGGCCCTTCGTCCCAGTCAGGCAGATTGTAGGCTCCGGGCGGGATGCCATGCCGCGATAGCGTTTCGAGGAAAAGCCGCTCGAAAAGCCCAGGGGACGGGTTGCGGCGCTCCTCGCGGGTCAGCGTGACAATGCGTCGGTGCCCGAGTGCGATCAGGCGCTCCACGGCTCCCACCAAAGTGGCTGTGTTATCGATGACGCTACCGGGAATGGCTACCGAGTCTTGGCGTCCGAAGAGAGCATAGACCGGCTCCGGCCGGTCGGCGAAATATTCCAGCACCTTACGATTGCCGCCGACCACCACCCAGGCATCCGCCCCGACTCTCTCGACATAGCGTGCCACCCGGCCCACATCCATCTTCATTTCGGTCAGCGTCGCACTGGAAAAGTTTGCGGTATGCCCCGCCTGCTGCAGCTTATATTCGAGCTCGAGCAAATAATCCAATCGCCGGTCGCCCTCCTCATAGAGCAGAATCTCAATATTCCAGCTCCGCTCACGACTCACTCGCGCCATCTCGATCCGCCGTGAACACCGGTCCCCTTGCGGGATCAGCCAGCCTTCCGCCTCCAGCAGGGCCAATGCCCTCTCGACCGTGCTTTTGCCCACCCCAAATTCCTTGGCGAGCCGGCTCGCCCCCGGCAATCGTTCAGCCCAATCCCGCCGTATGATTGCCTCGCGCACATAATCCGCCACCTGCTCTGCCGCTGTTCGCACTCGAAAGTCTGCCATACCACAAACTGCCCGTAATTTAGGTCAGCCAGCAAGATATTTATTCTTGCTCAGGACTGCGGGACCGGATCCGTAAATCCTAAATCCGTGAGTTAAAAGACTGGAGATGGAAGCGGTTTGAGCGCAGCGGACTTCTCTGAAATTTTTACCGAAGAAATCGATGGGGGTAACTGTGGTCGCGTGATAACGTAGCGTGCAGCTTCAGCAAACGCTCCTTTTCGTAACGATTCGGTATTAGGCGTGACAATGTGGCGTCTCCGCTCGCGGATGGCATGATCGCCGTTCAGGCGAGCGCCCGATCCTGGCGAGGTGTCCGGCTCATGCGGCACGGCTCGTGAGGACACTCGTCCTCCCTTATTTCGTGAGCGTAGCGGTGTGCTTCAGCCACCGCATCGAATCCAAGATTTGGCTGCGGTCTTTACGGTGGCTAAAGCGGACCGCTACGATGGACGACTCTCCGATTACCTTACTTCACAGGCAAGAGCCATGCTGCCATTTTTTTTAACCGCTAACCCACGCTTAAGAAGATCCGCCAACGGGGCGGATCAATGCGAAAAGAAATCCTGTATTGGACGGCCCCGTTGGCCGTCCTTTCGCAAGCGTTATTACTTGTCACGGCATAATAGAATGGAGACGGAAGCGGTTTGAGCGCAGCGGCCAAGGAGTTTGTTGAATAGTGCAGTGACAACCCACAGAATAAGAGGCATAATGCCATTTTTTAAAACGCCATG
>Ga0307978_1002804_pt1 | contig 12098 bp, 10 predicted proteins | sample OrgLakmetage1056_FD_203151 | JGI IMG/M metagenome (GOLD analysis project Ga0307978, IMG submission 203151) | Saline water microbial communities from Organic Lake, Antarctica - #1056 | ecosystem: Environmental > Aquatic > Non-marine Saline and Alkaline > Saline | place: Antarctica: Organic Lake...
CCAGTGTTCATGAGAAGAATTCAGACTTGGACACATTACAATCAATTGAAATTGAGGAAGAGAGAGAAGAGTTCTCTTATGCGAGTAAAGACAAAGTTGTTGAAGACTCACCAGGCGTGGACACGCAAGAAGATATTGATAACGAAAGAATAAGAGGCGTGGCTGACAAGTCCCATATAAATATCAAAGGGGGGGAGCACGGAGCGTTGCCCCATGAAGGTGAAATGGATGATGGCGGAAATAGTGAGGCTACAGAAGATATGGATGTTGCTGTGCCCGAAACCCAAGAGCCTACCACTCAAGAGTCCAACACTAATAACAGAGAAGCTGAATATTCGAGCGGTGCAGAAACGGATGTAAAAGAAATAATAGAATCGCCAAAGAATGCTGCTATTTTGAAAATGAGTGGCGGACTTCAAGATGCAGCTACTCAACTACAATCTCCAAGCGATAATTCGTTAATTTCCAAACAGGTTGAAATTTGTAGTGAAAACGCAGCATGCGCCCTAGACGAAGAAACGAAGGACGCAAGCCCTGTTTATTACGAACTTCACAATCACGATAATGCGCGTGTAGTCTCCGCTCTCAATCCATGTGAAAATGAAGTTATCGATGGAAAGGTGGAGTCTGACAATGAAGAATCTACATCAGGTCCAGATGACAATGTGTTGCTGACGGATGTGAAGGACAAAAAAAACGCGGATGTAGGAAAGAAAGATGAGTCAAATTCACTTCTTGGTACTAAATCAAAATTTGAGAATTCCGTGCCATTAATCCAAAGGGCTGGCAATTTTACGACTAAAGGTGACAAAGAAGAAACAAAGGGAGTGACTGAGATGATGGAAGCAATAAGAGATGATTCAAATTCTGAGATGTGCGCACATGCTACTGGCATCTCGAATAGAGGCAATCCAGTCGTCGTCGAGCAGAATGTCGATCGTGCACCTGATAACGGAGCGACTTCATCACGCGATGATGGTAGTGACAGTGACGACAGTGACGACAGTGCTCCTACTGAGGAACTGATACTACAGGAGGATCCAGAACAAATCGACAACTTTAGCGAACGTACTTATAGAGAACTTCAAAAGCTTTGCAAGGAACGAGATAAATCTGCTCGTGGATCCACTGAAGTATTGAAGCAACGGCTTCGAGAAGCTGTAGATGTAGCCAAATCTTCAAAAGATCAAAAAATGGAATCAGTTCCCGAGGAGCATGTTTTAAAGGTTAAAGCAGCCGTAGCCCAAGAAGATGAAAACGACGATGGTGAGATAAACGTCGATTATAGTCAATACACCTGCAACGAGCTGCGCAAAGTTTGTGTTGACAATCGTTTGTCTACAAACGGCAAGAAAGAAGAGCTACAACAACGTATATTGGAAGCAAAAGAAGCTGCATCTAATGCCCATGAACAAACTGAGGACGTTGACACTAAGAGCAATCAAGGCGACAATGATACAATCGATGATGATCTCAGTACACCTTCATACCGCGATCTGCAGAAGATGTGTAAGGATCGTGGTTTGAAGGCTGGCGGTAAGCGCGATGTTCTTGTGAATCTTCTTCGGGGAGAAAGCCTTGCCGGTGACGTGAGCGAAGCGATTCAGGAGAAGGAAGAAGATTCCAGTTCATGGTCCGACAACGGAAAGATAGAAACTGAAGAACAAATTATGAATAAAATTGTAGGTAATGCAATTATAGATGGTAAGACCATAACAATCGAAGGCAGCGATGAAGATAATGAAAAGAAAGCTCAGCCACCATCACCAGTGCCATCGTCGAAGGATACGACTACTCCAAAACAAGGACTGTTCAGATCACTCGTTGGCAAGGTGCAGAGGGTCTTCTCTCCTGAAGCTAGTAAGAAACAGAAGCACGAAATGAAAAAGGACCAGGAAATCATTTCAATCCAGGATAGCGAAGGAGACACCAGTGGTGACGATGCAGACTCTGTTGCAACTCCCAACGTTCCTTCGAATATCGATCTCCAAGCCCCGAACTCATGCGCTATGTCAGTACTTTCTCCCGGAGATCAAAGCATCATGTCAACTTTCACAACACATGTCAAGGCAACGGTAAAGCCTTCTCCCCATCAGACCAGAAAGCGTACAAGAAAAGTTGCAGAAGGCTTGCCGCCAAAGCCAATCAATTCTAAGAAAAAAGTCAAAAGGGAAGATGAGCGTAGTGCAAAAGAGGTTAGTAAACCTGCTGCCACGCGAGCAAGTTCAAGATCTGCAAAGTCTAAACCCTCTGTAAGGTCAACATGCTCGACTCGATCCACCAGAAGCCGCTCTAGCAAGAAATGAATAGTAATTACTTCATACATAATAGTGCGACGATATTTATAGAGGAGGCTCCCCTATTATAAAGAAATAAGATATAATACATATAATTCATTTTCTGCTTTGATATCGTGCATGACCATTTACTTGTCGTTCAGACTATATTTCAGATTGGATTCATTCTCTAGAATTAAATGGCGTAAATGTAAGCACATCATCGTCATCATCACTGCTCTCAGAGCTCATGGTTCCATTCTTATCAAATCCGTCGCCTTGTCTGACCCTTTTCGCCCCGTATGCGGCCAATAACTTATCAGCGCTCTCCAGAGAAGAATAATCTTCTTCTCCATATTCATTCTTATTTCCTCGTGGCACATCCCCTATCTGGTAATCATTAATGTTAGAGCCATCCCAATCACATACATCAATATCACCAATGGAAAGACCTGTTGAAAATTGTCGATCAACTCTAATCCTACCAGCACGATGGGGATACTGCTCCGGAAGGGACGATCTGGAATTGCTATGAAGCTGATTCGAAGCGACTCTTTTCTTGTAGGGGTTCTGTACGGTTGGTCTATGCCCCCCATAACTATTGGACATCGAGGGTGATGGTGTGATAGAAGAACTCATTGTATGATGGGCCCGCGGAGTAGAATTTGTCCTTGCCATGTTTTGCTGCTTGCGATTCATTGCACCTGCAAATACATTTGAAGTACGATGATGATCATAGTATGAGCATGAGCATGAAGAATAAGTCATAATAATAGGAGTGATAAATTGCCTTTCTGTTCCATTCCATTTTCACAAATATCTCTACGAATGCACTTACTCCTAGCGAATCCGTCATTGATCTCTTCAAACTCCTTGGTAGACTGTTCCAAATTCTGCAACTCCCTCTCTTTTTCCTGAACATCTCTCCTAATTTCCTTCAGTTGTTTTATCTGCTGTTGCAAATTGAAGGTCCTATCAATTGCTTCCTTCTGCAATGTCTTCTGTTGAGCCTTGGCATTGAAATTCAGTGTCTTGCCTTTCAATAGAATGGCATCCGATTCACTTTTGTTCTTTCGAGCCGAGATCAATTCCTCATCTTGATCTTGGAATGGAAGGGGATCCTTTTCAAATCCCTGGAAACAAATTCTATGTTGTTCAATATTTAGTCGAAACTTTCTGCAGCTCTGTTGGAATTCCCTTTTTTGCTCCGCCCTCAGCGATTTTTTCGTGCGGAGACGTCCCTCAAGATAACGGATTTGTTGCTGTAATTCCATTTCGGTGCTGGATAATTTGTGATATCCTTTCTTTCGAAGAGTGTCTGATAGAGATGTGTTCAGATCGTTTGATTCTTGGTAGGCAGTTTGGAGATCGTGATTCATTTGTTGATGGATTTGCTGGAGAGAAATGTTGGAGGATTCAAGATGAAGAATTTCTGTTTCAGTCGATTGGATTTCAGAGCGTGTAGAAGCAATACACGATGTAAGGGTTTGATACTTGGATAGGAGAGACGAGACTCCTGCTGAGGAAGAGACTGATGGTGTTGACATTATTGCTGAATTCAATTAGCTTCGATTGACTTGAGTGATTGACTTGTTGAGGAGTGAAGAGTGAATGATTGCGGCTTGCTTTGTTTCAAAGATGAAAGATGTTGGTCGCTGGTCGCCTATCGATCTCTGTCCTTGTTTTTTCTAGAAGATTCTAAAATAAAAAGGCCTCACCGACCTATCCACTTTTCCAGAAGCACACATTGCAAATTAAAAATCTACATGCTGAAGAGAATGGAACATGTGATTGACAAACAGCTGGGCCTGTCAAGGATGGGTATTGTCTGAAATACTTCAAGTCAACTTCATTCTGAATAGCTTTTTAAAACTCGTATCGATCCCAATCTGTAGTGCATTGTCTAAAAGGCATATTGATTATCAACTTTTTTAAATTCTTGTCGAAGGAATGTAAATGTATCAATACTGCAGTGCAATAAATAGACAGTTATATACCGCATATATTGTAGTGAAATTGAGCAAGTTCAAAATATTGGCCACTAGAAATCTACGTTGGAATGGCAACCGACAATGATTGGTTTTCTACAATCAGAATGAAGAATAAAATAGCTGCTCACAAACATTACGATTACACTCTTGATGGTCAAAACTTGAGATTCGTCATTATGCGTATTGATCTTAAGGCATCTTCTTTGCAAACAAATCTCAGTCCCTACATCTGTCAAAGCCCAATGCTTCCAATCTAATCTGGTGACAATGGATGTGGACTTTGCTCTACTCGTATAAATTTATATTTATACAAGCATCCCGCATAATTGCAGCATTGTGATTCAGTAAGTTTACCTGCTCCAGCCAAAACCCAATGCCTCAAGTTTTCCAATCTGATCCGGTGACAATGAACGTCGAGGACTTTTCCCTTTTTGTATCTGCTTGCGAGTGTACCTTACATTGTTACACCATTTCCCGAGTGAATAATATTCATTTGATGGATTATGAGGAGCATGACAATGCCCATGCTTCGTTTTGAACGAAACAAGCTCAGCAAATCTTTCCTCAAAGGTTCTTCGCTTCCTTGGCACTGGCACCACAGCTACATCTATGCCTTTTTTTCTCTTCTTTTTCTTCGTATCATGGACGTCTTGAGATTTCTTCTTGCTCCCTGTCGCTCTTCTGCTGCTACTGCTGTTGCTGCTGCTACTGATCTGTACATGAGTATTTGCCAATTCACTCCTTTTTTTCCTGGGTTGATAGCTAGCACCGATTGCTGAATCAGGCCTTTCATTTAATTTTTTTAATTGCGGCGACGATGAATCTGTACCCAGCAACACTTCTGATAGCTAAGAAAGATATCAAAGGGAAGGAATCTAAATTTGTGAGATCTTCGTGATGATATATTATATATATACAGTCACAGTATTCAAAAAGGAGGACATAGAGAATACTAATGAGAGAACTGCTAGTATAGTACTAATAATAATCCATCCTAGTAGTACTAGTACCTCTTCATGATTTCTAAACTTGAAAATTGCTTACCGTGTCGTCTAGATCATTCAGACATGCTAGACATTTATCTGCCTTCCAAAGAAGAAGGTTTTCTTCAATATTGGAACAGGTTCTGCAGAATCTGTGTAGACATTCAGGTCGTAACTTGCTGGTGTTCTTGGAACGAATGTTGAGACAAATGGAGCATTGAAAGTTGCCACAAACTATTTCTACTGCTGATACTGCTGCTGATGTAGGAAGAGAGGCGTCCATTGGATACCTTGAATATTGCTGCTGGTAGCACCAATCATTTGGAGCTGACATTGTACAGTAGCAAAGGTGATCTTTCTTCGATTTTGTAGTCATGAATCTTCATGGATTGTAACTAGGCCTAATGTAACTTGTGCCGCACACGATCCTAAAAGTATCTTGCGTATCTTGAGGAGTATCTTGTACCGGTTCGGAACCTTTTTCTGCCTATTCCTGCCTATTATCGGAGTTATTAATAAATGTTCCGGGATGAGAAGAGTGCGCGATGGATATCTACCAACCCACTATGGACAATTAGGTGTTGAATTCCAGCCTCACGTAAAAAATGAAACTCTTCTTCTTGTGTTTTTGTCTGTTTTTGTGCTTCTTGTCGCTTGCGCTTGCTTGCTAGCGACTAGCTACTCTAGCTTGTTGTTGTTTTGCTGTATCGTACTGCGGTAGGTATCATACGATACTGCTTTTACTGCTTGCTGCTGGTAGTCTCTGGTAGTGCTTCTTCTTTTCTAACCGGCGACGGGCGGTAGCTGTGTGGTAGCATTTTCAACTATTTTCAAGCAGCATCATCATCCAACCTAGCCAAGCCGTGAAGTCTCCAGAGATTCCAAGTACTTCCTTCCCAAGGTTATTTCGCCAGTACTGTTGTAGCTGCTATAGAAACAGATAGATATCCAATATAGATTCATCCAACTAAGAATCAAACAGAATGGCAGATTTTGACGATTCCGAGCTCCCCGAGCCTTCCCTCAAGAACATCATCGATCAGGAATCACTTCAATGGGTTTTCGTAGGTGGAAAAGGAGGTGTTGGAAAAACAACCACCAGTTGTTGTCTTGCAATCCAGCTTGCTAAATACAGGAAGAAGGTAAGATTCAGATTTAATGATACTGGCTACTACTACTTACTCTAGACTGTAGCTGTCAATGGCAATGTCAAAGTCAAACCACCTGTATGACGCATCTATACTAAGTGCAGCCCAATCAATGCACTACACATGCAATGTACACAATACTTGAGATTAGCAACCTTTCTCCTAACCTTTCTCTCGCAACCAGGTACTCATCGTATCAACCGATCCAGCACACAACCTTTCTGATGCATTCTGCCAAAAAATTGGACGCGAGCCAACTCCCATCAACGGATTCGACAACCTATCCGCTATGGAAATCGATGCGAATGACGATATGGAAAAAATGCAACAACAAATGGTAGAATCTGCGAATGGACCCGACGCTGACGAATCTGGAATCTCCGCGCTCATGGCAGAACTCACCTCCTCCATTCCAGGAATTGATGAAGCTATGTCCTTCTCTGAACTGATGAAGCAGGTACAGAATTTGGATTATGATGTTGTCGTGTTTGATACTGCACCCACTGGTCATACCCTGCGTCTCTTGTCTTTCCCCACCATCCTAGAGAAGGCACTCGGAAAACTTATGGAGTTGAAGGATCGTTTCGGTGGATTGATCGGACAGGCAAGTGCCATGTTTGGAGGAGGTAACCCTGGTCAAATGCAGGATATGATGATGGGAAGATTGGAGGAGACCAGGGCGGTCATTAACAAGGTCAATGATGCATTCCAGGATCCTGAACTTACCACCTTTGTTTGTGTGTGTATTCCAGAATTCCTCTCCATCTTTGAGACTGAACGTTTGGTGCAGGAACTATCGAAGTTCGGGATCGATTCGCACAACATTGTTGTGAACCAGGTTCTCTTCCCCGAGAAGGATGCGGAGGAATTGGGTGAGTGGCTTGACGCCAACAAGGCTAGTCTTCCCAAGGAGGCGCAGGAAATTTGCTCTAAGATGATGGCCAGGAAGAAGATGCAGGATAAATATATTGGTCAGTGCTTCGATCTTTATGGAGATGATTTCAATGTCACTTTGATGCCCTTGTTGGACTATGAAGTGCGCGGAGTTGAGAAGCTCAAGTTATTCTCTGAGAACTTGATTGATCCCATTGACCTTGAGGCAAGCTAAAGCATGCACGGGATCGACTAAATTGATGTAATATATAGTATATATCGATTTTTACTGGATCTTTGTTTCATTTGGTATAGGGAGTTAAAGCTTCTATTATCACTGCTCCATGTTTCATATTAGCCTTTAGCCTCATTACATACCATTTGAATGCATTTATGACAAAGACATCAGTGAAATCATTATTTGACAGACACTAGTCGCTAGATTGAACCGTAGGGTGATGAAGATAAAGTCTTGTCGTTCCTGATCCTGGCATTACATTGACCAATATGTACAAGCGTCAACCCCTCCTTTCTCACATTTCGATATGATCAATCTATTTGATACATTATATAGGAGATATGCCATCTCTTCCCAATGTACCAACACTACGCCTGATGGAAATCTCAGATCAAATCTCGCGAGGCCTCAGGACATGAGCACAGACGGACGCCATACTTTTGTCTCCATATCCTCAATCAGATCGGGCGTATAGTCTACAGTAGGTAGTAGGGTGGAGACAGTGAATTCTAAGTGATCAATAAACTAAGAAGAGGAAGATACATACCACTTAAGAACAGGACATGTGGTGGCCATCAAGGAAACAATCATAATTGTCGTGAGAAACAGCGGCGTTGTCGTGTGTAGACTGCGTCGTAGCTCGCAAGTCTGGGAGAAAAGGTACATTATTCGTGTTTTGCCTCATGAACGAACTATCAGACATATTGAATAGTGGAAGTAGTTCAAATGAAACGGTCATGACGGCATGTGGCACAAATTGTTATTATTCAATGCGCGCTACTCGTAAATGTGAGATGTAAAAGCTACCTTGAAAACTATAGTGTATTCATACTCCTTGGAAACTAAAAACTGCAAAGACAGGTACATGATCGCTGGATACTATAGTGTGATCTGCCCCGCATGCGTCAAGTCTCAATCCTTTTTGGATCAACCTTTTACTCACGAGTATTCGATCTGTCCAAGATGGAGTCCGTTTCTCAGAATAATCTCTTGGTACTTTTGATGCACAAATATGTGGTGGTGACCCCTTCAGTGAATCTATTTCGTTCTTTCCTACAAAAGTGAAAGTCGGGTTAAACAAGGTATCGCTATCTATTCCGATCCTTTCAATGATCTGTAACTCGAGCGTATCTCGAACTGCCATTAGCATTCTGGCCTCTTCACCTAATTGGCAAAATACGCTTTCATCCGCACTGTCAATGCTACAATGTCCATCTAAATAATGAAGAAAACGGTACAGCCTATCCCGTTTTAGAAAGAGATTTTGCAAAGCAACTGGGTCTTTCTTGTTTATCACTGCATGCACCGCTTGGAAATCAGTTCCACCTTTTGTCTTATCTTTTGAATTTGAATGAAATTCAACTCTAAAATTTAGATCACCGCAAATGATGGGATCGTAGTCAACATCCCCAATAAATGTTTGACACTTCTCTGCTATAAAATTCAGTTCATTTATGCGGATCTTATCGAAATCTACTTCGGGTATTTCATAGGCATTCGTACCACATAAATGGACCGAACAAACCAACAATTTAATGGAGGAAATAAAGAGACAGACTGCACCCTTATCAGGACTTCTGTTTGGAAGGTAATTGTATGCATCCAAATTATCACCCTTTCTACCGGCTGGAGCTAGAATTGGGACCAAGTCCATATACCTCTCTGAACCTTTTTGCTTTGCATAGATGAGTAGACGAATAAATCCATACCATCTTGGCTCCTCTTTTGAATCTGATGGAGATACAGGTTCCCCCATTGCAATATCAGCAAGAAGGATGTGCTGTGAGGACAAAGCCGCTTGTATAGTCCTTTGCACTTGATCTTCGTCTCTTCTCAAAGAAGAAGAAGTCATCACTTGAATGACTGGTGAGGTGGTATTCCGAGTACCGAATACAGTAGATTGCGCAATGGATGGTGCAGAAGGACACTCTTGGAGCGAAATGATCACCAAATCAGAATCATAGGCTGATGCATGTGTTTCAGATTTTCTATGCAACCATTTCGATGCATCGGACGTTGAAATGCCAACACCGTTCATGTTGAACGAGCCAATAAAGGCTGAGGCTGTTGATTGATACATAATGTTCATAGAAATATGTATGCTGAATTAAAAGGATGTTGCGATGTACCTAAATTATTGTGTATTTTCATTCGAGAAACCATTGGTAGCATAGAACTAAGCATGTGAATATCTTTATGAAGTACGAATGGTTATGCTTTGTGATACCATATGGTATGGCTTATAATATGTGAGGATGTGTGCTGTGTGTATGTTCTCTGATAAAAGTAAGTGTACAGGGTTCAGGGTTCCTTCTTTTACGGTTTGGACAAGGCACTATAAACTATATGGCGACGTGTGATGCAAGGGAGATCTGTGCTGTTCAATCGTCAAGCGGCACATCATTGATCATCATAGATCATAGATGAAGCAACATCTTTTGTTGATGTCGCTTGTCGCTTGGCGGTGCAAAGTGTAAAGTCAATCTTCCTTCTTCTTTGGGACTTTTGCTGAAACCCTGTCCGGCCTATAGGCCATTCCCTGTGAGTCTGATGACGTCATGCCCTCCTCCGATGGCATGGCCACCCATCTAGACTCTCTGCTCACTCTTTTTAGTCTCTCCTTATCAATAGGCTTTTAAGTTTTTGTGGTGATATCAAGATAACCCTGACCGTAAGGGGATGTTGTAGCGTTCTCATCTAAACGAGAAGGAATGTGAACCTCTTACAACAGATGGACAACAGATGGCAAAGGGCCACAAGCCGTTAAGTATATAGAACCAGAAGACATGCTCCTCAAGTAAACAGAACGAGAATACATGATTTGAAATGCGAATTCGCCGCCAACAGTAAAACAAATTTAAATTAAGTCTCCTTGCGTCTTCCATTTCCTTCATAAGTTCCTGGGCTTCAGCAGCATTTTCAGGACTTACCGACTGGGCCTTATGCCTTAGCTGTACCCATAAAATAGCAGAACAACAAACAATAAAACAGTAAAAATCTTTGCACATCCTGTTTTTCATTCACAGCAACCTACACAATGATTTACTCCTACTCCCTTCTTGCAACTCTCGCGGTCATCGTAAACCGCACTATTTCAGTGGCTTCTTTCTCCAATCAACACATCCGTGATCACATGAGGACCCTGCAAACGGATGACGAGGACGATAATCTATCAAATGAATGCCAGGAAGACTTCGCAGAAATTGAAGCCATGGCAGAAGATCTGGTAGGTGACTTAGATCTGGTAGGTGACTTGAAAACCATTTGCGAAAGTACTGGCGCTGGTAAACTTGTGAACGTTGAATATGAAGGGACTTGCCCTTGGGCGGCTCAAAATGATGGCTCTTGGGAATATGGTTTTTATGAATGCGTAGGAAAGTCCTGCACGATCAAAGAACTTCAAGCATCCATTGACGCCTCTGAAGCAGAGATGTCCGCAAATGACGATTTCAAAGGGTGCACTGATTTCACAGTCAAGAAGTCCAAAGCATCGAAGGCTTCCAAGAAGTCCAAAGCATCGAAGGCTTCCAAGAAGTCCAAAGCATCGAAGGCTTCCAAGAAGTCCAAAAAATCGAAGGCTTCCAAGAAGTCCAAAAAATCGAAGGCTTCCAAGAAGTCCAAAGCATCAAAGGCTCCGAAGAAGGTCAGAGCATAAGGCTCCTAAAAACTCCAATGGATCGAAAGGTCCCAAGAAGACACAGCCTTCTTAGAAGAAGTCACAATACGAGGTAGGTTGCTTTCGCCAGCAAAATGTTCTTGTTGAATTGCCAAGAAAGGAACACCCATCCTGTAATAACTACTATAGTTGAATATACAAGTAGAATATTCTGATGTAATAAATTGTAATAGAATTAGATGATGGAACAATTCCGATCACCAAAAATAGATATGTATCCTTGCAACATTGCAAGGTCCTTATGATGACGCTCATGACATACATGACGTGTATTTCCTTACGACGACGCGTCACCTTATTATTATCCCCTTTGACATGGGGATTCAACTACTCCTTTATGAATCGATTCAATGATATGACTACGATTTCTTGAGAGATTTGACCTTACCATAGACCATGATGCGTTCGCGAAGGAACTTTCTTCTATCCCTTGATAGAGTAGACTTTGTCAAAATATCGGACAAATTTGTATCTCCATCTTCCTTATAGATGAGAACTAGACCGGAAGCGACTGCTTCCCTGCAAGTGTGATAGGCAATAGACTGATGTCGTCTCCTCAATGTTGATGCTGGGTCAGACGAGTTCTTGTAAACGGCTTCGTTATCACAGAAGGCTCGTGCTGGCCCTTCAATGGGTATACCAAACATACGAAGTTTGTATCTGAGCGCCATCAACTGCTCAACTGCTGTCTTGAGAGCAATGAATTCACTGGAGAAAGTACTTGACTCTACAGTGTTCTGACGCTTCGAATACCATGATATTGGAGCCATGTTTAGAAAAATGAGGATGCCAGTATGAGACCGACGTGTTGCCAGATTTCCAGCGTGATCAGAATCAACAAAACAATTAATTTGAACTGGTTTACCACGAGATTTAGGTGCATTCGGTGGAATCTTCTCCTCTGCATCAGGAT
>Ga0307978_1002805_pt1 | contig 12097 bp, 10 predicted proteins | sample OrgLakmetage1056_FD_203151 | JGI IMG/M metagenome (GOLD analysis project Ga0307978, IMG submission 203151) | Saline water microbial communities from Organic Lake, Antarctica - #1056 | ecosystem: Environmental > Aquatic > Non-marine Saline and Alkaline > Saline | place: Antarctica: Organic Lake...
TGGGATCGGTCTCTCGCCAATCAAACTCCAATGAGAAGAGCAACGGCTAGTTTCTTCCACCAATACGTAATTCAACTCATAAAACTAATAACACTCGTTATCTAATTGTATTGGACTTCAACAGTTATTAGTTACTTCTTACCCTTTAAGAACATACTGCAATAACGACCACAGAAGCCGTACTTGCCGTAGCGAAAGAGCCACCGTGTCAAGAGAAAGAAGAAGAAATCCTACAAGATGACATCATCCAGCGAAGACATCACCGCCATGTTCACAGTCTCCAAGGCAGACATGCCCCGCATCTCCACAGTAGGACAGAAGCCAACCTACGCGAGCCTCTACAAGTTTCAAGATGCTATCGATGAAAATGCAATGGCCATTTCATCTTACCAGTGCCCGCAACTCGGTCACCTTGCCCTAACAATGGAGCCAGCGGACTTTAAAAAGATCAATGCCAACACCATCTTTAAAGTGCCCATCCAACCTGCTGATCCCAAGGAACCAGGTGCCAAAGAGAACCTCGACGCTTTCACAGTCGCGAAGAATGAGCGTGTCTACAAGGAACAGCAGGCAGAATTTGCCGTCTACATGAAGACTGAGAAGGCACTGCGTGCACTCATCCTCAATGCTGTCGACGATAAATACATCAGCCACCTCAAGGAGGCCAAGATCAAGTACGCCAAAGTAACGCCAAGAGCTCTCCTCGATTCCCTCTGGAAGACATATGGAATTGTCGATGTCGCCGATCTCTCAGCAAATGAAGCTCGCATGAAAGCTCAATGGACGCCACCAGAGCCCATTGCAACACTATGGACGCAATTGCTAGAGGGGCAGAAGTTTGCCCAGGCAGGAAAGGAAAATATCACGGATACCCAGCTGATGAGGTACGGGTATGACAACATCTCCAACACTGGCATGTTCAACAGTGAGTGCACGAAGTGGAGACGCCGCCCGGAGAAGAACAGGACTTTCCCAGAGTTAAAAGTCTACTTCACGAAGTGTGATGAAGATAGGGAGAAGAACACGACGACGCACGACAACCACTTCCATTCCGCAAACGCAATGAAGGCAATCGCCCAGACGGAACTTGCTGCAATGCTCGAGGAGATGGCAACACCACCTGAAGCTCCAACTCCAGCACCAGCACCAGCACCACCTGAGACAGCCAATGCAGCAGTCACACTAGAGCAGATGACAGCACTGATGACCACCATGATAAACAACAACAATAATGGCAATGGCAATGGCAATGGCAATGGCAATGGCAATGGCAATGGCAACAACAATCGCAATCGTGGCAATGGCAATGGCAATGGCAATGGTAATGGTAATGGTAATGGTAATGGTAATGGTAATAATCAGCAGAGCCAGGGCACCAACGCAGACGGCAATCCCATCACCTATTGCTGGACCCACGGCATCACCACGAATCTGCAGCACAATAGTAAACGCTGCATGAGACGTGATGATGACCACAAGGAAGCAGCGACGCTAACCAACAAGATGGGAGGCAGCACGGACACGATGCAACCCAGGCGCCGCAACTGAAATGTGGGGAATACAAAAGTAGTTAATAACTTAAATGAAATAGTTAAAACTCCATCTGTATCAGCCCACCTAAAGCCCCCTAAACCCGTAGTTGCTGACACTGGCGCTACCACACACTGCTTTGAAGCAACAGGACTTCGTCAACAGTACATCCACACAAATGTAGCAGTCACCGATGTCAAAGCAACCACAAGTGGCATCCAAGTTGTACTCCCAAACAGCGACATCATGCAAGCAACACACACCGGACAACTTGACATCCCAGGCATTACTAAAGAAGCGCGTACGACACACATCTTTGCAAACCTTGCCTCTGGATCCCTCCTTTCCATCGGACAACTCTGTGATGCAGGATGTACAGCCACTTTCACTGACAAAAAGCTGTACATCTACAAGGATGGCAAGATAATTCTCCAAGGAGAACGCTCCAGCGACACCAACAAACTCTGGACCTTGAATCAGAAGTCTCCGAGCAGCGCAACACCCTGCCACTCGCTCAATGCAGCCATTGACACGCCAACCATCGCGGAGAGAATCAAGTTCTTCCACGCATCCCTCTGGTCCCCAGTGCTATCAACGCTCAGTAAAGCATTGGATGCAGGTTTTCTCACAACCTTTCCAGAATTCACCTCAAAGCAACTGCGAAAACATCCACCGCACTCTGAGGCTACAGTGAAAGGGCACATGCACGCACAGAGATCCAACATTCGTTCCACTGCACCGAAAATCAAAGTAGAGAAGGCCAACAATGCATTCGCCACTCCAACCACTCATAGTACACTTCCTCATGTAATCGAAGACGAGCCCGATGAAGTATCACCACCTGTAACGGACAAAGTACAACTACCACAGGCCCTTCCAAAATCCATGACAGACCTTCCCCTCAGCACTAACGATGACGATTTCATCGATACTGAGAAGAGACTGAAGATTGTTTATCCAGCGTGCATTGATGTCACCGGGCAAATCTACACAGATCAAACTGGACAATTCCTTGTGCCCTCCATCAGTGGCAACAAATATTTATTTATTTTATATGATTATGACAGCAATCTAATCCATGCTGAGCCAATGACATCCAGAACACAACATCAAATATTAGCAGCTTACAAAAAATCGATGGCAATGCTCAAATCTAGAGGATTTACTCCACAGCTCCAACGCCTTGACAATGAAGCCTCCAAGCTCCTCCGAGATCACATGACATCAGAAGGGGTAGATTTCCAACTCACCCCAGCAGGTTTACACCGACGTAATGCAGCTGAACGCGCTATCCAAACATTCGTTAACCATTTCATTGCAGGACTCTGTTCCACAGATCCCAACTTCCCTCTGAACCAATGGGACAAACTGCTGCCACATGCACTGTTATCACTAAATCTGCTCAGAGCCTCCAGAGTCAATCCTAAACTCAGTTCCTATGCACAAATTCACGGAGCATTTGACTATAATCGCACACCACTGGCACCACCTGGCATCAGAGTCCTTGCACATGTGCGGACCGAAGACAGGAAATCCTGGACACCGCACGCAGAGGCAGGTTACTACGTCGGACCAGCCATGGATCACTACCGATGCCATCGCATCTGGTTCCCAGACTCGCAATCGGAACGCATTGCTCAAACCACCAAATGGTTCCCAGCTTATGACATCAAAATGCCAATCGCATCCAGAGAAGCACTCATCCTAGCAGCAGCTCGCGAACTTTCAGCTGCACTATCGAAGCCAACACCAGATGAATTGGTGCCAGCACTGGAAACGATCACTCGTCAAAATCTCAAAAAATTGAGCGAGCTATTCAGTGCAACAACAGTCAATCCACCAGCACCAGAGCCACCACAGCACCCTACTGCACTTCCAAGGGTGACTGAGGTTCCCACTTCACTTCCAAGGGTGACACCAACTACTGAACTTCCAAGGGTGCCACCGCTAGAGCCCAGCGCTTCTCCCACCTACACATCCAGACTCAGCGAGATGGCAGCAAACACCAAAAAGAAGAGAAAAGCAAGCAGTCAAGCATCGGCAAAACTCCGCAAGGCAGCTACGCAAGCAAGCACTCTGGCATCTGCAAAACTCCGAAAGGCAGCTACGCAGCTCCGCCGCTCCTCTCGAGAGAAGTCATCCAATCGAAACAATGACTTTCAGTACTCCAAAAAGAAAATTAACTCTCTCCTGGAGCATGTACACAACGCCCAGGGCCCTCCCAAAATTACCGGTTCCACCACCAAAATCAATGCACTCCTCCATCATCTCAACGCAGTTCAATGCCCAATCACAGGAAAGCAGCAAGAATACAAGGAGTTGATTAGTGAAGGGAAAGATAAAGAAAATTGGATCAATGGTAGTTCAAAAGAATTTGCAAGGTTGGCACAGGGACGGAAACAGAATGATACACCTGGAACTGACACACTATTTTTCAAGCCTCCCAACAGCATCCCTGCAGGACGCAAAGCCACGTACTGCCGCTTCGTGACCGCCTACCGACCACAAAAAGAAGACCCATATCGCGTAAGACTTACCGTTGGTGGCAATCTCATCGAGTATCCAGGAATCACATACACCCCAGTTGCAGATTTGAACACAGCTAAAGTCCTCTTCAACAGTGTCGTATCCACCGCAATGGCGAAGTTCCTCTGCATTGACATCAAAAATTTTTACCTAAACACAGAAATGGAAAGATTTGAGTACATGTGGATTCCAATCAAACTCATTCCAGCTGACATCATTGAACATTACAATCTCAACAAACTGGTACATAATGGCAATGTCCTCACCGAAGTCAGGAAGGGAATGTACGGCCTACCCCAAGCTGGACGATTGGCATACGACAAACTTACCAAGCACTTGGCAACCTATGGTTACACCGCCACAGCAACAACGCCAGGCCTCTTCACTCATGCCACAAACTCTGCACAATTCACTCTCGTCGTCGATGACTTTGGCGTGAAGTACACCAACATCGAAGACGCCAAACATCTCATAGCATGCATCAATGAACTGTACAGCACAACTATAGATTGGGAAGGAAAGGTCTACTGTGGCCTCCACCTTGAATGGGACTACGTCAAGAGAACAGTCACACTGTCCATGCCAGAGTACATCAAAGAAGCCCTCATCCGATTCGGGCACATTTTCCCAAAAAGGCCTCAACATTCTCCTCATCCCTTCACTCCGCCTCAATATGGCGCCAAGCAACAGATGACGGACGAACCAGGAAATTGGGTCAAGTTGACGGACAAACAACGGAAGCACATCGAAGCCATCGTTGGAGTTTTCCTGTACTACGGAAGAGCCCTTGACAACACAATGCTCCCAGGAGTAGGTGCCATTGCAACTGCAAAGACCACAGCCTCCCACGAGAACCTACAACATCGAATCAAGCACTTCATGGACTACGCAGCCACACATCCTGATGCCAAAATTCGTTTCGTCGGCACCGACATGCACCTCTGGATCCACACCGATGCATCGTACCTTAATGAACCAAAAGCCCGATCACGCGGAGGTGGACACTTCTTCTTCAGCGACAAGCCAACGCTTCCAATCACACCGGATCAACAAGCACCAACACCTAATGCGCCAGTCCTCGTCAACAGCAAAGTCCTTGATGCAGTCATGTCTTCAGCACAAGAATCAGAAACAGGCATGGGTTTCGTCAACGCAAAAGATGCAATCCCGCTCAAAAACGCAGCAATAGAACTAGGACACCTCCAAGGCCCAACGCCACTCCAATTCGACAATAAAGTTGCAGTCGGAATCATGACGGACACAGTGAAACAAAAACGGTCAAAGGCAATGGACATGCGATTCTACTGGCTACGCGATAGAGCAAAACAGGGACAATTCCACATACACTGGAAGAGTGGATCAAAGAACCTGGCAGACTTGCCAACAAAGCACCATCCTGCTAAGCATCACATCAAGATGAGACCGCAGTACGTACTAAATTACGCCGCAACACTGAGAAGCAAGGCTAATCTCATTGCAAGGGTGTGCTGAATGCCTAAATACCTTATCCCTAAAGTAGTGGGATTGGGATCGGTCTCTCGCCAATCAAACTCCAATGAGAAGAGCAACGGCTAGTTTCTTCCACCAATACGTAATTCAACTCATAAAACTAATAACACTCGTTATCTAATTGTATTGGACTTCAACAGTTAGGTACAAATAATTACCAAAAAGAATATCAGTTTATTGTGGATGTGTAGCATACTCCTTTCTTCTTTTTGCAATGATTGTGCCTCATTTTCTTTGGGTAGGAGTAGTCCTATCCAGGATTTTAGGGCTGAGCATAGACAAGAGTAAATCCAATTCATGGCTATCTGTAGATTCTACATCAATACCTATGGAGAAAAACAAATAAACGATTCTTTGCAGTTTTCCGCACAGGAAGACGTCAGTTAATGCTACTCCGCTATTTTTATGAATAGCGTCTGTCTCGTGTAGTGCTGTGTTTCGCTGCGTCCATAGCTGATACATGATCTTCCAGCTTTTATGAATGAGCTTGATTGCCCATCTTTCTGCCTTCTTCTTCAGTTGTAGTTCGAAATAGTGATCATGCTGCATGTCAATGAGGGGCTTAGACACGAATCCGCAAAGAAAGGCGCACCATCCCAAATTAACTTGTGTTGTAACCGCTAATTCCCATTTTTGGAATGTACTACCTGAGGGTTCCCTTCCCATCACGTCGTATATCCATGATTGGAGACCCAGTGTTAGGGACCGTTCGAGATTAGGCTCTGTTTTTTTCTTTTGCAGCCATATTTGAAATTCTTCCATAAGCCCTTTTCTGAATGCACCTGTATCGCTATCCTTGCGCACCAGGACATGCAAAAGGTGCTCGTGCGGCTCTTTGCATCTCGGGCAATTATCCTCTAATCGTTGTTGTCTTCATTTCATTACTACTCCTGTCGCCATGTCTCCACTTATCCATTTTGAAATAAATTTTTTTACTGGGAAGCTCGCTTCTTTTTGAGCTTTTCCTAAACAATACCAATTGACCTGCTTATCAAGTAGGACTCGATCGATTGAGAGTTTTTCTGATAGGTGTGTCAACATCTTTTGGTGCCCGATTGCATCATACAATGATTTCTGAAGTTTAGAACAGATCAGAGTTCCCGCTATTGTTACTGTTCCGTATCCTAATGTGATTCCAGCTAATTGTTTGGTCTAAAATTTTGGACGTGTTAAAGTGATTGTCTTTGCCGTTGAATCCATTCTGACGTTGATTCTTTCTAATACTGTCAAAGGGCGGCCTACATCGTCTTGGTGTTCTAGTTCATGTTCTAATCTTGCTTTCATTGGAAGGTTTGCCCACAGGTCTATAAGACCTGTGAGCAAATCCACGTGTTTCCAGGAGGGTTTTACCATTTCCTTAGTTGCGTGGACCTTTCTTAACGCCGATAGTCCATCGCATGCCGTAGTAATTGGGGGCTCCGTGTGGTTCAAATGTGAGGACAGGCTAGTTGAGCTCCCCCCTTTATCCATTGCGTCTCATCTGGAGTTGTGATAATCCAGGCTGCTGCTCCGATTTTTTTATAGTGGTAATAGGATCCGTCGCTTACTGCTAAGGCAGTACCACTATTAATGTTCTCTAGTAGCTGATCTATCTTATCGGAGGAATGTAAGTAGTCCATGGTCCCTTTCAGTTCTGGTAAAGGGGTTTCCAATGACCCTACTATCATTCTTGTGCTGTCAGTTCTATTGCATGCTGTAGTTATGGTGGTGGTAAGCACATTTCTGCCTTCTGCCACATCTAGCTTCGCTCCAAACTTCATCCTTCCTTCACCATGAGGTGCTTTCAACGCTCATCTCTTACTTAAATTACAGAAAAAGAAATGTTCTATCATCAATAAAATCTACAAACCTACAATTTAAATTAACTCGGACTATTGCAGGTGCATTGTGCTATTTAATAGACTGCTGACTTGTTTGCGTACATCTTTTCATCACGTTCGAAATCTGAGTACACAACTGAACTTCAAAAACAATTTCGGCATCGTTGAATGCACTACTTTGACTGCTTCCAACGCGCCGTCAATAGTGTTGGGCGTATCATTACCGTATTGAAAGCACAACTCTTCTGTTACGCATTCAGACATTAAGAAGTGTTTGCCGCGGTTGGTGAGAAGTATTCGCAATTACTGAAAAAAGATCACACCCTTACCAAGCGTAGAATGTACTCTGAGGAATCACAATTCATAGAATGAACCATCTCACATTCGTTTGTTGTAATCTAAAAAGGAAATGCATTGCACGCGCATGTGTGCCAATGATGGCAGTCGTGAAGATTTGCAAAAAAGAGGGAAAGTTACTAATAACGCAGTGGTAGTCTAAATCCTACGGCTAGCAGCGGCTTACATCGCCATTGATAAATTGCAAATTTTCAGTCGTAGTTCAGGGATCGCTTCAGTTCAACCAGGTACTATTATAGTATCGACGGAAACACCATCCTAACTAGAGAGACAAACAAATCAATATGGAATCTACCATTTTCCCTACGCTTCAACACATGGTGTCCTCTGTCAAATACCCATCTAGTGTCATTCTTTTTGTTTTGGCGGTGCTCACTATTGTACAAACAGGACATGCAATCCATACGAGAGATTGCAATCAAGCCGATCGCAGAGTTGAAAATGACGGTGTTGCTAATCTAGTTCTGAACAAACCGACATTGCAACTACCAGACTTTTTCAATGGGGCGTACCCGTCTAGCAGAGCCGTTGATGGAAACACTAATACGTAATAAAATTTCTCTACCCTTGCTGTTGCGAGAAATTGTGCCGACTGTGGTGAGTACTTTTATGATGACTGCATTACCTTAGATTTGTTTCTTTGGGCACTTCCTCTATCTCTATGATAGAATTACTCAAATTGTCCTTGATTAATCGATATTTTTCATTGTAAAACTTTGTTGATAATAGGTGCTTATTGGAGAGTCAATCTCGAGCAGCTTGCCACGATCAATTCCATCAAGATTCCGAAATAACAGAGCTTCACCAGTGGCATGGCACGATTGCATCTAACGCCGAACATCTAAACATCATTGAACCTGGGGCGATCCCTGTTGAAATTGATATCGGTGGAATTGAAGGGTGGTCCGTCCAAATCAAGGCACCTCCTTCTCAGTACATGTCGCTTTCTAAGGAATAGGTATTGGGATCTTTCGGTGGTTCCGGGCCCGGAATTACTCCTGTGCCTACACCGGTACCAGTAACAGAAACAAATATCGTTTTCAACAAGGAAAAACTTCATGCACAAGACTTCTTCAATGGCGCATACCCGTCCGTCTAGCAGAGCCGTTGATGGAAACACTAATACGCATCTCAATTTCTCTACCCTTGCTGATGCGAGAAATTGCGCCGACTGTGGTGAGTGCCATTACGATACTTTGGTGATGATAGCATTACCTTAGATTTGTTTCGTCTTTGGGCACTTTCCCTATCTCTATTATATAATTACTCAAATTGTCCTTGACTAATCGATATTTTCCATTGTTGTTTCATAATAGGCGCCTACTGGAGTGTCAATCTCGAGCAGCTTGCTGCGATCAATTCCATCAAGATCACGAAAGGACAGAGCTTCACCAGTGGCATGACAAATTTCGATTTGACGATTGCATCTGACGCCGAGCATCTTAACATTGTTGAAACTAGTTCTTTTACCCAGACTGGGGCGAACCCCATTGATATCATTAAAATTGAAGGGTGGTCCGTCCCATTCAAGGTACCTCCTTCCCAGTACCCAGTACATGTCGCTTTCTGAGGTAGAGGTATTGAGATCTTCCGGTGGTTCCGGGCCGAGTCCTGCTGGGTCACTTACACCCCAGCCTTCACCAAATCCAACTGCTTTGCCAGTCACTACCAATTCCACTGCACACCCAACTGCTTCGCCAATTACTCTCAATCCCATTGTACACCCAACTAATTCCCCAATCCCTGCATCACCAAACCTAACTGCTTCGCCAGTCACTCCCAATCCTTCACCAAACCCAACTGCTTCGCCAATTACTCCCAATCCCACTGCGCACCCAACTACTCCCCCAGTCCCAGCATCATCTACCAGATCTTCGGTCGCAGGTGGTTTGAACACGGTAAACGATTGTCTTTCAGAAGCAATCCTAACAGACATGTTTCCTCCTACGAGTGGACAGTGTTCTAGCGACTTATCTGATAGGACCACTATCACTGATGTGTCCACGCCGTGTGAGAAATGCAAGTTTAATGTCGCATATGCTGTGGCTCTACAGGATAATAAGTTCTTGCTTAAAATAGCTCATTCTGATGATAATTACAATCGCACATGGTCAATTGTGTCGGACGTGGTGCTGACATCTACAGTTTGAATGGTGCCTATGTACGGAGAAGCAGTATCTCCGCAGTTTTTCAACAAAGCAGAGTTTGTCGATGAAACAATTCAAAGTACTAATTTTGGAGAAGGATCAGGGACTCATGACGCACGAAGAATGCATCAAGCGGGAACATACGGCATATGTTCTCATGGGACATTTGCAATACCATTAGAGATGAATGGACAAAGTTCCCATAATTCTTATACAGAAATGTGTACAGATATGAATCCTAAAGGTCCCGCCAAAATCAATCCAAGTCTCGGAATTCACTGCAGTGATAATACGTGTACAGTCATGTCATTGGCTCAGTTTGCTCACATTTCTGTTACGCACTACTAACAAATGGTTGTTGCAAATCGCTACAAAAATTGTGGCGATGGAACCTTGGAGAGTACGACGGTAGCACACAACATTGGAAATTTGCAAATGTTTGTCCAAGGTGAGTTTGCAGCCATGCCATTTACCTATGATTTCCGAGTAGATGTATTACTTACGAACCGTAAATCATTCATTGCGAAGGTATGATGCATGCTGGTTTTCGCACATCCACCTTCAAGGACTATGTGGAGGCAAGAACTACGTCTTTGAAGGGATGACCCAAGATTTAGACTTGGTCAAACTTACCCCGCTGAGATGAAACGACCTACAACTCCACTTCAAAATACAGAAGGACATGTTGCTTTTTATGAGGATTTAGGAACCGATAGAGATTTCTCAAGTGCTCAACAGTCAGGGGCTGGGTATGCACTCCTAACTTAGGCTTGAATCATCAACCCTTCGACAACAGTTACTAAAGCATCTCTCCTGAATATGTGGCCAAGGCATCATTCGGTGCAGGATTGAACAAACGGCAACAAGTAGGGATTGTGGGTACTAATAAATTGGTACAAAACATTCAAAATGACTGAATTACTTGTGTTTTCAAATGAGCCAAATGGACCTGGAATTCATGTTGGCCATGTTTGGAATTACGTGGTTTCCTTTGCCGGATTATATTACGTCGAGTTTTTCACTCATAGTTCAATTGACGATGTGAAGTCTACCCTTGATTCAAACACCGGAGTACATATTAGGTTCTACGAAGGGAAGACGGTGGAAGATAACTTAGCTCTTGGCATCGTACATGGCAGTTTCAGTCAATTGTCATTCGCAGCTAAAGAAAGTTCCCCGGACATTCTTACTGGAGCTATCAATGGAATTCGTCGTGATTCAGTATTCTTTCAGATCCGACCTAATGTTTGGATCAACCCAGGCAAGACTTTGGCTACCCGACAATTTTTTCAGTCTGACATGTTTGAAGATATAGCAACGAAGGCTCAAAAGTACACGTCCGAGGCAATGATGGAAAGAATTGCTCCCCAAGGAAGAAGGAAGGTATGTGGTTCTATAAAACGATGGCTCTAGTTTCGGCGCAAAAGTGGGAGAACCAATGTTTATGCTGGGACTCCCGTGTGCACAGGATCTACCACTCCAAGTCAAGGCAGCAAGCCTCTATTTTATGCTGAATGCGGAGCTAACCATGTCGTTACCTCGAACCAATACCATTTCACTACTGCTGCTACTCCTACAGTAATACATTATTGTATTGTTGACGGTGCTGTTCCATCTTTTAAATTGCGTGGATATATCCCTAATGGGAATCGTGACGGATTCGCCACATCGGAGTATGCACCAAACTTCTGGCGTAATTTGAGAGGAGAGTGAAGAGGAGGACACCGCGTTGAATCATAGACGGGTTCATTGAATTCACTGTATGTAGTGACAATAGATTCGCAACTTTTTATCACTTTTACACCAGCACCTTTATTCATTCTATAATAGCGCATGCACCTCCCCCCATTTACAATTTAGTAAAGACGGCTACTATTGACAGCTCTGAGTAAGTTTTCATCTCAGTAATTACACGAGGGTCAAAATAGAGGATAAGTACCAACACATTCAATTTTTCATTTAAAGCTCAAGGCAAGGGAGCACATTATGAATGTCGGAGCGTTAGTAAATTAACTGTTCGAGTAAATGTCCCGAACCAAGAAGTGCAATGCCGTCTCCATTGCCAACTTTCACCATACAACCATCAATCAAAAAATGAGAAGAACTCAGAAGAACTTCTACGAGGTGCATCTCTCACTTCTTGAGAGTGACGGGTGGGCGCGAACTCAATTTTTGAATTTTAAATTTTTTTAACAAACAACGCACAAC
>Ga0307978_1002807_pt1 | contig 12094 bp, 6 predicted proteins | sample OrgLakmetage1056_FD_203151 | JGI IMG/M metagenome (GOLD analysis project Ga0307978, IMG submission 203151) | Saline water microbial communities from Organic Lake, Antarctica - #1056 | ecosystem: Environmental > Aquatic > Non-marine Saline and Alkaline > Saline | place: Antarctica: Organic Lake...
ACCGCTGACCGCTTGTTTGATTGTGTTTGTTCGCGTACATTGCATCTTCACCGCATTGTCTCGAGAACTCACGATCTGTGCAGTCGAGTCTCAGACCGACTACCTTCCCTGTCTGGGAAGTCAATAGGCACTCCCGATCAAAACCGGACTTATTGTTCCAAAGAACAAGACTTCATCGAATATGGTTCTATCCCAATCTGTGAATCTGGAAAAACGCTGTGATCTTGAAGCCTTCAAAGAAGACTGCGACGCAGGTCTCATGACTTTCGCCGAAATCGAAGTCGCTCACTTTGGTGTTTTGGTCAAATATCCCCGTGTTCTGAATGAATACTTCAGAAAGCATCAACCCATTGCTATGCCTAAAGAACTTCACGCTCTCCGCGAATGGCAGGCCAAGCTCTACAAAGAGTTGTCCCAACCTGCTGACTCCCGTACAATCGCATTCTTCGTTGCCTAATTATTCCGTTCAACCGGGCTCAGGCGTGCCATGCCGCATACACGCTCTACGTGCAGTAGGCAGTTCTAGTGAAATCTCCCCGGTGTCCTGGAAGGAATGCGAAAGGTGGAGCCCCCGGTAAGGTGTCCATCTAGGGGACAAGCCCTATAGCTATGCGAAAAAAGCCTAGTGCTTGTAACGCCATCCCTAATAGTAAAATAGACAAAAGAGACTCTATGACACGACCCATACGTAGGATCTCACTGCAGATCCCTACCATTGAATCATATATAAAGTATACTATATAATTCGCATTCGTTCTTTAAAAGTGAGAAGCAGGTGGCAAAAGGCTTTAGTGTCGTATTCGTGGTCTCGATATCAAGTTAATATTGTTGTTGCTGGTGTCGACGGACACATGGCAGACGACCAAGTACGCACGAGTTCAAAGGTTGCGCGAGGGACTCCAAAATGGAGGTCATCGTGACCCTTTGGTACGTAAATTGCAACAACATCTGGTGTTGTTGCTCACTCTCTAAAGTAGTTGTCCTTTCACGCATTACAACCACCAATTGCTCTACAGTACTATTATTAGTTCCAACAGCATATTTAACTTTATATCATACCACTGTAATACAATTTTCGTTCCGGCATCAGCACCTTTGTCGCCTGCCGTTGGTCGCTTCACAGTATCTCATCAATCACAATGATATACAGGAAAACGGAAGAAGTGGTCAAGGGGATCGCATTGACGCACAACATAAAAAAGGTTGGCGTTTGCAAACGTATCTGGCTTGTGATGTTCACCATCTTGTTCCTTAGCGTTTATCTCGTGTTTCAAACTACCCGGACCATTGGCAATGATGTATCCTCTCTTCGCGCTGCCCATATACTGAACCCTGTCCCGGATCATAACACTGCTAGCGCTACCCCGAAGCAGAGCCCTGTTCCCGAGCAGAGTACGGATCGCGCTGTTCCGGAGCAAAAAACTAATCGCTATACCCCAGAACTTCGCACTGATCGCGTTACCCAAAAATACAGCCCCGGTTTCGAAGAAAGCAATGATCGCGCTTACAGTAGTATCGATCTACGTAACGTTCTGAAGACTACGTCAGGCAATGGATGGACCATGTGGGATCGTAAAGCACCGTTGAAGCTCGACGACGAATGGAATTGCAAGTGGACTATTTTCAAGGCAACCAACGGAAAGACTGCTCCCATGTGCGTACATGAAGATAGCGACATGGTTTCAAATTCCATTGTGAAAACAGGTAGATGGGGTGACTGCAATGACTTGAGCCAAATTTGGGAACAAAGTGGACCGATCAAACGTTCCACCGAGCATCCCGTGTACGTGGAAATTGGTGCCAATATTGGTTCCTGCGTCATGGAAATGTTACTCGCAAGCGATGCTCCCATTGTTGCTTTCGAGCCGCATCCCAAAAATCAATTCTGTTTGACTTCGACACTCATGGCTCTCTCGCAAGAACAGCGCGATCGCGTCAGTTTTTTCCCGATTGCGCTCGGCAGTGATGAGGGTAGCTCGACCATCCATGCCGCCAAAGGAAACATGGGCAACTCTGTGGTGGGTTCTGTGATTAAAGATAGTGGATTTCAATCATTCTATCCTCCCATGCCCATTCAGGTTGAACGCTTGGATACTATTTTCAACACGGACAACGATGCCTGGAATATTCCGCTTATGAAAATGGACGCTCAGGGCTTTGAGTGTCATATCCTCGATGGTATGGCGAAGGTCTTAGATTTTCTGGCCACGGTAAAAAGCGAGTTGGCCTCCAATTGGCTGATTGGACAGGGCTGTTCTGATGCGGGAATGCTGGATAGGCTCCGTGCCGCCAATTTTAGAACGTATTTGTCCCTGATGGGTCAACCCTTTCACCTGCTGTTGGGCGAGCCCAAAACGAAGGGAATTCACGACATTCTTGCCAAAAACGACAACTGGCATCAGCGGTCAAAGACGGCAGTCAAGCTCTAGTTAGTTTCGAGGGTGGTTGGGCGGCTGCTGAATAATTATATAGTAGACGTATTACGACTGTACGTACAGTATGGCCGGACGCAGTCAGCCAGTTAGTCTCGCAAGTGAAATGTCAACGGTTTTTGGTTTTTGTCCTACGTAGTACTTGTTACCGCCGACACATACATAACGGCCGATGATCGTCGCCACAGCATTATGGCTGTCACGGGATGTTTGCCATCCGACGAGTGAGTCGCTCCTGAATACAACATCGCTTCACAAAGCAGGTACTCTGAAGCAACTTACTCAAGATACGGACAATTCGGGACGAATGTACCGGTACTCGATTCAATTTTTTATATACAGCCTTTCGAGATGATCAATATCGTCAACAGAAGCATGAGCATGCGGCGAAGCAGACCAACATTAGAAGCAGCAACAGCGACCAAATTGGCAGCAGCAACAGTGACATTTGTCGGCCACCCGAGTCGACATAATTGCGGTTGTCAATTGAGGTTCTTTTTGTTGTTATTATTTGGACTCTTCACCATGGCACGTACTTTATCATTAGATGAGTTGCTTCATGAAGCAGGCTTCAAGGAAAGCGAGGTCCGCCAGGTTCACGAGGGCAAGCTCGTGAACAGTATCGTGGAATCCACCTCCGAGCGTGAGCTTGCCGCTCAAATGGCCTTCCTCATCCACGCACCCGCCAGTGTCTTGCGGCAAATATACACCTCAAGTCCCCTGAAAAAGGAATTCGATCCCTCGGTAGCAGCACTGGGTAACATTTCTGGGGAAGGATCTCTTCAGGATTTTGCCGCGATCAAACTCGATCCGAACGCCGACTCTGTCGCCAAGGCCTACTTGCATGCGTCCCCAGGCTCGGTATTCAATCTTGCGAAAAACGAGATCCACGCCTTCAAGACACTGGGTAACAAATCCGACAAGAAACTCGTGGAAGCGTGTTTTCACGAGATCTTACTCGACCACTATCGAGCCTACCGCAAGGAGGGTCTGGCTGGAATTCTGCCTTACGCCAGGAGCGGGGGCAAAGACTTTAGGCCAGGAGATGAGTTGAAGCATCAGATCGAGATGGCGTCCATTCTCGAGCGCGAGTCTCCTTCATTTCATCGCCATCTCATTGATTACCCCAACGCGCGACCGGAGGGGCTCGATGAATACTTCTTCTGGGTCAATTCTGTCCTTGACGAGAAACCGACAGTCGCTCTCGTACACCAGATGGGTCTGCTCGACGGCGATGTCTACTCGTATATGGAGCGATACTTTTACGTCAGTCGCAGTCACAACAGCGTACAGGGGGTCGGAGGTGCCTTTCCTGTACCCGACGGTAGTACCGTTGTTTACTACCGTAGCAGAACCTCCACCGACCAAGTTTCGGGCTTTGGCGGATCTGCAAAGCGAGCGATAGGAGCGAGGATGATGGGGAGCAAGATAGCGGGAAGCTTTGAGCGAGCACGCGAAATAGCAGGAAGAAAACAGGAACTTGAAGCTGCAACGAATTCTGGAGTCTGAAGTCAGAAGGACGTGACACCAGCTCAATGAGCTCTCCATTTTCCATTTTGCGTAGCTATTTAACATACATACAAATAAAGTTTCAACCCTGTTGCTCTATCTAGAGTCGTAGCGACTGCGTATTTAAAGAGAGTAGTAGCACTATGTACAAACAGCCAAGCCCATAATTTTGAAGGAAGTTCCATCCATCAAGGTGTACCGGAGTCGCAATGCACCACCGATGGGGACGGGGTCCGCCAAGATAATCTCTTCGGTATACAGTTCACTAGTGTTCTTGGCGTGGAAACCAACAAAGGAATTCACAGCCACGTCGTTCCACTCGTCACCAGTCTCTTTTTGCACCGCGGTTTCTACTCGTAACAGACTGTCGGCCCATTTTGGACCGTAGCTCCGCAAGGTGAAAAACGTAATGGCTCCAATCGGTTGTGGCAACCGAGGAAATTCAAGCACGGTAGAGTCTCTCACAGTATACGGTACGAATCCCAGCTTGCCTCCATCATCTTGCAAGGACCACTTGGTTGGTTCGGTCCGATGCGCACCAAACAACTCTTCGATCCACGTCTTGTTATTTTGCTGCAGCGAGAGTCCGCTGACCCATGAGAATATGCACTTGGTGGCGGGCGTGTACGAAGCCCCCTTGATGCGACAATAGACAGCTTCCAACGCTTCGTCCTCTGTTGCCGTGGCGTCCCGCCATAGCTCGGTGATATTGTCCAAACGCAGTTTTGATGACAGCAACGGTGGTAATCCTCGAGGCGATTCCTTGGGCTTGCCTGGCACGTCGGTCAGCCTATTTTTGGGTGGAATCCGTTGTGCCATATGCGATTCGTTGTATTGCAACTTTTGATCGGTATGAAAGGGTTCCATGCTGCAATAGGTCGTTGCTAGATTCAGTAGATTGTACGCCACTACCCACGACGATAAAATGTGCATGCCCATGCCCGGATGAATCTCGCGCTCCATTTCTTGACTAGTAGCAGTAGGCCACCAGCCTTCGGGGGAGAGCCACGACTCGTGCGTATCCCCATAAACAGTCCGACGTACCATGTTGGCATACGACAGTGTCGTAAAACCGTAATATTGCGCCAACGTCGAGACAGACTGAGAGAGTTCCATCGTGGCGGTGATTTCTCGCTGTTCATTGCCGAGATAATCGTCTAAGTGCAAGAGCAGCGGCGGTGCGTGCCCACACGGTCGTCGCTGCAAGACGGTGCGAACAAAGTCTTGGGTCATTTCGAGCAACTTGGACTGGAGCGTTTGGTTGCCCGATTGTGCCTCGAGCATGGTCAAAACGTGCATGTCGTTGGTGCTGTAGGCATTGAGCACTATATCTGGATTTTGCGCTTCGGGAGGTATCAAGTCAAACTCCAAAATACGACTGCCCGTCGCCGTGTTGGTGCCTCCCATGGCCACGCGCGTGACTTCGAGCACGGGCAAGACGAATTCGGTGTCGGCTTTGCTTGGTTTCTTGCCGCGCTTGTTGGAGTGCTTGTTGTTGCTGTTGGCATTCTTGTGACCCTCTCTCACAATGAGGGCGGTCCAGAGTTCGTGCACTAGTCGTTCCAAGCGGTGACTGTAAGTGCACTCGCGTTGCGGCATGCGCATCTGCAGACCTAAATCCTTGACGAGTTTGCGGCAGTTGCGACCCACCAGGACGCTGCCTCCCAAAATGACCATTTTGACCACTGGTGGTGGTGGCGTAGTTGCATCTGGAGAAGAAACATGTTGTTGTTGTTGTTGCTGGACGTAGTCCCATCGCGCCACGACAGTGTCCAAGACGCGGCGCACGGCGGACCATTGACTAGTGTCGTCCTGCGGAGTATCAATATGAGTATTGTCATTGCCATTGCTACTGGTGCTGCTACTGCTCGTGACGAACGCTGGCACGTGTCCGACGGAATTGGGCAATCGCGGCGTGGCGTATCGCAGGAGTTGCGCGGTAAAGTCGTGAAACGCGTAGGCCGCATCGTTGGGTCGCAATTGACTTGCGGTGTGAATGTGGGGCAGCCAGTGATTCCATACGGCCAAAGCGGACGGAATAGTTGTCGTCGTCGTTGTCGTAGTACCACTACTGCTACCGAACGAGGAAAATAGTTTGCGACAGGTTGGGCTATGGGGAATATCATCCTTTGGCGTAGATGATGATGATGATTGTTGTTGTTGTAGTAGCTGAGCCCGAAGTTGTTCGATTGTCTCTTTGGCAGCTATCAATTGCTCACTATTATCGGACGATCGACTCGTCGTCATCGTTGGTGGAAATACCGTCGGTAGCGATGGTATTGGCGGCATCCTATTCGTATTGGTGGGGACGACTCGCATTCGATGACTGTTGTCCAGCGGCGGTACGGCCACCGTCAACAATTGCAAGGAATAGACGTGAACGGTCAACCAGCTGCCAGCGGCGATCCCCAACAGCCAAATGGTCATTGCCACGAGCCACGGGTAATTCCATTTGTTGCTATTGCTGTTGCCGTTGTTGTTGTTGTTGTTGCTGGACCGCCGTATTGTATTGTTGCTGCTCTTAATGATGCGCGATTTTCGTGGAGAAGCGATCATATTGATATATAATGATACTGATCCCGCTTTTCTTTATCTCATAATAAGATGGGAGTGCAATGAGGAGCTTTCACAGTCATCGAGTGACAGTGCCATGCATGGGTCGTCGCTACTGTATGATAGTATCTGTTAGTCGAATGCGATGCCCGACGTAAAATTATGGTAATCTAATACTCATGCATGATGCATCGGTCATTATGTATTATTGATGACGATGCTATCTGCCGCATATGGCATTCATATGTACGTATGTATGTATCGAATTGATCTTCAAACGGCTCCCGCTCTTTCTCTTTCCGATGCGATTTGTCTTCCCAAAATTTCGATCATTCACAACCCTCAGACACGTATAAAGTTCTACTTTTTGGCGCGTTGAAGTGTCTTGTTGTCGCAGATTGTTGTCGCAGAATATGGTGCGTAGACTATAGACTACAATAGCGGTGCGTATTACGGTCCCACCACCACCACCACCACCACCATGACGGCACGGATACCCCACGACGAGGCTGTAGGCGCTACACCTCGTCCCCAACGACGTCGACTGCGGAACCGACAAAATCCGCCAATTACGACGGTCGAGGAACCACGCCAGCGGAATAGAATCACCGCATGGGATTCTGCGGCCGCACACGACGGTACCGTCCGCCTGTTGCCCCTGCCCGCTGGCAGTATCCATAGCAGCAGTGATGCGAGTTCTGCATCATTCACAGTTCCGACGCTTCCGTTGCTCGGAACTTCTGCTGCTGCTACTACTGCTGCTACTACTACTGCTGGATACTACAGCGATCCCACAACGGGCGGTCCAGCCATATTGTACAAGTACTCGGCTGGACTTTCCTTTGGCTTGGTGGCCTGGTTAGTGTATTTAGTGCTACCAAAAGGCATTCGCAAAGCCTATTGTCGCGCGGGTCGACGCCGCTATGCCGTAGGGGCAGCAGCAGCAACTTCAACAACGTTGCAACAGAATAACCCATCGACACCGTACAAGGACCGTTTGCGCCACGATTCTCGGAATTACGACAAGGATGATCGCAGTCGCTATGCGAATTCTCCCCACGCGGACGAATCCAAAACGGGAACGTCTGGTTATTTCATGTCACCGGACCATGCCCCCGACACCCACCGGAATAGTACTGGTACCGGTAGTAGTACTGTTACTGGTACTACTAGTACGAATGCACCTCCGTGGGAATTGCACCATCACAGTTGGCTTTCCAACACGGGTGCCAGTACCACCAGCATTCACGAACATGACAACAACGCGGCAGCAGCAGCGGCAGATTGGCAACCGTCTCCGGAACATCCCGCCTTGGCGCGCAGTCCCGATGTCACTGTCTTGCAAGAAACCATGCATCGACTGCTGCACCGGGGTATTCGCTTGACGGCACACGGGGTACAGTGCGAACCCAAGCGCGTATGGATTCGCTTGCACATGCCCACGGACAATGACAATCAAGACCAACAAGAATGCAAATTGTCGTGGCAAACGGAATTTCCCCGGCAAATTACCGACGCAGCTGGCGGCGTTTCCATTGTGCTGTTTCGCGGCGCCATGCATCCCGTCGACTTGAAAACAGTGCTGTACGTGGACGTGGGAAAAAAGACAAGCGCCCTGCTCAAGGATGCCAACGGGACGGTGCCGGCCCAATCATGCTTTTCCCTCTTGACAGCGTCAGGGTCGTTGGACTTGCAAACCAACAGTCGACTGGAACGTGACGCCTTGGTGGCGTGTCTTTCGGTTGTTTTGGACTTTGTTCATCAAACGTCGGCCTGGCGACGCTTGTACGAGGAGTCGACCATTGTGGGTGGTGGTACGGGTAGTGTTGCTGGTGGTACTGCTAGCGGGGCTCCGAGCACCGTATCACTGTCGGTCATTGGGACCGACTTGTTTGGGCCAACAGCGACGGGTCGTAGGAGTACTCCAACCGCGACGTACGCGTACTTTTAATGTCTAGGGGATCACATATAAAGTATATTCTATAGTATAGTTACCTTCAGTGCGTGTTGTTGTTGCTGTTCGGTTTTTAGGGATACTTCGAAGCTCGGGTCTTCTCTGTAAGGCCACACCGAAGGACTCGTCAATACCGTCAAAGCGCTTGACCTACTGTACTACAGTAGTTGAAGTTTAGGTTCGATGTTCCAGTAGTGTCTATGCGATCTGTCGGATCTTGCATTCCCCTCTATAATAATATGATCTGTACCGTACGTCGTAGTGATTTTGCATTGCGCTCCAAAGAGCGTTCCTTTCTGTTCTTGTGATTTTTTGAGAAACCACGTCGCCTAGTGAACAGCAAAAAAAGAAAAAAGATACCGGTACATGGTACCTTCAACACATATTCTTGTTTTTACGGCATTATACAATCATACGAACCGCCACGACTAATATAATATCCAAGAATCACAAATCCACGAACATGACCATGAGAACAAGGCAACAGCTCGTTGCTGCTCTGTCGGTATTGTTATGCAGCGACTTGCAACACTTGACAGTCGAGGCCTTTGCGCCTGTAGCAGTGTCCGAGTCCGTAGCAGGTTGTCGACAATATTACGATCGCACGAGGACGACCGTTCGCCGTGGCATGACAACGGAACCAGCACCGCCGAGCGGCAAAGGCAGCACCGCCACGCCGATTGCTTCTCCCGCCACTAGTGGCGACGACGACGGCGACGATGATGATCCAGCGTTCGCGTTGTCGGCACCGTACGAGGAGATTCAATACGAAGACTACTTTGACGGCAATCGACCCGAGAATGCCTTTGAACTGGCCGTGGACAATTTCAAGCGCCAGGGAAAGACCATTTTCAGCCAAGCAGCCGAAGCGCTCGGACTCCAACAAAAGGATCCACGTAAACCTCCGTATAACCTCGGTCTTCGATTGAGTAACGAGGCCGTGACGGAAACAGAGCGACTTCGAGAAGAGGGTGGAGGTGAAGTGGTTGCTCATCCTGTATCCAAAGCCTTGTACGACGTGGGCTGCCTTTTTCTCGATCGACTCTTTGACGAACGTCCCATTCAGCGCTTTTGGTTTCTGGAAGTGATTGCCCGGATCCCCTACTTTAGTTACATCAGTATGCTGCACTTGTACGAAAGCTTGGGCTGGTGGCGAGCTGTTGAGCTTCGCAAGGTGCACAATGCCCAAGAATGGAACGAACTCCACCACCTTTTGATTATGGAATCGCTAGGTGGTAACGCTGTCTGGAGTGATCGCTTCTTGGCGTATCACGTGGCCATTGTTTACTATTGGTTCCTAAATTTGGTATTTTTGGGAAGTCCGAGAATTGCGTACCAATTCATGGAGCTCTTGGAAGCGCACGCGGTCGATACCTACGGAACGTTTGTACGAACGAATCGCAAGCGCCTCAAAGAGTTGCCTGCACCCAAAGTGGCAGTCTCTTACTACACGACGGGAGATCTGTACCTCTTTGACGACTTTCAGTTAAATACCCGACCTGGATCGCGACGACCGCCCTGCGATAGCCTGTTGGATGTATTTGAGAACATTTGTCAAGACGAAGCCGAGCACGTCATGACAATGCAGGCTTGTCAAAACTATGCCCTGTTGGGTGATAAGGTCGTCTCGCCGCACGTGGAGTATCCCAAGCTGGAGGAAAAGAGGAGCTTATGGGAAGAGTGGAGCGGGAAGATCAATACCGAACCTAGCGAAATGGACGGGTTCTAGTTGTGTATCGTAAAGTACAAGAAAACGCTCTGCTTCAGTAGTCTACTAGTTGCTAGCCTAGAAGAGCGAATAATTGACAAACAGCACTATTACGTATTACTAGACACGACAGAAAACACTAGCACTAAACGAGTACATATGTATTACACTCACTGGAAGCATCGCATCCCATCCAAACCTACTCGGCTTCGATTTCGTTTTCTTCGGGGATCGCCAGTTCGATTGGTGTGAAAGGGCTCAAATGCTTTGCGTTCCACCTCTTTTGTTCCTTCAAGAAGATTTTTCGAAGCTGCTTATTCCTCTCTCTCCTTGATGCTTCTCGTAATGTCACTTCCAGGACAAAATAGCGTCGTCCGACAAGCTGCTTCGTAATAGTGCCATAGACGGTAATTGAGTACGGGCTACTTCCAAACTGTTTCACGGAGCTTCGTACGGCGCTCATCATGGCCATGGTTCCAGGGCAGTCTCTGTCTCCAAAGATAACATCCTCGTTGGTTGGCAAGGTATCTGCGGTTGTGATAATAAGGCCGCTATCCACGTCTACCTCTTCCGTGACATTTGCAATCGTGATAATGGCTTCATTATCATCTTCTTCTGTTTCTGGGATACTGTATTCAGTCTCTGTCATGTTTTCCTCCGTGATGCTCTCTTCTTGAGCACTTTCGTCCGAAGGTGCCGAATTCTTTTCTGGATTCTTTGCCTTCCATTTCTTTTGCTCCTTGCCGAAGATCTTTCCAATGCGCCTTCTCGTTTCCTTTCTGGAAGCCACTCGCCATGTCGAGTCCTGAATCAAGTAGCGTCGGCCGACAAGATTCTTTGTAATTGCACCGTAAATGACAAGAGAGTACGTGTCGTGTCCATTCACCTTCATGCATGCTCGCACGGCACGTACCAGGTCCTTGGTTCCAGGATGACTCTTGAGTCCAAAACAAATGTCCTCGTCAGTTGGGGCAATTCCGATTGCGAGAATCTCAATAGAAGCTTCTGTTGGGAGAGGAAAAGCGTCACTTCGGGGGGTCCCAAAGCTCATGGTGGAAGCACTTATGGTAGAAGCGCTATCATCGTCCTCTCTCATTGCGCTAAGATTCCCCATGCGTTGCGTCCGCTCAGTCTTTTCTGTCCGTTCCGTTTGTACCGTCTGCACCGTAGTACTGTCGTTGTCCCCCAGCTCAAGGTCCTCGACAGTGGTATGGAGCTGTGACTCGCTGCATTCCTCCATTCGATCAATTCCATCTGGCGTGTCTTTGTTGCCCATTACAACAGACAGATTGGAGTTATTCATGTTTTTCATTTGAGGAGACTCGCCTTTGTCCATACCAACTGGCGGTGAAACGACAAATAAGCTTCCAAAGACTAGACCCATCAAAAAGTCTCGATCACTTTTTTGGAAGAGCAAGGTGTTATACAAGTGTTGATTGCCCAAGAATAGCAAGGTAGCCACGGTCGATCCTCCACGCCCGGCGCCCACACGCAGTCCAAACAGCGCCATGGCAACACATACGCCGGTCAAGTTACTTGCCGCGTTACGAACGGCGGCGGTCGACATGCTAATCGTGTAGCGCCGGCGACTGCCATCTTTGTTGCGCCCACCGGCCTTGCAGTAGTAATCATGACCGGCCGTCATGGCACATGTTGCGCGACAAAGCAGCCACGCCAGCAGATATGACAGGTAATTGACGGCGCTCACGGGCCACATGACCAAAAGGGCTGTTTGCTGTGAATACTGCTGTTGGTTAGCTCCGTAGAGCAAGACGCTAGAGGTGTTGCGCAAGACTTGAAAGCTATCATGTACTGCAACTGCAGTTGTGTACTCTTTCAAACTTTTGGGGACAGCAATAGTATACCTGACAAACCCGTACCAATAGTGAACGAGCAGGGTGGCAAAAAAGACGGCGATGCCACCCACGTAATTGGTAC
>Ga0307978_1002809_pt1 | contig 12075 bp, 10 predicted proteins | sample OrgLakmetage1056_FD_203151 | JGI IMG/M metagenome (GOLD analysis project Ga0307978, IMG submission 203151) | Saline water microbial communities from Organic Lake, Antarctica - #1056 | ecosystem: Environmental > Aquatic > Non-marine Saline and Alkaline > Saline | place: Antarctica: Organic Lake...
AATACCTCGACCTTCGTTCTGCCGCTGGCCGAAAGCTCGCTCGAGCGTCTGGGCAGCAGCCTGCCGTCGGGTCACATCGTCGGCGCACGCGGCGATCACTACTGGGACCATCCCGAGCGCCGCGATCACGAGGACGTCAAATCGTTCATGGCCAAGTTCGAGGAAAAGACCGGCTCCAAGGCGATCTATCCCGTCTTTCACATGAGCCAGGGCATCGCCGCTCTGGAGGCTGCCTACGACAAGGCTGCTGAGGCGAATGACGGTAAGTGCCCTTCCGAGGACCAGGTGATCGCGGCCTTCGAAGGGCTGGAATTCCAGGGCCTGGGCCGTCCGGTGACGCTCCGCGAGGACCATCAGGGCATCGAGGCACAGCTTCTGGGCACGTCCGTTCAGGGCGGCGAGCTTCCTTTTGCCACGCTCGAGAACATCATGATCTTCGATGGCGCCGAGCTGACCACGCCTGTTGGTGAGCTGTCCGTTCCTTGGGTCGGCACGCTCGATCAGGCATGGCTCGACGGTCTGACTGTCGACACCTACGAGAACTGATCGACCAAGGCACATGCAGCGGGGCCTTCGCCAGTCGAAGGCCCCGTTTGCGCCACCGCCAGCTCGCAGGTCGCGCCCGTCTTGCGGCGACCGGCAGCAACGCCGGCATATCTCGGGCCCGAGCCTGACCCAGTGATTTTCACCGCTCCAGGTCTTGCCGCGTCTTGCCGCCATGAAACAGTGTGGATCCTCATGAACCTTACCTTGTTCCTGCTCGCCTTGTTCGACGGTATCGCCTAAGCGGCGCTCGTCTTTATCGTCGCCGTCGGCCTGACGCTGATCTTTGGGGTGATGCGAATCCTCAATGTCGCGCACGGCTCGCTCTACGCTGTCGGGGCTTATATCACGGCTTCGCTCACGACATTTGTCGTGTCGGTCGGATTGCCGCCCATCTTTGCGTTTCCCTGCATGTTGGTCTCGGCCATCTTGATCGGCGCCCTACTGGGCGGCCCGCTGGAATGGCTGCTCTTGCGCCGCATCTACCACAAGCCCGAAGTTTTACAGCTGCTGGGGACTTTTGCGATCTTCATGATCCTCGAGGACGTGCAGCGTCTGGTCTGGGGCACGCAGCCAATCTTTCAGTCGACAGCCTTGCAACTGATGGGTAACGTGCGCGTTTTCTCGGTCAATTATACCGTCTACCAGCTGATCTTGTTGCCGATTGTCGCGATCAGCCTGCTTGTCGGGCTGCGGTATTTTCTTCGGTGGTCGGTTGCGGGCAAGCTGATCACGGCCACCACAGAAGACCGCGAGACGGCGCAGGCCATCGGGGCATTGACGCCGACAAGGTCTTTCTTCTGACCTTCATCGTGGGCGCTGGCCTTGCGGGCCTTGGCGGCGCGCTGGCCTCGCCGACCACCTCCATCCTGCCGGGTATCGGCGCGGATATGATCGTGCTCAGCTTTGCCGTGGTCGCCACCGCTGGTCTTGGCCAGATCGAGGGCGCGGCCTTGACCGCGCTGCTCATCGGTCTGGGGCGGTCCGTCGCGGTCTATGTCTGGCCCGAGACGCAAGTTCTCGTGCCTTACCTGATCATGGTTGCCGTGCTGCTGGTGCGCCCCGAGGGGCTCTTTGGTAGCCCGTCGGCGCGCAAGATTTGAGGGGCGGTCAAATATCGATCCGTTTCATCATTCCCGCTGTCCTTCTATTGCTGCTGGCATTTGTGCCCTTCGGGGCGCCGGGACTGCAGGTGCTGCTGACGCTTGCGCTGGCCAAGGGTATCGCAGTCATGGGCATCACGGTCCTCTTGCGCAGTGGGCAGGTCGCTTTCGGGCATGCGCTCTACTTTGCCATCGCGGCCTATGGCGGCGCGTTCACCCTGATGCTGATGCCGGGGGCCGACCTGAACGTCGTGTTCCTGCTGGGTCTCAACGTGGCGGTGCTGTCCGGCGTGATCGTCGGCCTCTTCGTGGCGCGCTATCGCTTTATCTTCTTTGCGATGCTGAACCTCGCCTTTTCGATGATCTTCTGGTCCATCCTTGAGAAGTTCTACCACTACACGGGCGGCGCCGATGGCATGCGCCTGCCGCGACCAACCGTCTTCTGGATGGAGCTTGAGCGCGGCCCCTACGAGATCTTGATGTTCTACCTCGCGCTGGGGCTGGCGCTGGGACTTGGCTGGTTTTCGATGCGCTGGCTGGAATCGCCGACCGGGCAGCTGTTCCGCACGATCAAGACGAACGAGACGCGTCTGCAGTATCTGGGCATGTCGCCCCAGCGTGTGATGCTGACGGGCTATGTGCTCTCGGCGCTGCTATGCGGTGTCGGCGGCATCATCATGGGCCTCGTCCAGAACGTCGTGACGCCGGAATACGCCTTCTGGGTCCGCTCGGGCGAAATGGTGTTCATCGCCGTTCTTGGTGGCGCGGGATCGGTCCCTGGCGCGCTGGTGGCGGCGGCGATCTACGAGATCGTGCGCACCTACGCTTCAGCCTTTGCGGGGGATATCTGGCAGTTGGTGCTGGGCACTTTCCTGCTCATCATCATCCTTTTCGCGCCTGGCGGTATCGCGGGCATCTATAACAGCGTGATGGACCGCATCGCGGGCAAGAAGGAGGAGGGCGAATGACCCATCTGCTGGAAACCAAGGGGCTCGAGATCCGCTTTGGCGGCGTCGTTGCCGCCGACAACATCACCCTTCAGATTGATGCTGGCAGAAACCTCGCCATCATCGGGCCTAATGGTGCGGGCAAGACGACTTTCCTCAATATCTGCACGGGCTGGCTCAAGCCGGCCAAGGGCAAGGTCTATTTTGAGGGCCATGACGTGACGCCACTTTCGCCGCGCCAGATCACCCGTCGCGGCGTGGCGCGCGCCTTCCAGATCCCGCAGCTCCTTACCGAGCATACGGCGCTGGAAAACCTTCTGATCGCCGCCGCCGCACGTGACCGGCTGCGCAATCCGATCCGCGCGCTCAAGGACCGGCGTCAGCGCGCCGAGATGATGCACCTTCTGGACCTGATCGATTGCACCGACGTCGCCCACCGCCAGGTGGACGAGCTGTCGGAAGGCCAGCGCAAGCTGATCGACATCGCTGTGGCGCTGGCGCTCGAGCCCAAGCTGCTTTTGATGGACGAGCCGACATCGGGCGTCGCCAGTTCGGAAAAGTTCGACGTCATGGAAATCCTGGTCAAGGCCTTGGCCGAAGCCGAGGTGACCGCCGTTTTCGTGGTGCATGATATGCGCATCGTGGAGAAATACGCCGACGAGGTCGCCGTCTGGAACATGGGCAAACTCGAAATGCGCGGATCGCCGCAGGATGTGCTGGAGCATCCCGACGTCATTCGCGACGTGATCGGGGAGGTCGCCTGATGCTGAACTTTCACAATACCAACGCGTCGATTGGAAATATCCTCATCTTGTGCGATTTGGACTTCACTGTTCCTGCATCGGGGACGGTGGCGCTGATCGATCGCAACGGCGCGGGCAAGACCACGCTGCTGCGTTCGGTCATGGGGTTCACGAACGTCAGGGGCGAGATCCGCTTCGACGGGCAGGACATCAGCGGACTGACCCCGGCCAAGCGGCCCGCCCTTGGCATTGGCTATGCGCCTGAGGATCGCCGCCTCTTTTCGGCCTTTACCGTCGAAGAGAATATTCTCTTGCCCGCCCAGGTGGCGAAGCTGGACGCCGGGGAAACGCAAAAACGACTTGATCGCGTTTACCACATCCTGCCCGAGCTGCGCGAAATGGCAAAGCGACCTGCCGGGAACGTGTCGGGTGGGCAGGGCAAGATGGTTGCGCTGGGCCGCGCGCTGATGTTGGGCACCAAGCTGATCATCCTGGATGAGCCGTTTCAGGGTCTCGCGCCTGCACTGGCCAAGTGCTATGCCGATGCGCTGCGCGATCTGCGCGACACGGACCGGAACGTCACGCTGATCATAACGGAATCGAACCCTGCGCTGTTGCGCGGATTTGCCAGCAAGACCTTCGTGATCGAGCGTGGCGCGGTCGCCGAGGGATCACTGGAAGACAATAAGGAGACGGCGTGATGCCGAATGACATGACCCTGCCCAAGTCCTTGAACCTGATCGGCGGCAAATTGGTGCCGACCGCGTCAGGTGACGAGATGGACGTCCGCTCGCCGCTGGATGGCGAGGTTTTTACCACAATCGCCGCGTCCCGGCCCGAGGATGTGGACGCCGCCGTAACCGCCGCGCGGGCCGCCTTCGATACAGGTGCATGGGGCCAGTTGACCGCCGCCGAGCGCGGGCGGCTCATGCTCAAGCTCAGCCTGCGCATCCTTGAGGAGGCCGAGCCGCTGGCGCAGCTGGAAAGCCGCGACACTGGCAAGCCGATCAAACAGGCCCGCGCCGACATGGTCGCCTGCGCGCGCTATTTCGAATTCTACGGCGGTGCCGCCGACAAGGTGCATGGCGAGGTCATCCCCTTCATGGCGGGCTATAACGTGCAGGTCGCGCGCGAGCCTTACGGGGTCATCGCCTGCATCATTCCGTGGAACTATCCGGCGCAGATGTTTGCGCGCGCGCTGGCGCCGGCGCTTGCCATGGGCAACTCAACCGTGCTGAAGCCTGCCGAAGATGCGTGCCTCAGCTGCCTGCGCCTTGCAGAACTGGCGGGTGAGGTCGGCTTCCCGGACGGGGCGATCAACGTGGTGACAGGGCGCGGCGATGTCGCGGGAAAAGCCCTGTCAGAGCATCCCGGCGTCGATTTCATCGCCTTCACAGGCTCGCCCGAAGTGGGCCAGATGATCCAGATCGCGGCGGCGAAAAACTACATCCCATGCACGTTGGAGCTGGGCGGAAAATCTCCGCAGATCGTCTTTGACGATGCCGATATCGAGGCTGCGCTGCCCTTTCTCGTGGGCGGGATCATCGCCAACGCGGGCCAGACCTGCTCGGCCGGGTCGCGCATACTGATCCAGGAAAGCGTCTACGACAAAGTGATCGCGGGCCTCAAGGAGCGGTTCGAGGCCATCGAGGCATCGGATCAATCCGAAGATGCCGCGTTGGGCCCGCTCATTTCGGCCAAGCAGAAAAATCGCGTCGAGGCCTATATCGACGGCGCCGATGCGCCGCTGATCGCGCGCGGCACGGTGCGCAAGGGTGCGCCAGAGGGCGGCTACTATGTGGCGCCCGCGCTCTTTGGGCCGGTCGATCCGCATTCGAAAATCGGACAGGAGGAAGTCTTCGGGCCCGTCCTCTGCGCGATGACGTTCAAGGACGAGGCCGACGCGATCCGCATTGCCAATGGCACCGAATACGGCCTCATGGCCGCGGTCTGGACCTGCGATGGCGGGCGCCAGCAGCGCGTGGCCAAGAAACTGCGCGGCGGACAGGTTTACATCAATGGGTTCGGCGCGGGAGGTGGGATCGAATTGCCGTTCGGCGGCGTGCGCAAATCAGGGCATGGCCGCGAAAAGGGGTTCGCGGCGCTTCTGGAATTCTCGCAACTCAAAACGATCATCAACAAGCACGGCTGAGGCGACGCGTATGAGACTCAAGGGCAAAACGGCACTGGTAACGGGTGCGGCCTCCGGCTTTGGCAAGGGAATTGCCGAGCTTTTCGTGGCCGAGGGCGCACGCGTTGCCATCGTCGATCTGAACGAGGAGGGAGCGAAGGAAGTCGCCGCCAGCCTCGGAGATAAGGCCATCGCAATCCGTTGCGATGTGGCTGACGGCGCGCAGGTGGCGGCGGCGGTCAAGGAAACCTCCGAGGCGTTTGGCGGCTTGGATATCGTGGTCAACAACGCAGGCTGGACCAATGCGAACAGCCCGTTGATGGAGACGGACGAGGCGACGTTCCGCAAGATCTATGACATCAACGTGCTGTCGATCTTTCACATGACCAAGGCGTGCGTGCCGCTGTGGCGGGAGCAGGGCGGCGGCGTCATGATCAATATCGGATCGGTTGCGGGCATCCGTCCGCGTCCGGGTCTCACGTGGTACAACTCGTCCAAGGGCGCGGTGAACCTGATGACCAAATCGCTGGCCGTGGAATTGGCGCCGGACAGGATCCGCGTCAATTGCGTGGCCCCGGTAATGGGGGCGACCGGCCTGCTGGAGCAGTTCATGGGCATGCCCGACACGCCCGAGAACCGCAAGAAGTTCATTGCGACCGTGCCGATGGGCCGCCTGTCGGAGGCGCGCGATATCGCCAATGCGACACTCTACCTTGCCTCGGACGATGCCGATTTCATCACGGGCGTGGTGATGGAAGTGGACGGGGGCCGCACCATTTAGACCAACCTGGTTTAAGCTCGCTGGCTAAGGCGCTGCAGAAGATGAAAAAATGCGAATCGCGAAAGATCAGGCCCGTGCCCATTGGCGCGGGCCTGTTTCGTGGATCGAGTTGCCGCGCGTATCCACTGCGACGGTCACCGGCATATCCTCGACCTTGAACTCGCGGATCGCTTCCATCCCCAGATCGTCATATGCGACGACACGCGCGGATTTGATGGCTTGCGAAACCAGATAGGCGGCGCCACCCACGGCGATCATGTAGACCGCCCCGTGCCGGCGGATCGCCTCGATGGCCTCGGCGCCGCGCTCGGCCTTGCCGATCATCACCTTGAGGCCGCTCGCTGCCAGCACTTCTTCGGTGAATTTGTCCATGCGCGTGGAGGTCGTGGGGCCAGCGGGGCCAATGATCTCACCGGGCACCGCATCGACGGGGCCAACATAATAAAGCGCGCGGCCCCTCAGATCGACGGGCAGCGTGCCACCGGCGCGCAGGGTTTCGACCATGCGTTTATGCGCGGCGTCGCGCCCCGTATAGAGCGTACCCGACAAAAGCAGCGTCTCGCCCGGTTCCAGCCCTGCCAGAACCTCGTCTGAGAGATCATCAAGCGAAAACCGCCGCCCGATCGGCCCCTGTCCCTGGATCTCGGGCCAGAGCGACAGGTCAGGCGGGGTGAACCCGGCCGGGCCATCGCCGGTCAGGGTGAATTGCGCGTGGCGCGTCGCCGCACAATTTGGAATGAGGGCGACGGGCATCGAGGCGGCATGGGTGGGATAGGTTGCGATCTTGACGTCGAGCGCGGTGGTAATCCCGCCCAGCCCTTGCGCGCCGATACCGAGGGCGTTTACCCGGTCGAGGATCTCCAGCCGCATTTCCTCGATGCGTGTCTGCGGCCCGCGCCCGCGCAGATCGGTGATGTCTGTCGGTTCGTTAAGGGCCGCCTTGGCCATCGCCATCGCCTTGTCCACGCTGCCGCCGACACCGATCCCCAGCATACCGGGCGGGCACCAGCCGGCGCCCATTTGCGCCACGCGCTCCACAACCCAATCGGTCACGCTGGCCGAAGGGTTGAGCACCGCGAACTGCGTCTTGTTCTCGGATCCGCCGCCCTTGGCCGAAACGGTGACATGAACCTCGCGGCCCGCGACCATCTGGGTCTGGATCATGGCGGGCGTATTGTCACCGCTGTTCTTGCGGCTGTCCAGCGGGTCGACCACGACCGATGCGCGAAGCGGGTTCGTCTCGAGCGCCCACGCCTGGCGCACCGCATCGTCGATCATCTCCTGAAGCGGACGCGCCCAATCCGTCTGCGCCTGCACCCCGACCTCGACAAAGGCATTCACGGTGCCGGTATCCTGGCAAATCGGGCGATGCCCGGTCGCGCACATCCGCGAATTGACGAGGATCTGCGCAATGGCGGCCCTGGCCGAGGGGCTTTGCTCGCGCGTGTAGGCGCTCGCCATGGCCGCGATGAAGTCTGGCGGATGGTAGTAAGAGACGTATTGCAACGCATTCGCGATGCTGGCGATCAGATCCGCCTCGGTGATGCGCCCGCTCATGCGGCTTGCCCCGTGCGGGCTATGATCTGGCGTGCGCGGGCGATCACGGGCGCGTCGATCATCGCGCCCGCCACCTGCACCGCTGCGCCGGCCTCTGCCGCGTTCAGCACCGCTTTGGCCCATGCGACTTCATCGGCCGAGGGCGCAAAGCCGCGCCGTGCCGCTGCCAGTTGCGCAGGATGAATGATCAGCTTGCCGCCCATCCCCACTTCCACGGCGTTGCGGCAATCGTCTTCGATCAGCGCCTCGTCGCGGATCGCCGTCGTCACACCGTCGAGCGGGGCAGGCTGCCCGGCCAGCCGCCTGCGCCAATAGGCATAGTCCCGGCCTATGGCACCCCGCCAGGTCTGGCTATTTCCGGGCGACCTCATGATCGGGCATCATCCGCGCAGGTTACGAGGGATGGATAAAATGGCAGGTGATCTGGCGGGATTGATGGTGGTTTCGGTCGAGCAGGCCGTGGCGGCACCCTATGTCTCGGGGCGCCTCGCGGAGGCGGGCGCGCGCGTCATAAAGGTCGAGCGGCCCGAGGGGGATTTTGCACGCGGCTATGACCACCTTGTCCACGGCGAAAGCGCGTATTTCGTCTGGCTCAATCGTGGCAAGGAATCGATCTGTCTCGATCTGCGCGAGGCGGACGACAAGGCGCTGATGGAGCGTCTGCTGGCAAAGGCGGATGTCTTTATCCAGAACCTCGCGCCGGGTGCAATCGCGCGGCTTGGGTTTGATCAGGCGGCCCTGCGCGAGAAACATCCGCGCCTCATCACGGTCACCATCTCTGGCTATGGCGAGGAAGGGCCGCTCAAGGATCTCAAGGCCTATGACCTTCTGGTGCAGGCCGAAAGCGGTTTGTCGCAGATCACTGGCACCGGGGACTCGCCGGCGCGTGTCGGGGTGTCGGTCTGCGATATCGCGGCGGGCATGACGGCGTATCAGGCGGTGCTTCAGGCGCTGATCGGGCGCGGCATCACGGGGCAGGGGCGGCATCTGACGGTATCGCTTTTCCATGCGCTGACCGACTGGATGAACGTGCCCTATCTACAGTATGTCTACGGCGGCAAGACGCCGGTGCGCAGCGGGCTCAACCACCCAACGATTGCGCCCTATGGTGCCTATACCTGCTCGGACGGCAAGGATGTGCTCTTTTCCATCCAGAACGAGCGGGAATGGCAGGTGTTCAGCACCGATATTCTGGGCCTGCCGGACTTGCCTCAGGATCCGCGCTTTGGCACCAATTCGCACCGGGTCGAGAATCGCGAGGCGCTTGATGCGGTGATTCGGCCGATTTTTGCGCAGATCCCGCGCGACGACATGACCGCGCGGCTTGAAGCAGCGCGCATCGCCTATGGGCGCGTCAGCACGATGGAGGATCTGGCGCAGCATCCGCAGAACCACTTTGTCGAGGTGGGCAGCCCGACCGGACCGGTGCGGATGCTGGCGCCCGGCGCGCAGGCCAATGGCGAGCTTCCCCAGCCGGGCGACGTGCCCGCACTGGGCGAGCATACCGATGGAGTGCGCGCGGAATTTCACGAATGAATGAGGGTCTTGGTCGGGGGGCTTTTTCGGGCCATGGGCGATCAGCTTTGACGAGCGCATTTGCGGTTTCCAGGAGCTTGCGCATGATTGCGACGATGGCGACGCGGCAAGCCGAAGCCCTGCGGCGGGGTCTTCGTTGATGACCGCACAGGACGCGGACAGCACAGGGGTGGACTGACAGGGGTGGAATGACAGGCAACATCGCCTGTAGCGCATGAGGTGGCGTGCTCGACAAGCGCCATCATGAACCCTGCTGCATTGCCTCGGGTCGCCGTGCGACGTTTCCAATATTACTTGCCATTCTCCGTCGCGCGTGAAGTCTGCATGTAGCAGGGCTTTTCGTCGGTGTCTTTCACCGCATCGAAGGGCCTGATATTGACGTCCATCGGCTTGGTGCGCCCCTCGGCGGTCCAGACCGTCAGCTTGGCGCGCGACCGGTCGGACCCGTCCGGGGACGCGCCGGGCGCGGGTCGCACGCAGCGGAATTCCGCGATCACCCCCTTCATGTCCGGCAGCACCGTGATCCGGTCGGCGGGCTGACCGTCGATGGTGACCACCGTGCCGCGCCACAGCCGTTCGCCTGCCAGGGCGATATGGGCCGGGCGGCCGGCCGTCAGCGCGTTCGAGGCCCCGTCATGGTCGCGCTTCCAGGCGGGATCGAAATAGGGGGTCTTCACCAGGTCGAAATTGAACCGGGCGGTGACCTCGTCGACGCTGCGGGGAAGCTGGACGCGAACCGGACGCATGAAATACCCGGCCCCGCCCGGATCCGCCGCCGGCTGGGCCGTGTCGGCCGCGGCCGCCGACGGCCCGGTCCGGCTCGGCTTTTTGCCATGGACCGTCGCGCAGATGTTGGACGGCGTGCCGAACAATGTCTCGCTATGCTCGCGCGCGGCCTGCGGTCCGATCCAGCAGGCGTGGATTTCCAGATCAAGCCGCTTCCACCAGCTCGGCACCGAGACGACGGCCGACAGGCGGTGATGGCTCGGCGTCCAGCCGCCGCCTGGCCGCGGCTGCGGGCGCACCGTCCAGCCGAACACCGCCTGGGCGTCTTCCAACTCGCTGCCCGGAGCCGCGGGGGCCTGGCCGAAGCCCAGAACCACCGCTTCGGCATAGGCGGTCCGGTCGCGCCGGGACGTGTCGGCCGAGGCCCGGCCCTGCGGGGCGGCAAGCCCGACCGAGACGTCCCTGCCGCCGCCTGCATGCCGTATGACCGTGTCGGCGCGCGGTGCGATCTCGTAGATCGAGAGGCCGTTGGTCCGCTCGTCGAGCGCCTTGGCGAGTTTCTTCGCCAGCGCCGCCTCTGCGACCGCGTCTTCTTTTTTCGCCAGCAGGTCGACGCGGATGCGACAACTGGTCAGCATGCAGCCGTCGGTCGTGACGTCCAGAAACTCTTTCACCGCGGGCGTCGTCTCGCGATAGAACTCGCTCAGATCACCCCGCACCCGCGCCACGATAAACTCCGCCAGAAGGCCACGCACATTGGAGGAGGGGGCGTAGAGGAACCGGCACCGCGCATATTTTATGGCCGCGTCATGCCGGTCGGCACCCGTGTCGGGCAGGGTATCGCAGCGCTGCTGGAGGTTGGCGAGTTGCCCGCCATCAGTGATCAACTGCGCCACCTCTTCCTTCAGCGCATTGATCGTGAAGCGGACCTCGTCGCCCGACGGATCGAGCTGGTGTAACGCCCTTTCTGGCAGAACATCGCCGACGCGTACGAGGATGTCTGCGACGGCCGCGCGGGCTTCTTGCCGGGTCATCGGTGCGACCGGGTCCTGCGCTGTTTCCTCGTTCTCCGCGCCATCCTCGTCGGGCTCGCCTGTCTTGTCGGCGGTCGGTGCGGTCAGGCTGTGACGGTGCAGATCCTCGGTAACCGAAAGCAGCCGGATCAAAGCGCGCAGGCGATAGGGATCGGTGTAAGGTTCGAGGCAATTGCGGGCGAGACGTGTGTTGAGCTCCGCCGGGGTTTCGGGGCCTGCGCCGCCTGGGGAGGTTTGGTTCGCCACAGGGTCGTCAATGCCTTTTTCGTTGGTGCCATCGTTGATCGAGACCGGTGTGACGGGGGGCACGCCACCTCCGGCGCCCTCCGGCGCGTTTGGCAGACCGCCGCCGGCGGGCGACGCCGATGCGGGAGGATCGGCGGCTGGGGGCGGGTCGGTCCCGGCGAGTGGCCCCTCCTCGGCGCCGGGCGGTTGTCCCCGGCCGTTGCCGGACGGCGGGCGGTTCATCTCGTCGAAGACGCAGCGCTCGTCGTAGCTGCCGGGTCCGACCTTCGGCCATTGGGCGACATTGACCAGGTGCGCCAGCTCGATCGAGCGCCGGAAGCCCGCCGCATGACTGGGCAGCATGTCGGGCGAGGGCGCGTCGGTCCGGTAGTTGAAGCCGACGAGCCGCGACAGCTCGTTGATCCGGCAGTCGCGGATCATCTCGTCTACGGCCGCCTTCTTGCCCGCGCCCACCAGCTTCCCTGCCTCCCACAGCTCCCTAGCGTCGAAATGCGCCACCAGCTTCGCCGCGGCGGACACCAGGCTCATCACCGCCATCCGCTCCACTGCCGTCTCGTATTTCGACTCGAACTCCGCCTTCTTGTCGTCGCACTGAGAGATCAGATACGGCTCGGCTTCTCCCGGGGCGTTGTTCAGATAGGTCAGAAAAGTCTTGACCAACTCGGTGCGCATGAACCAGTCGAGCGCCATGTCTTCCTTGGGATCGGTCGGATTTTCCAGCGCGCTCT
>Ga0307978_1002810_pt1 | contig 12073 bp, 9 predicted proteins | sample OrgLakmetage1056_FD_203151 | JGI IMG/M metagenome (GOLD analysis project Ga0307978, IMG submission 203151) | Saline water microbial communities from Organic Lake, Antarctica - #1056 | ecosystem: Environmental > Aquatic > Non-marine Saline and Alkaline > Saline | place: Antarctica: Organic Lake...
CCACTACCAATCCTGGTGCTCCTGCGGACCGCAGCAGCAGCAACACCCTTCCTGCCTCCTACGAAGAGATGGTCGGCACTCGGCAGTACTTGACAGGAAAAGCCAAAGTCCGCGAAGGCGCCAGCAAAAGTTCAACGAAAGTCGGCGACATTGCGAATGGAAAGGTAAGCGAGTGTCTTGTGTGTGTTATGTGTGTATCCGCTTCACATCGCTCTTTCTCGTCTGTTTCTTTTTGAAGAACCTTGAATGCGTTGTAATTGCCGGCGTGATGCCTACGTATTTATTCCTTAAATCTCTCACATACGTGCCGTGTAAGTATCCATACCTTATTCCTCCCTTGCTTACTTCTTCCCATTCTTTTTCACCCCCCCCTCAGGTGGTGCTCGTGCTGCAAGTCGGCGTAGATCCGTTGGACAACACTCCAAGAGCCCGGGTGCGCGGTTCTGGGGTGCCGGCCGAAGCCACTGAGCTCGCTCGCCGCGCATCCGTCACCCGCAGTGCCAGCACATGCAGCAGCCATCACGATGACAACGACGACAACGACGACAATCGCAGCCGGAGTAGGAGCCACAGCAGCAGCCTGCGTCGCAGCGTGTCAGATGCTAGCGCTAGTGCAGGTGCTGAAGCGGCAGAAAGTGCAGAGGCCAAAACAATGACGAAGAAAAAGAAAAAAGTAGTGGTGGAGCTTGAAGGCTGGCTTTCTGCAGCTTTGCTGTTGCCGCCGGGAGCAGCAGGAGCTGTAACCGCAGAAGCGCCTTGTTCTGCTTCTTCCAGCAGCAGCGCCAGTGCTTTAGGGAGTAGCACTCAGCGCAGCAACGAAGAAGCTGCGCCCTCTCAGCCGGGATATGGTTCCTTGTTACCCGAGCCTCCTTCAGCCGAGGAGATGCCTGCTCCTTCTTCTGCTCCTTCTTCGAGTGGAGCATCACTGCCGCGCCAAGCGAACCGCACTTATGCCTTCAGTTGCGTGTTTGCCATGCAAAGCGAGGCGAACTCATAGGTACGAGTATAATCGCCTAACTCGGCGACTAGAAGGCCTATAGAATGAGTTTTATTGTAATTGTCCATAATCCAAATATATAAGAGTACTTGACTCCGGAACCCAGAAACCCAGATCCGAGTTGGCTACCTATCTAACTAATATCGGTTTTGCGGAGTGCCTAACGCCGACTATCAACGCTGCGGAGTGAAATTTTGACTTAGGCGCTTGGGTGTCTTCTTCAGAAATAAGTATGCGAGACACGCACGCCTACCTTTTCTACCTTTGGTCTCTGGTGCGGGTGCGAATTTTCGAATTACGGACCGCATAAACGTTTACAGAACGCACCGGAGTACCCGATATCGGGCTGGGATTGAAGGATTAAATCTCTAGTGGTTTTCGCCCCGTATATATATTCATCTAATTTTTGAAGTCGGAGGTCCAGAGCCGTTCGTGTAAATAACTAAATATCTCGGATAAGCCCGTGCTATTTCTCAACCAACAGGCCATGGCTAGGGAAGGGACGTCCTGAACGGTCCCGGGCACAGTTATTAAAGGGGGGCTATAAAGAACCATAGTTAGATGGCCAAAGCAACTTGGTTTGTAACTCGCTCACACCCGGAAGGCACTACGAATTTCTTCGGCAGCAGAAGCGTGCTTTGGGCTCGCGGCGAGTTCATTGGCAGCTGCACGCACGTGGGCTTTGTCCTTATGTAAACACGCACGATTGGAACAAAGGAGGAAGGAAAGAGGGGAGGATATGAGGACAATGTGTGAAGAGAGGAAGTAAAGAGGTGACCGGGCAGGGAGACATGTGAGAGATTGTCCTAGAATTCCATTCGAAAAGTCGGCACATGTAGACGTTGCTTTCAGCTACAGCACCCACTCTCCTGCTCACACAATGTGCTCTCCCCCTCACCTCGTCGCTCAAGAGCAGCAGGGCCATGCCAAAGCCCGAGCATTGCGACAGGCCTTTCAAAGTGCGCGCCGCCGCGGCCAACTGCTGTTGCGACTGTTGTTGCTCGCCACCGTCCGCCGGCGAAGAAGCAGGCGAAGCAGCTAGTGAAGCAGACGAAGATGAAGGCGGAGAAGGAGACGGAGAAGAAGCCTGAGATGACAGAGGCGCAGCGAGGCGGGTAGCAGTGACGGCGAGGAGCTGAGGAAGCACGTCGGGGGCTTTGGACGGGTCCTTGAGCACTTTCTTGATGGTGGACGGCTTGAAGGTGCGCACGTAGCTGTTAGTTAACAAGCGGCATGGGACGACGAAGACAATAATAGAAGGGCCGAAAAGGGAGGTTAAAAAAGCGAATCAAGTGCACAGTGCCAACAAGAAAATGGATACGCAGAAAAGTGGAAGCGCATATGCAATCACATATTTCGTTTACTCTTTTCAACTCACGACTTCATTTGTTTAAGTTCTGAGTCCTTCCTTAATCAATCATAGTTCATTTCAACCTGGCCAGAAGGTCGGGATCGCCCTTGAGCTCACGCCACACTCGCTCCAGCTCGTACAGGGTAGTAGGAGGCTCCTTGGGCACTTTCACTTGTACCTAATGTGGTACACCAAAATAGGTCAATAAGAAGTATACAAGAGCAGTTATAGTGAACAGTGCCTCCTTTGGAATGCAGTGGGACTATGACTTAATACGATACGTTATGAGAGAGAGAGAGAGAGAGAGGGAGAATAGAAAGAATCGAGAAAGGACGTGTGTTGTGCATTGCCACCTTGATAACCCGCGGAGACCCAGCTTTGGTTCCAGCGCTACTTGGAGTGCTTGATGAGCGCTGTGTGGCAGGCGAAGAAGACGACGAGGTGCTTGTCTGCTTGTTCTTGTCTGTCGTCGCCGTCGTCGTCGATGGTGTCGGCGACTTTAGGGAAGGCGACGACGACGAAGAAGATGGAGATGGAGATGGGGATGGAGACGACGACGACGGAACAGCTGAAGAAGAAGAAGAAGAAGAAGAAGACGACGAAGAGGGCGATGACGGCAGTGGCGGCGATGGCGATGATGCTCCACTGTTAGCTTCGACAATGAGCGGGGGTGCTTTCGCTGCAGCAGCATCAGCGGCCGCTTTTTTGGCCTTGGCAGCGGCGGCAGCTTCCGCTAGGCGAGTCACCTGATTGGTCGGATTGATGAAAGGATATGCACACGAATGAGGCTGAAGGCAAGAGATAAAGTAAAGAAGAAGAGAAGAGAACAGGGTGCTTGAGCAGAATGCTCCTTCACAGACATGCACATGGGTGTAATACAGTACGACGCATGCATCACAACAATAAAACACAAAGGTAAACCGTTTCTTTATCGCGCACCTACACACACACATGTTTTAAAGCATCTAATATGAATGATACATCTTGCTCAATCTCGGTATACCATCGGGTCGTCTTTCAGGGCGCTGCTGGTGTGGTGGGCTTTGGCCTGTTGCTGTTTCAGTTTGTCGCGGCATTTTTGGAGCTTCGCTTGGATAGAAGCCCGTTCATTCGGGTCTTGGCATTTGGACATCCATGCTTCAAGGTCGGCGATTGCGCCAGGCAAACTTCCCATCGACTCCCGGGCCTAATATAATGTATGCATCGCATTATCGTAGACACACATACCAGCACATACCAGGCAAGCATAGGCGAAGGCGAATCAATATCAACATGTTAGACACAACAACATACGCACGAACACAAACATCTACTTCGCAAAACTATAGATCTTCTTATTTTCCCTCTTGTCTGCTCTTGCTTATGACTTCTCCCTCAACAATCACTACAATACATTGATCAAATCACTTACCGCTGCTCGCCGCGCCAGTGCTTTCGTATTGCCAGGGTCTCCGCCCCCTCCTGACGATGATGACACCACAATGCCGCCACCACTGCCGCCGCTGGTCATATCACAAAGGAGTTGATTGTAGTGATAAAAAAAATGCACCCCCCCCCAAAAAAAAAGACATGAGTAACAAAGAGTTCAAGAAAAACAAACAAACAAGAAATCAGAAAATAATAATTGATTATGAATAAACTGTTGGGCATATTACTTTCTCACTCAATCCCAACGAACTCACGCACATACACAAGTATGAACATGTACACTAGTAGCACTACTTACTTGCGCAAGGCCTTCTGCGGCTCGAGCACCGCGGTCGCATCAGCTTCGGCCCCTAGCCAATTGTGTTGCTTCAGACGGCACAAGGCGCGGTTGTTCTGGGCCGCCCAATTGGTAGGGTCCAGACGAAGGCTATTATGATCGGAGAAGATGAAGAAAGGGCCATATGCAGAGTGGCGGCAAATAGTACATATACATGTGAGGAAGGAAAGGAAAAGCAAACATATATGTAGAAATGCCGAGAGACTAAAAGATGTACGCAAAACATCTAAGAAGAGGTACCAATACTCAGAAAGGACTAACAAAATGTGTGTACACACTCTCCACACTCCTTCAGTCTTAATACGCTGCCAAAACATAACGTGCGCATAGTTACTAATCAAATTATTGTACCTCTCCGAATAGTGCCGTTCTGCCGCGGTTAAATCGCCCCGGCTCAAGCACGCATTCCCCAAGTCTTTGTGCTGGTCGGAAGCTGCACGAGCTTTCTCAAAGCTGCTCAATACCTTCGAAGTACTGCTGGTGATAGTGGTAGTAGTACTAGTGCTGCTGGGAGCATTCGTGCTGCTCGTAGTGCTGCTGCTCGTGGGGGTGTTGTTGTCGTTGGCATTTTTGACCGGCGAACTGAAGCTGCTCCGAGGACGGCTGCGGGTGTTCACTGGATTCGACGAAGTTGTTGAAGAACCTGGCATTATCGCCTCGTCGTCGTCATCGTCGTCGTCGTCATCGTCGTCGTCGTCTTCATCTCGGATGGGCACTTTTACTCCTCCAATGAACGATGCACTTGACGGTTCAGCCGAAGGACTTGATGACGACGACGACGAACATGACAGGGCTGCTGTTTCTTGCTCCAAAGCTAGGAGCTTGGTCTATCAAGAATTGCAAAATTAATGAAACACAGAGACAATCTCATAAGAAACCACCAAATTGATACAGTCTCTCTTCATACAAACAGTGCAACCCCTGGAGTAGTCCATACAATACCGCATCTGTAGTATGAGATGTAGTACCTGTGCGTCGGCATTGTTCGGGTCCAAGCGCAGAATGGCTTCCAAATCCGTGACCGCCAGTGCGAGTGCCTGAGCGGCCGTCGCGGTGGTGGTTGCACCACTGCCACTAGCGCTGCCCTCTTGTTGCTGTTGTTGCTTTGCTTTGGCTTCTAAGCGGCGCCCTTCTGCTCTCCGGAACAAAGCCTTCTGGTTGCGGGGCTCGGAAGCTAAAACCCCGGTGGCGTCCTGAATGGCGGCTGCCCATTGGTCGAGCCGCAAGTGGGCTGCGGACCGGTTGTTGAGGGCCGCCAAATTGTTCGCGTTGCGAGCTAAGCTGGCCTGTGATGAGAAAGGAGTTAGGTGAAGACTGCGTAGCGCAACATGAGAAGATGCAAGAGAATGCAAGTGGGTCTACTACTCTTTGCAAAGCACTACAGTGAAACAGCCATAAACTCCAAAGCAAGACACAATAACACTGACATCGTAGCACTTGATCGCTTTCTTGAAGTCGCCAGCAGCCATCGCCGCATTGCCAGCGTTTTTGGCGTCGTCCGAGCTGATGGGCGTGGGGGCAGTGAGGAAGAGTGAAAATGACTGAGTACATGTGCACAGACTTACTCCTACAGAGTCTGCAGTACTGTATGTATAAGCTCAGAGCACCATCGATAATAAGGGTGAAGCAAAAGAATAGAGAAAGTGGGCAAAATAGAGAATTCACCGAGCTTTTGCTTCTTCTTCGTAAGGAGAAAACCCGTCTTCTTCGACAGGAGCTGCATCTTCACCAAAGAGATCATCTTCGTCGTCGCCATCGTCGTCTTCTTGAATCTCAATACGCGTGGTGCGAGGCAAAGAAGACACTTCAATTTCCTTTTCTTCTTCTTCTTCTTCAACTTCTTCTTCATTTTCACCCTTCTCTTCTTTCTTCGCTACTTTTCTGTCCACATCCACAATCACAGGGGCATCATCATCCGAATCGTCACTGTCGTCTTCTTCAATCTGCACGCGGGTGGCCTTTTCAGGCACTGCGGTTGCTTCTGCTGTCACTGCTGACTCCTGAGAGCTGTCTTCTTCACTCCTTCCGCCTTCATTTCCATCTTCGCCAATGTCGACTGTGCTTTGATTCGCGAGAGCAGCGAGGAAAGCATCTTCGTCTTGTTCTTTCTTTTTGTTGGCAGCAGCAGCACGAGCACTAGCTTCAGCAGCACTAGCAGCAGCAGCAGCAGCAGCAGCAGCCTCTTCTTCTTCTTCTTCTGCTTCCTGCTTCTTCTTTTTGGCTTCAGCGTTGGCGGCAGCCGCTGCTTTGACTTCCGCTGCTTTGGTGGCACGGGCATGAGCTTGAGCTTGTGCAGCTGCCCCAGCGCGAGCTTCGGCCAGGGAAGCTTCACGCTCCAACTAAAGTGTTAGTGTCATATACACACAAGTGGCAACAGGCACGGCGATGTAAAACCAAGAAATCAAGAGGAACTATAGAGAAGAATTATATGCGAGAAGAAAAAAAACAGAGACAATCTTTGATAGTGTCTCGTTGGATTTCATCGCGTTACCAAAGAACGGTGAGTGATCAAAAGGAAGGATAAAAGGTAGAGCAAAGCAAAGTGATATCTTTGATATGATATTCCATCCCTGCTCTATTTGCCGTATGTCCATTTACCTGCCCTTTCGCCAGCGCCGCTGCAGCCGCGTCCTTCTTCGCTTGTTTGCCTTCCACTCTTCCCAGTGCTTCTTTGGCCTTAGGGTTGGCTGGCTCCAGCACGAGCGCCGCTTTCAAATCCGATCGAGCGTTTGGGAGTTGGTCCAACTCTTCGAGAGCCCAAGCCCGACGAAAGAGGGCCTTGTTTTGAAAAGATAAGCAGGAAAAAAAAGTAGAACTTGGGACGCGCAAAATAAATATATGAATTGTTGTGAAGTGTTCTAAAACATGCGAAAATCTAGAAGCGTCTAGCGTTTTACTCTTACCTAACGTGTCCAAAAATCCTGGTATGTAGGAATTCAATTGTCCAACTCTATTCAATCCACACGCGAATATCATCGTCGTCTCTGGTTACCTTGGCGTTGTTGGGCTCTGCGTCGAGCACCCGGCTGGTGTCTTCCACAGCGGCCTTCCAGTTGGATTGCTGCAGAGAACACAGGGCGCGGTTGTTGCGAGCAGCGGTGTTGGTTGGGTCCAAGGACTGATGATGTTGAGAAAGAGATCAGAAAGGGAAGAGGAGGAAGTATGAAAGAAGTGAGATGTGTGAAAGTAGAAGAGATCAATAAAGAGGATGCGCACTCTCTTCGAATTGTGCTTTCGAAATCGTCTTCTGCTTTCGTTTTCTTTTGCGCCCGTTTACAATCCTCAACACTCACCCTCACACAGACCCCAAAAATGCAGGAAGAAAAGACACATACCCACACAAGCGAAGGCCCTTTGAATAGTGTTTTTTTTTTACCAGTGCTTCAGTGTAGTATTTGTGCGCTTCTGCATGTGCGTGCCGACCCATAGCCTGGTTGCCTTTGGCCTTCGCGGCTTCCGACGCAGGGTTGGGAGGTGCTTTTTGCTTCGTAGTAGTACCAGTAGCACTGGCGTTGGCACTGGTGCTGATGTTGCCATTGTTCACTTGGGAGGTAGCGCCCGCGGTGCCAGGCGCATTCGTGGCCGAAAGTTCTTGCAACTTTTCCGTCGCCACCTATAGCGCAACATAGGAGAGATTTTTTTTTGGGGGGGGGGAGTTGTAAAAGAGACGCGCAATGAACGGCCAAAGAATGACAAGGCGGAAAAAAAACACACACACAGTAGGGACGCGCATTATCACCATGTACTCAAGGGGTATTTGAAATGAGGAGATGGCAACACAGTGTGTATGGTTTGTGTAGTGTGCCTTCTACAGAAGTATTCCTTTCGCATTACCGCATTCTGCGGCTCGATCCTCAGCACTGCTTGGCAGTCCGACGACGCCCCCCCAAATTGCTTCAACCGGCTCCGCGCTTCGGCTCGCCTCAGCAGTGCCTTCACGTTGGAGGGCTGCACTTGGAGCACCGCGCTGCAGTGGGCGATCACGTCCGGCCACCTAGTTGGCAGCACATGTAGTGCACGTGCAGTGCACATGTGGTGCATGTCAGTAGTAGTGTGTGAGTGTAGTGCATGACAATGCCAAGGAAGACGAAGAGATTGTTGAGATGCAGTGAGTGAAAAGTACAAGGAAAGTTGAGAAAACAGGTACCAACTGATGGCAGGTCACAATCAAATGTAAATTTCCCCTGAATATTATTGGATCGAAACAAGGCAAGTGATAAAAGACCATAACACAAACCGCTCCGTGGTGAGGGCGCAAGCCGCGAGGTTGTTGTGCAGCGCGTGCCACAAATTGCTCGACGGAAAGAGCTCCGACGGGTGCGCCTGATATGATGCCAATATGAGCAGCAGAGAAAGAAGGGGTAAAGGGCAATACCATATTGGTGTAGCTTTGCTTAACAAGTACAACTCTGCATGCGACAATTCAAAACACTACTACTACATGTAAGCCGTTCGCGCACACGCATGCTCACGCGCGTACACACGCATACACCCTTACCTTGCCCTCTTGCCGGCTCACAGTCTCAACATCGGCCAGCGCCTTGGCAAAGATAGCCTGCGCTTCGTCATACCGAGTGGCACTGAACAATTGCACGCCTTTCCGTTTCTGTTGCTCCAAATCCCATTCCGAGACCTCGCCTCCACCACTAGCTTTCGCACTAGCAGTACTGCCTCCTTCTTTCTCCTTTTCGGTAGTCTTTTTGCCTCCGTTTCCTTCTTGTTCCATTTCCTCCTCCGAGGACGTCTCGTCTTGAATCACGACCTTGTGGCTGTTGGCTGGCGGCACTAACACTCCATCTTCTTCTTCATCGTCATCGTTGTCGTCTTCAATCGGCACACGAAACATGCTTTTCGGTGCTTCTCCTTTCGTTTCCTCCTTTTCTTCTTCGCTCTCTTCGCTGTCACTGTCGTCGAACGAGATCGCTACTTTTGTGAAGTTTGCGCTCTTAGCAGCAGCCCCGCTATTGCTAGCAGTAACAGCAGCAGCAGCTGGGGCTGAAGGTGGATCTACGAACGGCATACGGCTCCAGCCACCAGCAGTGGACAACGGCGGAGGAGCTCCGTCTACGATCGGCACACGCACTTTGCTCGAGACTTCAGTGATGGTGGTCTTGTTTGAAGAAGAGTGTTTGCCGCTGTTTTCACCGTCTACTTGGGACTGCATTTGCTGCGATCGCGCCAGCAACTGAGATGCAGAAGTGGCAAACAAAAATATGAAGGAATAGAGTGGGAAAAATGGATGAGAATGCCATGAAAATTGTGAGAAAAAGGAAAGTACAAGGCAGAAAGTCTTTTCAAAATCTGTGAGATTTTACTACTGTCAAGGGGCAGGTGTCAAATTTCTCTTGCGAGTGTCACCTCACAATTCGAAAATAGGCTGCTCCCTCTTTCTTTCGCTCACTTACAATATACCGTATATATTATGTGTGTTTGTATGCACTCGTGCCTCACCTGCGGCAATTCTGGCATGTTGGATCCACGATGGTCGATCAAATACTGAAAGTCCGCAGCCGCCAGCGCGTATTTGCCGCGCTTGTGACGGGTCATCCCGCGCCGCAGCCGCGCCTGTTTTTTGTGCGAATTTACAATCATAACATTGGGAAATAGACTTTGATGAGAATGAACTGAGGGAGTAAATAGTAGTTGAAGATAAAGTGTTTCTTGTCGAAGGAGAGATATAAAAAAAAAGCGAAAGCAAAGAGCTAAGACGATGACATGAAAGAGTGCTAGTGCTAGATGAATCAGGTAACCAAATGTATGACGAATTCACATATGTAAGTACTAAGGAAAGAAAGTACATGTGTATGATACACGCAAGCAAGCATAAAGCTGACCTTGTCGTAGGTCGGCGCCAGGGCCAGAGCTTGGGTGCAGTCTTCCTCTGCTTTCTCCAACAGGCCTAGCTTCAGAGCTGCCATGGCTCGATTGGCCCACAGCACGGGGGATTGCTCGTGACCGTCTCCTAAAAGGGCCAGCGCCCTGTGGGGGGGGGGGTAGAAGAATAATAAATCATCGGTGGTGTATATGTGAGAGAGAGCAGAGGCATTGAATCATAATGGAAAATATACGGCAACGGTGTGATGAGAACAGTGTTCTGTATTGATAGAGAGGTAAGTGTGAGGTATTTACTCCATCAATTCCAAGATACATTTCACATTTGGCAATTTAAAATTGTAGGGGTGATGCCTATATAACTTCGACTACTACTGCTGCTACTACTAACTGCTCGACCTAATGCTTACACATATACACACACTCTCCTACCTGGAATAATGGCTCAAACTCGCATCGGCTTCGCCTGCTTTGAAGCATTCGTTGCCTTTGGCTTTTTCCTGAAGAGCGAAACGAGTGCGCTGCACTTTGCTCATCGAAGACCAACTCAACTTACCTGTCACAATAACAACGATGATGATGGATGAGGAGGACAACAAATGGAGTTACATGTGTATGCACGCGTGTACTATCCATAAAGAGAGAACAGGAGAGATGAAAATGGCTCTAGGCTGCACGTTAAAAAAGCGAGATCAAACGATATCATATTGGTGTGCTTGACTTTTCTCTCTTCGAGGCAGCACTCTTTCAATTTCCTGCTTCTAACCCGTCTATATTCACTTCTGAACTCCTTAACATTCTACACCCTTCTCTTTTTTCCTCTGTTTCTAACTCTCACCTCGGAGGTCTGCGAGCTCGGTTTCACGCCTTGCTTTCCGCTGCTGTTCCTTGACCTCGTGCTGGGCTCGAGCCGCGGCGGCTTCCGCTAGCTTGACCTCTTCTTCTCGGTCCAGCTGAGCCGCTTCCGCGTCAGCGTCGTACTTGTCCCTTCAAATGGAAAAAAATAGATAATTGATAACAGGAAATAGAAAATAGAATAGAATGCAATGACAGGGTAAACACGCATAGGAAATCAGCCAAAACTACGGATGAAAGGAGGCGATGGACAGAAGAAAAATAGACTGCGGGCGAAAAAAAAAAAAACAGATTAAATTCCACGCCACACGCGTATAAACCACCGCACTAGCAAGCATGCATGGATGTATACCAGGAAACGACAGTAGATGAATGTGAAAGAAAAAAAAAACGCCCCTCGAAATTGCCTCCTTTACATCGAACGCACCACTTTCGGAAGTAGTCTGGGGCATCGTACACGTGGCTTGAAGGGGTGCGCGCCGCGCGTGCCGCCGCTGCTTCCTTTTCCTCTTCTGCGGCCTTCTCTGCCGCTGCTGCAGCTGCTGCCGCCTCTGAACCTGGGGACGAGGAGGACGCAGAAGACGACGGCGCTTTCTTCTTCTTGCCGGCTGCCTTGGAGCCCCGCACCGGTGGCAATTCCCGGCCGCTGCCTTGGATCGCATATTCATCACTACTGCTGGTGGTGGCAGAAGCTTGCATCGAGCTCCTGCTAGCAGCACCAGCACCAGCGCCTGCTCCTCCTCCAGCCTCAGCGGCAGCTGCTGCCTCAGCCGCGGCTGCGGCCAAGATTTCGTCCTGGGTCTTCACGCTGTTCGTCCACTCCTGAAGCGCCGACTGGGCGTCGGCGACGTCGATGGAGGACGGGCCCCGCCGCAGACTTTCCACCTTTCAGGGGGAAGAAAAAAAAGGGGGGGATTTGTACATCCGCACGCTAAGAAGTCAGAGATTTTATGGAACCCGGGGCAAATAAGTCAAAGAGCAAGTTTATGGAATAAACTGAACCGCGAGACGCTTCTTCAGCGGCCTATTGGTGTTAGCATCAAAGCAAATTATGTTGTCGTTTCATGTTTGTACTCAATCTCTTGAGAGCATTCATCACACGTTCGGTAAAACACTCACTTTCGAACGCTCCTTTGCTGGCAGCAGGCTCAAGAGCCGCTCCTCTGTGTGAGCAGCCAGATGTGGAAACGACCCTTCTTCGCCGCTTTTCAGCTTTGCGAGAATTGCTCGCAGCACTGAAGGCTCCTTTCAAACGACGAATGAGAATTCGAAA
>Ga0307978_1002815_pt1 | contig 12045 bp, 16 predicted proteins | sample OrgLakmetage1056_FD_203151 | JGI IMG/M metagenome (GOLD analysis project Ga0307978, IMG submission 203151) | Saline water microbial communities from Organic Lake, Antarctica - #1056 | ecosystem: Environmental > Aquatic > Non-marine Saline and Alkaline > Saline | place: Antarctica: Organic Lake...
TTTGATTAATCCCATCGTAAGAACAGTTTGATTGACTCTTCTTATAGATAGACTAGCGAGGGTCCTGACACACTACAGCCGAGAATTGAAGGTTCGAGGCGTGATCAGATTCTCCTAGAATCAACACTATCCACCGCATCGACTGGGAGTCATTCGCAAAAGCCAGGGCAAAACTTACACCCAATCTCATGTTTTTTTCCACGAAATTAAGCTCGGACTGGCTACCAGTCGCAGTGGGGCAACAACGTCACCAATTTTTACCAACAAACTAATGCCATCTATGTGGTGAACCAGAGATCACTGAGCATCTATTCCTCTGTAAGCAACGAGGAGAGTGGAAACAATTGTTTCTAGCAAACATCGACAAAGAATCGCGACGCCTAGAGACGGCAGCAGATATACGAAGGCACATCATCCAAGGGCTCGAAATTGGTTATTCACCAAAGCAACTGAGTTGATCAGTGTAGACCAAGACGCGATTGGCTGGTACAACATTGTACGAGGGTACATAGCTCTCCACTGGGGAACATTTCAAGAAAAGTTTTTTATCGACAAAATCATCACGACGAGCGATACTATACCGGATCCATCTGGGCGACCACACTGATTCATTTTATAGGGCAACAAGGCCATAAACTATGGACTCAAAGATGCACAGAGGTTCACGAAGCAAACAGCGAAAGCAATCGACAGAACCATCACAGACAAGCAACGGAAACAAAAGTCAAAGCGATGTATTCAATGGTGATGCACGTTAACGCCAATGACCGAGTTATTTTCGACAAACCACTTGAAGAGCGACTCACGATGCGAACCCTAACGCTCAAGAATTGGGTCAAAACCTACACTCCGGCACTAATACAGGCAATATGTGAAGCGAAAGAACAACAAAAGACTGGCCACCAGGATACAAGGACGTATTTTCGAAGGAATATCAAGTCCAATATCGAAAGGCAGCAACAAACGATACCAACGACGACGACGAAGAAGAAGACGACGACAACGACGACAACTACAAAGACAACGACAAACGCAAACAAGAAGACACGTTTAGCAAGAGCGATTGGATTATTTGCACGAATCAGACAACGACTTAGCATAAGAAGCAACAAGAAGAACACAACCGAGACAACTAGCCGACCAATGATGGTAGCAAATCAACAAGATCAAACTACGCCTCAAATTATCGCCGGGGAGAGGCCCCCAACTGAGCCACCAGATTAGTCAGAGAGGAATCCACGACGACGAAAACAGCGACAAACACAACACCAAATCTACAGACCGGGGACGATAACCCTGTTCCATATCTATTCAACATCTCTTCGCGGCGGGCGGGTCAGTGCTACGAACTCTATGTGCACAGCGGCAGGACTTACAATAAGGCTTACATTATTATTATAGTCGTCACAAATAGCGAATCCAATTGCCACCGTCATGGTGAGACTCAAAATCACTGGGGCTACGGCATATTGCAGCGCAGTGACTCGGGCGATCCTTGGCGTTGCTACCCAACAGCTCCACCATGACCATGCCGACACAATTCCAACATTGGGCATGATAATCATTTTGCCAATTACGATCCAGATCATTTTTTTGTTGACAACAAGTTGGCATTGTCTGCAGACGGCGAGTCCAACTTGCTGGTCTTTTGTTCATGATTGGCATTCATGTAGCTCGCCGATAGATCGCAGCCTAGAATCATCATGTTGATGGGAACCGCTGCTTGTCCAACGGCATAGAGAGCGTCAAAGAGCTATTGGAGTGGCGTGCGCGCCAACCAATCCACAATGCACAAGGTAACCCCTGAGAGGTGTCACAGCACAAATATACCTCCCAGAGCACCTATGACGGGCGGTTGGAGACATCTATTGAGAATGTTACCGACTCTCTCCCACCGCAACTTGACCTCGTAATTGGTATCGGTAGTAGCATCGGAAAGGCGTTGGAGAGGATGGGTACACCGACCAGACAATTCCAATGATTTGCCGAGTGGAAAGCTACGCGGTGACGAGAGTGCATCGTTGGGATACACGTCAACGCCAGGAGTATTTGATGGTGGTGTGGGAGGAAGACTGTCCTCGGAAACGCTTGGTAAGGGCTGTAGATTTGGATACGGGGAGACAGGAGTATCTGAGGGTGACGAGGGAGTAAGGCCCTCCTCGAAAGAGCTTTGTAGACCCCCTGCACCGACAGTTATTGTTGACTCGGCCAACACTTGTTGTGTTTCTTCTGCTTGCAAATTGGCAGCCATGTCAGCCAGAATGACTTCGGAGTTATAAAGTCCTTTGTCCATGGACGTTGTTGAGACAGAGTCTGTCTGTGCTGCCTCTTCATCTCGCCTCTTGCCGTAGTCATTGGCAGTATTCAAAGTAACCGCCGTATCCTCATGCTCCAGAGGAGCCAACAACCAGCCCCCAATGCCCTACTGCAGGACCGGATACAAGATTAGATAGACTGATAGAAACAACGTTGGATTGATGCGGCCCAAGTCCGATGTGATTGGAAAGTTGATGTGCACAACCGTCAACAAGGTAATGGGTAGACCCGTGGAGTTGCCAAAGCCGCAAGCGGCCAGGACGGCCCGGACTTGTAATTTGGGCGTCTGGGATAGAAAGGCTATCAGCAAGGCACCCACGGCCACTCCAGTGCCACAGACATACATGGGCCAAAACAGGAGCATCCACACGCTATTCAGACTTTTGGTAACATCGGGACAGGCGACCTCACTCCAATCTTGATTGCAGTAGAGAATCTTGGTAAACAAAAACTGAGAAATGAGGGCCAAGGTGCGCTTAGTACCACTGCCCATGACAAAGTCGCAACGATGCAAGTAGACTCCGACCGCTGCCAAGGTAACTGCCGTTCCGATGGATCAAATCGATGCCGAAAATGTACAGAGAATCGATTCAATGGCGGGCGCCATGGGCGGTGGTGGAACAAGCAAAGTCAATGATTTATGGTTTGATAGCAGGTGATGGATAAGAATGGACCAATGTATGATGAATAGCCATCATGGGTAATGATGGAAGTGTACTATAGGCACGAATGAATGATGAATATCGCAACGTTTTTGTCGTGGTTGCTTGGTTGCTTCTTGGTCGCTAGGTCGCTTGGTCATCTAGCTCGTGGTTGCCTGCTTGTTGTGTTTCTCGGAGCTCCTTTTACTTGCTGCTCATGATTGTCTTCATTACGCCAACGGCAAACAAGAACGTCATGGTCATGGTGGAGCTGTCAGGTAGCAACGCCAAGGAAGGGATCGCCCGAGTCATTGCGCTGCAATATGCCGTGGCCCCAGTGATTTTGAGTCTCGCCATGACGGTGACGATTGGAGTCGCTAGTGACTGGTCGTGAGCCTACTATCTGCTACGGTACTGCAGTTGTCGCTATTACTAGCTTTAGCTACATATATCACAGCCAATAGGAGAGCAATAATTAGTTTAGCTATCATGCTACTACCAGCCACAATGATTTGTCCAATACTACGACTAAAGAGCTACCGGTAATGGCAAGATGTTAGATCAGCTCTACTAGTAGTCTAGTAGCTAAGAAAGTCTAGGTAATACTAGTAGAGGCTACGTCGTAGCAATAAGTAAGATAGATAGAGAGTAAAGCAGAGCAGAGACCTAGAGCTAGTAGATAGAGAGCAAAGAAATACTGTACCAAATATCGACAAACGATCTCACGCACGGCCGGTACCGCGGTAGACTATCCGGTATCCTCTATACGTCCTCTATACGTCGTACTTCACAACCTGACAATTAACCTGACAATGGCAATAGCATAACGAAGCGAGCAGTCCAAGAACCATCCTTTAACTTAGGAATCAGGTTCTCTATGCCATTCCGAAGGTCGACTATCGGAAGACCGCTTGGAGTAATCATCAAAATCGCTCTTATCAACACCATTCTTTCTTCTACCTCGTTTCGATCGGTCTCTCACAGCGGCTTCATACGTCTGGTTGGAGCGTCCTTTCTCGGCAACGTCCCATTCCGAGGTTACCACGACTCGGATCAAGGCTTATATTATAGCTGTGTATCCCGAGGTTTGTTTACTGTCGACAAAAACAGTGAAGGAGCTTCTGGTACGCTTACAACCATGAGTGCGTACGACACCGTTCCGTCTCTGGATGACTTTCTCCAGATGAGCAAGAAGGATACCGGTACTTCGAAGCATTATGTCCTTGGAAACGAAGCTGGAGATGCTGACAGTATCATTAGTGCTATTACTCTCGCCTACGTCGATTCTGTCGCTACACAAGAAGGAAAAGTCAAAAAGACACCGCTCGTGTCCATTCCCCGCGCAGATTTGCATTCGCAACATCCCGAGACGGATCTCTTGCTGCTGCTCGCTGGCGTTTCACCGACAGCTGTCGACAACCTCATTTTTGTGGACGACCCTTTGATTGTCAATGATAATGATCCCGATCAAGTGACACTGGTTGACCACAATCGACTCAAGGATGTCTTTCAAGAAAAGCACTGGAAGGTGGCTGAAATTATCGACCACCATTTCGACGAAGGTAATCACGTGGATACCTGTGAGGGTAAAGCACGCCAAATTGCATTTGACGACACGACAGGTACTGCGCTCGTGGCTAGTACCTGCACATTAATTGTAGAGCGTCTTCAAGAAACATGGGAACCGCCTTACCCCGTCTCATTGGGAATACTCTTGCTGGGCGTCATTCTCTTGGATTCCATCAACATGATACCGGCAGCCGGCAAGGGAACTGCTCGAGACGGCGCCGCCATTCAAATACTGCTACAAAACACTTATTGGGAGGATCTCTCTCCAGTAGCGGCCAAGACGTTGCAAGCGTCGTCTTCTTCAGGACAGCCAGGCACGCAAGCGTTCTTTGACGCACTGCAAAATGCCAAGTTTGATCCAGCCTTTTGGAAGTCGCTTTCCGTGAGAGACGCCTTGCGACTCGATTACAAACGGTTCGCTACTGAAACAACTACTGAAACAACTGGATCGTTTGGTGTTGCCACAGTCCTTTTGTCTTTGCGGGACTTTTGCACCAAGCCTAGTCTCGTTCAAGGTCTGCTGGAATATATGCAAGAGGTTGACGTCAATTTTCTTGCCATCATGTTGACGTTTACCACCGATACAACAGATGAGCTCAGTCGACAACTTGTTCTTTGCAGCACCAAGCAGTCCGCCGTGGACGACATGCTCGTGTTTCTAACCAAAGTAGGTTCTTTGGAACTCGAAGAAGTTACGGACGACTTGGTTTCCGGCAGCGAGAGTGAATTGACCGTTCGCTTCTTTCATCAAGGCAACGCCAAGGCTAGCCGCAAGCAAGTTGCTCCGATCTTTTTACAGTTCTTCGATAGTATCCAAGAAGGAGACTCCAAGCTGTAGATTACTCTATAGATAAAGGCGACTATGACAATGTTTTTTGTTCATTATATTTAGCAAAATTGACCTTCTATAGATCCGCCACTGAAGTATTGGCTTTGAAGACTCGACTGACTCCCAACAGACTACAGCTGGGCTATGGTGATTCCAGTTTCTTTCTCTTGAACTGATCGCTGAGAAGAATCCGGGTCAAAGGATTCGCCCACAGTGCTGACTCGGCTTTGCATACTAAGTCGATACTCCTTTTCCATTTCCAGTTCAGAAGTGGATCGTCGGCGAGTAGTTCCGTCATGAAATTCCCTACCCGTTTCTTGAAGCTGTTGCTGCAATGTCGTTCGTACTTGAGCCATGCAAGGACGTCGAAACGGTTCGTATATCGTCGTCAGTCGAACCAAATTCTGAATCGAGTCGGGCCAGCATTCACACACGGGCAACCAGACACCATACTTTTTCGACCGCGCAGTAGCACAACCCTTCTTGGCTTTGTAAAAGGAGTCGAGCGGCGTGCTTAAGGCGAGAATCTCCCACAGCAGCACACCAAAACTGTGAACGTCCGCTGACAAGTTGTACGGCTGCTTCTTAAGGATTTCGGGCGCCATGTAGTTTCGTGTACCGACAAACGACATGTGGTAAGCATCGTCCATTTCTCCATCGACTGGCAAGACTCGAGACAAGCCGAGATCGTAAATCTTGACTTCACCGTGGATATCAAAGCCAACGTTGGACGTCTTTACGTCTCGGTTAATGATTCCTCGGCTGTGCATGTGTTCCACAGCCGCGGCAATGTCTCCAGCGATTCGTAACCGTTCGAGAAAGAGGTTTTCAATCTTGGCTGTGAACTTGGCAGTGCCCCACATACAGCTGCATCTCGACTTATACTTTTTGAACGAGCGTCGCCACAGCCAGATTCGTTCGTCGAGTGTTTGTGGCAACAGGTCCATGACAAAGAAAAAACCCGTGGCCTTGCCAGATCGAAAGCCATTGGGTCCAGCACTTGAGCAGCCTCGAATACGAATGATATTAGGATGATCAAGGTTCGTGAGTAGTTGTGCTTCGAGAGCCAAGTCTACAGCAGCCTTTCGAAATTGATCGGGTTCTCTGGCAATGGACACCTTCAAGTGTTTGACAGCGTATCGGGGTATTGAACCCTTAATCACGGGGCCGTGCTTTATCTTGATTGGGTCTGTTCCTGAGATTCCATTGTGTCCTTCTGCTGTCGTTCGAACCGCATGTCGCTGAAGAAATTTTCGTGAAGTATGTTCCCACACAGTATGGGTACGAGGTGTCGAGGAAGTGGAAGTACCATAAGTCCCATCTTCTCCCTTGGTGGCTACGCTCAGTTCTTCACTCGAGGGTGGTGTGGGAGCCTCGGTCTGTATCCGAAAGCCAACTATTTCTCTGACCGAGGAGAAACCCCCATTTCCCAAGAGATTTCCTACCGTGAGTTCCTCCCAATCCAATGGAGCGAGAGGTCTGCTTCGTACGCTACACTCCTGCGTGATATTTTCGTCTTTAATCACGGTCCGGGTTTCTCTCTTGATGGCAGTCACAGCCTCGAGTTCCTTTCGTAGCCTTTCCACTCTATAGACGGCGTTTGCCACCGTGCGTTCGGCTGTTTCTTCATCGATAACGACCTCTTCAAGGTCTACACGAGTACGGTTGGTAATGTGCAGAAAGTCGTACATTTGATCGTCAAAGTCAAAGCCGTTTTCTTGATCCGCAAACATGGAGAATCGCACGGCATGTAGCAAGGGATATCCCGCACAAATCCCGCTACATCGGCAGTTGCTGCTTTTGCAGGACTTCTCTTGTTCCAGAGACGACATGATGATGAAAAACTCCTTCACTCCTTTCCCGATCTCTACTCGTAGATCGGTTCTGGAAGATGATGAAGCTCCTCTGTGTGTATGTGTCGTACCACACGCTGCTCACTTCAGCCTAGTACTAGTAGTAGTGGGAACTAATACTAATACTAATACGAATACTACGATACGTGAAGCAGAGGAAGAGAAATGTGACAATGGTACACTCTTCTCTTCCCCAAGATTAATTGGGAAAAGTTTGGTTAATGCGAAGCGACAACCAGGCGAGAGTGGAGGTTCAATGCGTGCCGACGGTGCAGGACCTTGTTCCGGCAAACCACGATACGAAGGCGCGGAGGAACTCCATTGGGTTCCTGAAGCCCATAGATGACGCCATAGCACGTCAGTTTGGATAACAGTGCGATCCCAGGCAAGACCAATGTATTTACGGGCCGTATTGTATTGTAATCGTTAAAATTATCAATTGTGGTCATTGAAGTTGCAAAGCAGTCATTGCCGAAATGACTGCTTGGAAAAAATTACACTTATTGTGACACAACAACGTGAAAGACTGCTTAGACGAAAGTGCGCTTAAGTATTTCCAGGTGTACTGATCTCATATATTGCTTGTCTTGTTGTCGTCTCCGTTCACATCATGCGTTGGACCTCGCACCGTACCCTGGTATGGTACTGGTACGGTACCAGGTACGAGTACCTACTGTAACCTCGCACCTCGCACCTCGCACTACCATGATTATAGGTACCCATGCTCGCACCTCGCACCTCGCGCCAGTCAGAATTTGAAATTTGGCATTCTCAAAAATGCAAGTAGGTCTACTGTAGCGTCTATCATCGCGTCTAGTGATCGTTCGACACACCGACGAGCTAGCGGCATTCCAAGTCTACCAACACAACAAAATGAGTACGGTAGATTATGGTACCAGTACGACTAGTCTAGACTACTATACGACAACTCGTACACCATACCGGTATGGATCCAACAAAGGATGCGAGATTGGCTTCAACTCCCAATCGCGGCCACCGAGTCAAGCTACCACAGTACTTGATCCATCACGGATACGCATCGAGCAACAAAACTGCTCGTAGACTGATTACCTCATCCTCGGTGCTGGTCCACGGCGTCGTTACGACATCGTCGGCATCGATGGTGAGTCGGCAGAACACGGGTGCCGTCGAGGTTCTGCAACATGGAAGAAGCAGCATGTCGACAAATAATAGTAATAATAATACACCAACACCACCAATGTGTATTGTCCACTACAAAATATGCGGCACAATCTGCACCATGGCTGCCGACGAATCATCATCATCCTCCTGCACTCTTGTGGATATTGCGCCACCGATTCCTCCACACTTTCACCCCGTCGGGAGGCTTGACCAGCATTCCCACGGCCTGCTCTTGTTCAGCGCATCAGGCGCATTCACGTCGGCTTTGTTGTCCCCCAAATCGAAAGTCGTTCGCGTATATCAATTGGTTGTCCAAGGCGATGTTGGCAGTGTTGGGAGCGAGACATACCGATCGATTGTGGACCGAATCGCCAAGGGAGTCGAGACAGACTATGGGTCCTTTAAAGGGACTGTCGTGAAAATGCAACGAGATGTGGAAAAAGAGGGTTACGTCCATGACCAATGTGTGGACGGCAAAGGATGCCGCAACGACAAATACCAGACGAGTGGTGCTTGTAAACCTGCAGGTGGTGGTGGTACTTGTTCTGTACTATCGTCAGTATCGATCAAAGTCGCAGAGGGCAAGAGAAGAATGGTGCGGAGAATGTTCGCCGCAATCGACCTCTTTGTTCTGGATCTCAAACGTATTAAGTATGGCGACATTGAGCTCGAAAGTAGCCTTTTACCCGGAGAGTGGCGATATGTATCGACAAAACTAGAGACGGATTGGTGCAGGGCAGTGTTGGAGCATTGGAATAATGGTGCAAGGGGGTGGGACAAAGAGGACGACTAGAATAAGTCTACGGCGGTGGTGTCGGTGTCTTAAGTTTTGCTTGGGCGGTGTGGAGCGGAGCTGTAGCATCGAGCTTGAGCTGCCGGTGTATACTCGTAGTGGCACAAGACCATCTTGACTACTAGCTAGAGCTAGCAGTATTCTATAGCCCCTACAAGAACAAAGCTATGAAAATGAAGCTACGCTACGATACATCCACGAGCTGTAGGCACAGCTTGAAAGCTCTCAGTCTCACAACTTTTATAACTTGTGTGTTTGTATGTCTCTCTAAAAGTCTTACTTGCTACTATGTTCACCACCACCGCCGCCGCCACGAGCTGTAGGCACGGCTTGAAAGCTCTCAGTCTCGCAGTCTCCCAACTTTTGTGTGTGTATGTGTGTGTGTTTGTATTTCTCTCTAAAAGTCTTACTTGCTACTACGTTCACCACCACCACCACCGCCATTGTCATGTATTTGTACATTGAAATCCGGCACCGCTTGCAGATTGAGAAAGGGCGTCCACACGCCTTGAATGCTGGGGGTATCCGTCAAGACGGGAGTGGTAATTTTTGTAATTTTGCGGCCACTCCGGCTGTGCAACATGTCACAGGTCTGCTGGACGTACTTCCAGTGCTCGTAGTTCTTGACTGATATTTGATGTGCGGCAGCCATGGTCTTGTAGTCTCCTTCCACAAAGGGGTGCTGTCCATTGCGGGGTTTGACTTCCACGTCCACGTGCGGATGAGCAACGGCCCATTCGGTCAAACGGCCATTGGAAAGAAACTCGCGAATGGCGCGACTGCTTCCGCCGTGTTCGCAGTAGTAGAGGCGCAGAGTGGACAATTGAAAGACGCCGCGTGTTGCCATGGTGATGGATGGATGTAGGGTTTGATAGATGGGTACTATATGGGTGTTGCTGTTGCTGCTGCTATGGTATGGTATGGGCGCTATGATATGCCGTTGTTGCGTTGTTCCGTTGTTGCTGTTGTCCGCCGCGTTATTCCGTGGGAATTGTGCGGTGGAGGAAAGGGAGATGAGGGATGGGGGTTTTGGGAAACAGACGTTTTGATCATAGGAGAGAATGGCATCAACATAAGTATATGAAATATCCTCTCAGACATTTTATCATTAGGAAACATCCGTGTCGTTCTTGCGTTGCGTTATTTATCGGTTCCAAGAACGACAGAGCGAGGACAAGAACGACGTTGACGGCGACGTTGACGGCGACGGCTCGCGGCTCACGGCTCACCTACTCATCGCGTGATCGCGTGATCGACACAGCATTCTTCCAAGAAAGACGACAGCATCGACGCCGTCCCGAACTTGTGTCCAGTTGCGTCTCTGTAGTGCCTATAGAGCAGTAGATCCCGCGCTAGACTTTCCATTGTTGTTAGACACACAGAGCATGTCTTTTTCCGACTTTAAAGGGAGCAGCAGTCGCTCGAGTGCCGTGAAACGGCCCACAACATCTGCTGGCGCTGTTACGGCAACCTCGGGCAAGAAGGACCCTCTCGGAAGCATTAGCGAGAGTCTCTTGCAGTATCAGGTAAGCAAGAGGGGGACATATGTGATTCGCTGTGTAGAATGGCTTGCAGCGCACGTATTGGAGAAGCGAAGGACGGAAGGCATGACATGCGCACACTCTTACGCATTTCTGTTCTACACTCGACTCCCTTATTATAGCGCAACGTGGGAATTCTAGAAAAGATTGTGCAGTCCTTGACCGCCGCTACTGCCAATACTGCCAGCAGTCGCACCTCACGAGCTGCCAGTCGCTCCGAACTCGAAATGCAATACAAGGCCCAAGTCGATGTCATTCACCAATTGGAGGGCAAACTGCTAACACAACTGCAACACCAAAAACAAACCGCTATCGACAAGGACAAGACGACTCTCATTAAACTTTCCAGAGACTTTGAACGCGTCCAGGCTCGAGCCAAGCAGTTTCAAGAAAAGGTGGCGCGATGGCACAAGCAAGAGGCGGCAGCCGCGGTCGCTGTGGTAGATGAAACGGCCAATACGATGGCCAGCGAGAACTCGGCAGAGGCTTCGCAACAAAACTATTACGAACAAATGCAGTTGCAACTGGAAGAAGATGTAAGTGACTGCATCTCTCTCTCTTTCTCTCTAGTCCTTTCCGCGCCGCCGTCCACGGTATACTTACCCACCAGCACCCTATAATCGTACACACACGCAGAGACTCAATGAAGAAATCATGAGAGAACGAGAGGAGGAGATTCGCAACATTAATCGCGGCATGCACCAAGTGAACGAGATTTACAAGGACTTGGCGCACATTGTGGGCTCGCAACAGGAACAAATTGACTCGATTGAAACGCAAATGGAAGACTCTCGGGCCAATGCCGAATCGGGCCTGACGCAAATCGAAAAGGCCAATGAAAAGTTTGGTAGTGCTCAGTGTACAATATCGTAACAATTTCCTTGGCGCAGTAGCGTATTGCAATGTCCATGGCTATGCCCTCCCTCGTTGGATATTCAAGATGATACTCCAATAAACTAGTATTTGGTTTATTGCTTTCTGCTTTCTACTACTACCGGCACTAGTCAAAGGTAATCTTTTTACCCTGAAAGGCCACGATACCCGACTCTTGTTTCTTGCGAGCCTCCCACGATGGGTGCAAGTCCTTGGTCTCTTGCGAAGTATTGGACGCCGGAGCGGCAGTAGAACCACCATCGCCTCCACCACCACCACCGCAACCAACATCGTTACCGTTACCGTCCGCCTCGTTCTCTCGCCAATTTACATTGCGCCGATCCACCTTGGGGCGCCAGTGTAAATCCTCGGGCACAGGCTTGCCTTGCTGGCGAAGTTCCTTGACGAGAACCTTTGCCTTGCGGGCGCGTTGTCCGGGTCGATTCTTTTTCACTTTTGCACCTCCTACCACGGCGTCGGCGTCTGG
>Ga0307978_1002823_pt1 | contig 12030 bp, 6 predicted proteins | sample OrgLakmetage1056_FD_203151 | JGI IMG/M metagenome (GOLD analysis project Ga0307978, IMG submission 203151) | Saline water microbial communities from Organic Lake, Antarctica - #1056 | ecosystem: Environmental > Aquatic > Non-marine Saline and Alkaline > Saline | place: Antarctica: Organic Lake...
TCGCGTACATACCATATTGCTCAAGAAGAAAGGAAAGATTATTTCGACCAAAATTACGATGCTTTTAAAAATTACGTAGAAGCGTCATAATGTCAAAACGTCACAACTCAAACCTGCCACCTCCTCGCACCTCGCACCTCAATCAAGTCATGTTTTGGCACTCCCTATTCTAGAGAGGTCTTGTAAAAGCATGGCTCGCGAGACTACCATCATATGCACCAGCAGGCATCAGCACACACATTCCAACCAAAAATGTGGAGTTGCAAAGTCAAGGCCGAAACACAAAAATCCATGCTTTTGAAATGACAACACGGCGTATCTACTCTATCGTAGATCGTTCGTAGCTAGAAAATAAGGATGTGTTTTCAACACGGCCAGCCGTACCTAGAATAGTTCATGGTAGAATTATATGCCAGCACATTACGGGATGCATACAACAATATACATTGGAGTATCGCCACTGATATTTGAGTTATTGGTGCACGAGAAGAGATTCCGTGGTGCTTTTGCGACATTGTTCGTGATGAACATTTTTTTTCTGCCAACAGGTTTAGATCGTTAGCTCGAAGGCAAACAGTGAAGAAATCTCTAAACCATTCAGGAGCTTTGTAGATATTCATAAACAATTTCATGTGAGACTGCATTGATAATGTTCGACAACGCAACCGATCTAGAAATGATGTGATCTGATACCGACGTAAGCTGAGAAGTAAAGTTCATGGATCATGGAGATAGAAGACCGCTTATTTCATGATGAAGAATACTTTGACCATTGAAAAAAATATCCAGCGCGATCATGATTTCAAATGATTGGCTGTTCAGAAAAGCTGTCGTCGGACGATCAACGATCAAGCAGCCTTTTCCCAATTAAGAATGACTTGGTACGGTTTACTACTGTGTAAGAATCGTCTCTCAACCATTCATGAGCATTTAAAATGGTACACCTCAAAACAGGCTTGGAAGAGAGGAGAATTATGGATGCTGAAATCTGAATCACGAGCTTTGATAGAATGCCATACACAACAATCGTGGTATGGCTCTGCTAGTCGGCGCAACCACCATAGAAACAGGCCTTAGATCCTGAATCGGCCTACTCCCTCCTCCATCGTTTCACCAATTAACAAACAAGCTTGATTTCAACCATAATGTAGGCTTTTCAAAGGAACTTCAAGCATATTTAGCACTATCGGCAGTGAGCATATAATCGACTGGTTGTCATTATGGATAGGCTTCTTTAGATTCTTTCGTGGCTTATTGGCTAGTTTTACGTGTGAGCATCGTTCCCAGTGAATTCAATTTTATTTCTTCCATCAAGCAAGTCGTGTCATATTCGCCACTAGTTTTGGTAGCATTACGCCTGAGACAATAGTCCTGGAACAGCAAAAGATGTTCGACCCCATTTGATACAGCTTGTCCAAGATATATTTTCTAGATAAGTGTTCAGAACATCTTATTGACTACACGTACGATATGACTTGAGGTAGAAAATAGAAAACTAGTTTGAAGAACTCTCCAGGCTGAGAAGCAGTCCAACGTCTAAAACTGTAAATATATCAACCTCAATAATCTCAACGTTTAAAAATGTAATTAAGTTCAAGTTTGGGATCATTCCACTATGACACAATTTAGATTAACTTCAAGTTGGCGATATTCAACCTTCATTTAGTCGATCATAAAGTAGGTACAATAATGAATCCTGGGCAGGGCATAGCATTCTTTCTTCAACCATCAACTAAACATTCCGCAATCATCTGGCAGAGGAGCAAGTCGTCGTAGGTTCTATTCGAAATCAGGCTAGCAATCATTGGCTCCTTACAGTAGTATACCCCACCACAACGAACTATGCCTTTCTCATGTAGTCACATCTACAAAGAGGACACAGTTCATGATCTTTCAGCCACACCAGCATACAATCCAAATGAAATCCATGACTATCAACAGCAATACAAAAAAAATTTAGTCAAGGCAATCAAAATAAAATAAAAAAACTGGTTCCATAGCATTCGACAAGATCTCACCTACAAGAAACATTCTTTGACCAACAAACCTGTTCGCCAACCTTGAAGGAATCCCAGCAGATTGAACAATCCTGACTACAATCAATGATTCTCCTTGAAATCCTAAATGGTATTGTAGCACAACTCTCGCCAGTCTCTTTGCTAAATGTCTGTATTTGGTGCATACCAATCTTGAGAGTGCTCTTTCTGCAAGAAAAACGTGGCGAATCCAAATCGCTCGAATAGCTGTCTTCGAAATCCATGGATTTGGTAGAGTGGTGGCAAATTACTTTTGATAAAGGTTTCTTGTTTGTTTTTGAAGAGGGAGCATCAACATACTCTTCGTTGGTATCATCCATTGCAATCCCATCTATTCCAATTTCCTGCAAGTATGGAAGAAAAAATATAATGTAGGTGTCGTTAGTTAGCTTTGATGAAGAAGGGTAGAATGAGGATAACGAGGTGATGATGACGAGAACTCATACCTTAATAACCAAGTTCCTTGTGAGACCTTTGCATTTTGAATCTAATTGACAAGTCTTATTCCACCGATTCTTATATATGGTTGATCGAGGCAACATGCATGAGAAAAAAGATCTGATCTTTTGGAATCTCCGACTCCTACGTGCTGGTAATTCATTCCTAACGACTGAAGAAATTAGAAATGAAGGAATTGAAGGTGGAGCTGTGGGTAGATTGGTTTCTACACCTGTCATTGTAATCATACTTGTCTTTCTACTGTTCTATCCTGTATTGAATGGATCTGGATTTTGTGCTTTGATACTAATTCTTTCAAAAGGACTTTAAGAAGATAGAATGGAGGCAGAATTCTTTTGACAGTATTCGACAGATTTGAGAAAGATTGTAGGAATCAGCGCGTTCAACACAGTTTCAAGTTGCCAACAAAGCAAAAGACGATTATGTGCGAGAGTCGGATATAATCGAACCTTGAGAACACTGAAAATATAAGTGCTAATAAAGATGAGAGTGATGGCTCGCTCGCTGGCTCGTTGATTGATGATACTATTACTGTTGTTATTACTTGAATTCTTTTTCAAGAAAAAGCAGGGCCAGCGAGCGGGAGGGTTGACAGAATTTGGCATCAGGTGCCGATTCAAATTACTTCGCGCAAAATAATGTTCTCATTTTTACGGGATTATGTCACTCCGAAAATACGATAGGAGATAGGAGATAGATACCTCGTACTTATACTCTAGAGGAGTCCCTCCATTCTCCATTCCCTATTTCAATCCCTTATCCCGCAGATGGCGCTACTATCTTCGCAGCCGATACCACTACTGTGCAGAGTGCACACTTTCACAATTCCAGCTCATCCCCCAATCATAATTGTATCATCAGCATTATTGATTGCCACATCATCCATCACCACTGAAACTGTTAATAGAGTGATTAAAATCAAAAATGTCTTGTCCTAATTATTGTTGGTAATTTTTGCTGAAATGATACACCTTTCTTTACCTTCCCTGCAAGACTTCCGACAACCATTCTGTCGCCTCCAAAGGAATTAAATTCTCCAATTTGTGCCCAACACCTTGACAGGCTACTACTGTGGTCAATTGGACATAAATCATCACCTCTCTAAAGGCTTACTTATACTGCATGGTGAACCAGCAGCATTATTGGCTATTCTTCTTTGTATTCTGTCATTCAGAAAATGTTGCTGATCACTAAACTCCTTGAAGATAAATTGCGTGTGTGACGATAATGACTCCATGCCACCAGAAAAAATGCGATGGTGAAAAAAACGAGAGACGAATATTAATCTACTTGTTCATTTGGAACGTTTGAATGTGATGTTTGGCATCATTATTCGTAGGACTTCAATGACTGTCATTATTTCCTGGCAATTTTTTTCACCTGTCAAGCTTCACCAGCGGCTGGTTTCTAATAAAAATAGCTCAGTCACGGTCAATAGCTCTAGAGCGAGCAGTTATTTATTGGACGGTGAGAGCGAAAGTACCTTTTCACAGTAAGTGCATGATAAAAATATTTGCAATAGGAATATAGTCTCAGCACTCTCATTTTGAATTGCACCTCTTCATGGTGCTACAAAGCTTTTTAATCACATATAAAATCGTTAATAAAACAGACCTGAATTTACGGGGAAGAGTATGCATGGTTAATTTCAAGAAAGATTTTTATGTACCTTCTATTTTTGGTAACAACCAGGAGTATTTAGGAAATATATGAATCATCATCATCCATGGCTGCGTAGCGCAGAAGAGAGCAGGGTTAATTTCCCTGTTCGGACTTCAATAAAATATATTTTACACCATCTTAGTGACTTCGATGATGATGATTGATTCAAACTTCTTATCTGTTTTCGAGTCAATTTATTATTATTCAATTGTCATCTATGCAAGGTATTTCTTCCATTGCAACTCCTGCGGACCATTTATTCTCCAAAATACACGTCCTGGTTTCGTTTATGCACCTGATAAACTTTGCACAATCAGCAATCTCAGTCATCCATCGATATCCTTCCATCAAACTTCCTCCTTCATCTACATCCACTGCAACAAGTAACGTATTTTCATCAGGGATACTTTCCTCTGGTGAATGGTTGCTAGATACGCAAGTCAAGTGATCAATCATGAAATGAAAGGTGGAATTATGGGACCGTGGATGGCATTCTGTATTTTCACTCAAACGATACAATATAAAGGAGGTATTGGGTCCATTATCGGTGTTCGTTTCCTGCCATTGTATGTACAGTGATCCGTTGGAGAAGAGAATAATATGGCATGGAGTATCACAAACCCCTTCATTCCCGCAAGCCGTTGGTGTTTGCATCACCAGACGTCCTTCCTTCTGTATACAGCAGTTGATATAAAATGGCACTCGCATGTACTGCAATAAATTATGTTCTTCGAGGTTAGCAATCAGCTCGGATGATGGCTTGCGACATGCAACATTCGCCAACGAGTCGTCAAGTTTTCGTTTCTTTTCCTTCCGATGTGCCTGCTGTTGATCAGGGAGAGCGATATTCAACAATTCAGTTTCTTCCCTTGCCAAATCCTTTGGATGGAAGGAAAGTTCTATTCCTTCCATTTCTTCTTGGTTCACCCTGGATGGAGGGCCATATTGACTGTTGTGGTTGTGCTCATGGGGAAGAACAAAGGATGATTCCTCAAGCTCATGGTCCCGAGCCCAATTATCTTTGCGATGATGTTCTCGCGAAGGATGGTGGTGAACAGGATCATTACTCGAGTACCATCCTTCCTGCAGGTTATAATCATCGATTTCCAACGAAACCAAACGTTGCTCCATTCCAAAAACCACATTTTCTTCCGTGTCCACCATGGGTTTTCTTTGAAAGCATTCTTGCAGTAAGGGATGATGGGATTTGGGCAAAAGGTCGTCATGCCAATCATGAAATGATACTCCATTTGCCAAGTATTTGAAATGACCCAGCCTCTGTAGAAGCAGTATCGATTTCGTAATTGTTTCATGGAGAATTTGGACCTGAGCCTTGGACAAGGACGCCAGCGGCAGAAGCGATGATCCGACATCATGTTCGTGTGTCTCTGCATCTTCCCATGGACAAATTTCCAAGAGTAAGTAAGAGGAGAGAATAATGGCTCTATATAGATCAGATAGGACGGCAACGCTATCTTGATTTGCTATCATGTCATTAGCATCATGATCGAATGGTATAGATGCCGTTGATAAGAGTATCTCGTGCGCCTTTGCAATGTCTGGGGCTGCCAGTTTAGAAGTTCCTTTGGATAAATGAGGTGGATCGAGGAGGATCATTGCATCCATAATCCTCTCACTGGCCTCTTCCATCGTTTCTGGAAGATGACTATGTCAAGCGCTGGCGTCCAATATCTCACTTGGACGATAATTTCGAATGATGAGATGATGGTGGTGGATGGTGGAGTTGGTATGTGGTATGTGGTATGACACATGAACATCATGATTGATGATGGATGATGTTGTTTCATGTTTCATATTATTTCATGTCGCTTTTAAGTTGGAGCTTGGAACCTATTAGTAGCAAACTTATGTAATGAGTTTCAATAGTAAATAATTTGGAAACAGATAATTTAGACGAAAAAGGCCTCATGTTTTTGCTTTTGCACTGACGCCGGGGCCAACAGACCCAAGCACACCCAACCCGATGGAGGACCGACCCAGTCAGTGTCTTCGATTCCTTCCACACAAACCACCCCATTTTTTGATCTGCAATCTGCACGCTGGACGCTGGACGCTGGCACATTGAAACAAAACAGAACACGATACCACAGAACAGAACATCAATTGTAGCTACTTACACAACATCAACAAAGAAGCTAAACCCGAAAAATGGATAATACAACAGAACGAAGTGAACGGTCAATTCTCCTTGAAAATAAGGATGCCAGGGATGCGTATGACGTTCAAGATAATGAAGCATCTCGGTAAGCGAATCTTCGGAATCTACCTGTACAGACTTTATTCTTAAATCCCACCTCCATGACGCATGAATCATGAATATCATGACATATTATGACATCCATTTGATTACCGCAATTGCGATGACCTCCTTTCCATTTTCGCTCACATTTCATTTCCACCACCTTTCAGCCAGTTTCACGACAACCGCGTAAATGAAGAACAGCATCAGACATCAGGGGGACTCCTCAAACCGATAATCTTCGGAGGACTGGATGGGATATTGACAGCTTTTGCTATAGTAGCTGGATCGGCAGGAGGAGCATTGGACCCCACAGTAGTCCTCATCCTGGGATTTTCGAATATATTTGCAGACGCACTCTCGATGGGCGTCGGCGAATTTCTTTCTTCCAAAGCAGAGAATGAATGGATCCTCAGTGAGAGGGAGAGGGAAATGTGGGAAATGGAGAGTTATCCCGAGGGGGAAGTGCAGGAAATGATTGAAATATATGTGGAGAAGGGAATGGGGCGCAAAGATGCTGAATTGGTCATCAAGACCATGTCGAATTACAAAGATATGTTCGTAGATATTATGATGGCAGAAGAGCTTGAACTTAAAGTCCCTGATGATGATCATGTGAAGGAAAGTATCAAGGAAGGTTTCGTCATGTTTTGCTCTTTTGCAATATTCGGTTCCTTTCCTCTTTTGGGTTATGTCATTATTCCAGTATCGTTTCCAGAGCTTGGTGAAGGGTCGCTCTTTATTAGTGCTTGCATTGTCACGGGTGTAGTGCTTTTCATCATGGGATGTATAAAGAGCTTGTTCAGTACGTCGAGGTGGTATTGGTGTGGCACGGAGACTTTACTGCTTGGAGGGGCTTGTGCAACTGTAGCATATACTATTGGACAATATGTTGACACCTTGGTTGTTGCATAGGTCTTTTAGCTTGCAAAAAGATAAATTAGTTACATATATTGCATAGCTCGTTGTAGAAACTAGACAATATCGATCCGTTGCAATGAATAGAAGCAGTAATGAATAGAAGTACAAATATTTATAATCAATTTGATATTGGTTGAACAATTTATGCAAGGTATACCAACACAGTAGTAGTGTGCAGTCTAAGCGCTATTTGTAGGGGATGTATTTGGTTCTTTAATGAAAAATAGCCGAATAGTTATTTTCTCTTTTGTTCCTGGAGATTATGTTGAGTAATAAGTAAAGGACTTGCGACCTTTTAATCTGAGCATGATAAAAGCATTGCTACCCCGCGTTTCACCCAGTGGTCTGTGCTCTTTTCTCCGGCGTTTAATTTGAGCGAGAAAAAATATGAAGGTAATCGATTCGATCCAGCTCTATCAGGACAGATATACATGGGACAAACGTATTGTTCGCATAGGACTTTCTTCGGAGCTTCAGTCGGAAAGAAGTGTATTATGGGCATCTTGCAAAGTAGTTCCATCGGCTTAGGATCCAAAAGGCAATCCGAAATGGTATCATAACTTGCCCCCTCTAATAATAGTCCCGAGACGTACACTCCTTCGATTGGGACATCAAGATTATTCTCTTTGACGTTCAACACCTTGAAACTCCAAGTAAATGAATCGATGGATACACATTTCTTCCTCGCTTCTGTCTGGAGTACTGCTGTGAAGAAGCCAGATGGATTCACAAATCCACCTATCCAAAATGCCTTTGGTGCACCGTTTTCGATCCATAGTTCTAATTGGCGTACGCGGCTGTAAAGATCTGCGAGCCACGAATCAAGTAATTTGCAGGAATTATAAAGATGTTGCCATTGTTTTGGAACTTGAAAATCTGAAATTGTCTTCAATTGAGTCTCCAGAATCAAAGTGAAAGTGGTTTTTCCATTAATTGCATCTTCCAAACTTTTTCGCGTGCAGTGAATATCGGTCAAGAGATCATTGTAGTGCTCAGCTTCTTGTATTAAAAATGTTTTCATGGCACTGGAATCTAATGAATGTTTCTCGTATGCAGAAACTTTCTTCATGTCTAAACACTGAGGAACTGCCTTCAACTTTTCAAGAGACTGCAGTCCTGTGTTGTTGCTATTGCTCTCATTTATTCCTTGTTTCGGCTTATCGTGTCGAAGGAAGGAGATGGAACCAAGCAACCGTTTTGTCGCTTCGACTTGCGATGCGATTTGGGCATTGGTGTGTTGCCCAAAAGCTTCCGGATCGTCATATGTGGGGAGGCTGTTAATGTATGATTTGTACGAGTCCAGTGGACCATCAGAAGGAATTGTGTATTCCCCATCATTTGATAATGCAAAACTATGCTGATCAACGGCTTCTTGACAGAAGAGGTGTTTCATGTACACATTCAAAAGCCTTCTATCCCATTCATCTGTCACTCTGCCTCCATAGATCGTTTCGCCAATAAGAGTACGCAATGCATCGAATGGAATAACACCGTCGCTTTTTTCAAGCATGACGCACAAAATATCATTGCAAACGTCAAAATCCGAATCACAAAAATCATAGTGTACATTGAAACCTAGGTTTTTGAACCTTCTCCGTTCAATTAAAATAGAATGCACCCATGCAATGCAAAAGAGTAACTTTTTATATCCATACTTTTGTCCGTTATCCTCAAACTTATCTTGGTCGAATTGATCATAGATGTGTATCATGTTCGCACCAAGTCCTCTTGGAGGTTCTGTTGTTATTTTCACACTTTTCTGTAGTATGGGCAATGGAAAGATGGACGTGGGTTTACTGCTTAACCAGAGTCTAAAGCGATTGTTAGCGTGGCCTGTCTGCAGCCTAGAAATGACTGCTTCAAGATCGTCCATAAAAGTTGGCATGATATGGCAGTTGGCTAAGAATACCCAATCGCCAGAAACTGTTGCTGCCTCAATCGCCTTAATAGCTAAAGGTCCTTGTCCCTGTCCAAGTGCTACTTGTACAAGCTTCTGAGAATACTTGTCAGCAACCTGTAAAACTTTAGAGACTGGGTCGACCCCAGGAGAAAGAATAATAAGTAGCGGAATCTTTGATGTTGACTTTTTGTATGCCTTGAGCAGATCAAAAGAATCTGACGAAGTAAATGGATCTCCCATTTGCTTTCTCACAAGAATGTTTACCCCATTTGTAAACCTGTCAAAACGAAACGCCCTTAAGATGCACAGCCGATGCAAATCAGACATATCTTGGCCACGAGATTTGGGTAGGTTATATGTTTCGGGTGCTTTACTTTGATACCACTCTCGCCAACCATCTTCATCTTGTTCTATAGTTTGAGTGATACCAGGTATGACATACTCAAGCTGTGGAAGGGAATCCTTCACCTTGTCTTCCATCCATTTAAAAGATGATTTGAATTTGCTCACATCGATCATACTGGAAGCATTCGATCCGTGACAAATGAAATCCAAGTCAGTGCTTGATAGCGTTCTCTCCTCTAGCATTATATCACAGCAAAGTTGAAGAGCGAATAGAGTTTCATCTTTCTCAAATAGTGCAATACAGATCGATTTGAATGTTTCAATTGAGTGATGTGCCATCATTGTTTTCACCCGATCTTCTGCAATGGGTTGTGGATCGGTATCCCCATTAAGAATCCGAGAGTTTGTAATATTGGCTTGAAAGTCAACTAGATAGGAATCTAGGCTGAATTGGTACATGGGATCAATATGACTCATAGACATTACCGTAAAAAATATTGTCGAGGACCTAGTCGCAGCCTTTCGATATACATTACGTGCAGCATCAACTTTCGTTGCAGTTTCTTCTGCTTGTTTCAATTGTAGATTTACAGCATCTGCGAGACTCTTGCTGTCTTGCAATGTTTTGAAGAGTTCAATATCATCAATCAAATTCCTCGTGCTCTTAGAAAGAATTCGAAGAATGTCATCTTCCAATTCGATTAGACGGTTTCGTCCGGTAAAAAGTTTGTTGGTGACTTCTCGCTTCTTTGACTCCATGGCTGGAGCTTCTTCTGTAACTATGAAAGCAAGCAGCTGCTCTTCCAAACCAATTCGTGTTGTCGCAAAGTTTACCAAGGTGGTTTTCGCCAAGATTTCAGGCGAGTAATGAGGATTTCCGAGCTTTGTGATTATAAACAATTGGAAGCTGTCGTTGTAATCAATCTCTTTGTCGCCGAGCCTTAACACTTGTTTACTTCCAGACTTGATTATTGCTTTATTCAAGATGGGATCGAGATTTGAGTCTAATTCTTCAAGAACGTTATGAATAAGCACAGGTAAGCCAAATGAAATTGCAGTTTCTAGCTCCCGAAGGTACTCCTTCTTTTTTATATCGAGAACTTTCAATGTATCTCCATACATGTTCAGTAACCATTTAGTTGCTTGATTTTGCGGGTCAATTATTAGAGGCCATCTGTTGCTGTTTGTTATAATCAACGCATTCTCTGTACTGAAAGCGTCTTTAGAAAGACCTTGGTTATTCCAACTCTGTATATCTTTATCATTGGACAATACGTTTTTGACAGAAAATTCTGTTGAAATTTGAATACCATTCCTTTTCACAATTTCTGTCCACTCTGCTATTAGCTTGAATCTAAACGACGCCTCAAATGGCCCGGCATACGACAAAAATGCAGAAGCGACAAGAACGTCGCCCAGGAGACACTCTGAATGGTCCTTCAAAGCACTTATTGTATGCGTCCATCGTGTGTATTCCGAGGATAGACCGTTGACTAATTTCTCTGCCCGATCTAGCTTTGCCTCAAGTGTGTTTGCCTCTTGAGCCAATTTGTTCTTCTCCTTCACACTTTCATCATATTTCTGCTCCAAATGTGTCAATTTGGCTGTAGCTTGCTCAAGAACACATATAGCATTTTGTAGAGCAGTCTGTTTTTCTGCCAAACTTTCCAGAGCAACACTCAATCGTTCTCGTTTTGGAGCAACGTCTTTCGATACGTTTGAGTAAGTGTAAATAGCGTGGCACCACGAACAAAGTGCGCCGGCTGCCTTTGAGATCCGTGTTATTTCCGAAGGCGCAAACTGTGGTGAGGCTACAAACTTTGAAACTCTGAGAAGAATAGCAGGTTTCACATTATCTTTCCTATAAGATCTCAGGTCGGTAAGAAAATTGATGTCGCCCAGGCTTCTCTTTGCACTAGCCCAATCGGTAGGTTTGTCCATGAAAATCATTACGCATGATAGAACTTTTTCTACTGCTGTCGGAGGGTTCGCGTAGGCCTTGAGCTCAGTCATCGACGATTTGTCTAATTTGTCCACCTCGACAAAAGCCTGCTGAAGCGCAGGAAGTGCAATTGTAAGGTCAGCTTTGGCATCTTGAGTAATGATCGAGCATTCTCTCTCCTCTAAAGAAATTTGTTCCGATTCTGTTTTAACGGCTTGCTTTTGCACTTCAGTTCTGTGCTTATCGACCATAATTTGTTTTAGCATTGATTCACATGTTTCTTGAGATTCCGTTATTATTATCTGTTTCTTTTCCAGAGCAACTCTCATTGATGCAACTTGGTCCGAAGCTTGCTGTAGCTTCTTCAGTCCTCCACTGAGCTTTTCTTTCTGGGTCGTGAGATCGGTTCCTTTCGTCATGTAAATATTTTGGAAAATTCGAATGAATTCTAGATAGTTTGTGGGTGTCACATAGTTGCATCTTTGTACGGATGACTTCATTTCTA